>Ga0209782_1001842_pt1 | contig 11438 bp, 6 predicted proteins | sample WorMetmaBAHAMAS1_FD_187390 | JGI IMG/M metagenome (GOLD analysis project Ga0209782, IMG submission 187390) | Marine gutless worms symbiont microbial communities from Max Planck institute for Marine Microbiology, Germany - Inanidrilus... | ecosystem: Host-associated > Annelida > Digestive system >...
GTGCTGGAACAGATGGGCGTACACGCGCAGTGCGCAGGAGTGATCTGAATTGAGCCGTTGTAATATCAAATAACTCGCATCTGCGCCATTGTGCATGCGCCATCTCGCAGTCTGGTGCACAGGTGTTTATTTATTTAATTTTTATTTCTTTGGTTACCATTATGGTTAGGGTTTTAGGGTTAGGGTTATGTTGTATGGTTAAGGTTAGGTTTAATAATTCCCACATGTCGTGCAAATCTCGTACTGCGAGTTATTTGGCAGTGCGACATATTTGGCATGAAACGTCCGTTGTCATTTGCACACTGCAATCAGGTGTCAAGACTCGAGGCTGAGAAGCTGGAGCTGACCGGCAGTCTGTGCAGCATGCAACAGAAACTCACTGAACTTGAAGTGATCACACAAGACCTCGAGGAAGAGCGGGTGACTGGCTGCCGTGTGTCGTTTACCTGTCTGTTGAAGTCTTTTGTGTATTTACACAACTGCTGGAATTGTCAGCCTGTCTTATTTCGCAACATCACTGCTTGTATTTCCAGAAATTTGTAATTTTACAGCAATATATCAATGCGACATCAAACCGTTCATTGTTTTGCACTGCAGCAGATTTGCTGATTGTGATAATTTGTGAAATCCAGTTGGTAAGTTATCGTTCATGTGAGATGTAAATTGACTGAATTTAGAATTACTATTTTTGACTTGTGTGTGTGGTATGGTAGGATCGACTGAAGGGTGACTGCTTACTTGCTGTTCAGTTGCTACACTGTCGGCCGTCAGATTTCATCGCTTACAAGTTGAATGAGGTAACTGCTGGATACTTAGTTAGAACATTAAGCTGCTCGGTCCATCAGCGGCTATATATTTTAGTGTGAATATTCACATTTGGACACTATTTTTGCTTACCATTTTGTGGCGAATGTATTAAGGAGAAGAATGTACGTTATTATAGTGACACTATCGTAAAAATGCTGCAGGGGCACTTTACATGAAATGCGTCAATGCTGTTAAAAGCTCAGATGGTACAGGTGATGAGAGAAGTTGAAGCATGTATAGCTGAAGGTAGACTGTTTCATACATGAGGAGCGGCGACAGAGAATGCTCGGTCGCCCAACATAGAACGTCGGATGCACAGAACAGAGTTAAAGTTGCCGACGAATGAAGACGACTGCGGCCCTCTGCGTCGGTGGACCGGCAGATGCACTCAGTGAGGTAAGACGGTGCCGTGCCGCTAACAGAGCGGTACATTAGGACACAGGCAGAATGTATCCGTTTGGGCATTCGCAACCAGTTTTGAATGCCTTGCTGAGTACACAAGTTTGGTGGCTGTGTTTATGACGGACTGGAGTCTGTCAAGAAAATGTCCGGAAATGCCAGCCAACACTGAGCAACAGTAGTCGACCTTGCTAATGACTAGGGCTCAAACGAGTGACAGCAAGGTGTGCTGTGTCAGGCATCGTCGCATGCTGTGAAGTTGCCGAAGTGCAGAGAAAAATGAGCTCACAGTGGCGATCACGTGCGTATGCATGGTGATGTCTGAGTCAGTGTGCACATCGAGGTCGAGATGACCGGCAGCACATTTGTGGTCCCGATTCGTATCATGTAAGATGTAATGTTAATGTTATGTTGGTATTCTTGAGTAATTTAAGCAGTGCTGTTTGTGTTGGCTCATGTTCACTGTACAGTTGCCGGTGACATTGCAAGAGCGAGTGAGAGGTCATCTGACGCCAACGGAACTCATGAGGCTGGATGATGAGAACGGAGATACGTCTGCGGATTCCACTAGGCCTGTCAACATCCGCATCCCAACTTTTCCACCGACGGCTGCCGTGTGCGCAGTACGACCGCCTCATCAGTCCACCACGGACGAACCTCTATTACACCGCGTTAACACTGTTCCGATGTCGCTGGTTGCCCGAGCTCTGCTGCCGCCCGAGAGCGAAGGGCCGCCACGACGTCGACGTGGCGGCGACGGCTACGTATGCTCGGTCTGTCGACATTGTGGATCGCAAGCCGATAATAATAGTCAGCCGGCGATGTTACACGTAACCAACGAGCAGCACTCGTTTCAGACAAATCCCGGTGTTCATGTTGCCCGGAAAAGTCCAACACAGCCAAACTTCACGTTGACTCGAAGCTGATTTGCTGTATGGTCAGACTTTAAGTATTGTTTTACATTCTGCTTGATTTTTAGTTGTTCGTTGTCGACAGGGTGACGTGTGAGACCAATGATCAGTTTATTGTTGTAGTGGATGCCGTTTGCCAACAGTTTTTGTTTTTTTTGTTCTTATTTTTCTGGAGGATGAAGTATTTTGCTTTTGACTGGAAGTGTGCAAATAAACGAGATGTTGTCAATGAGCAGAATCCACGGTTGTGTTAACTATGCTGGGGCACGTTAATTGATCGTTGTTTGCCTGAAATGTCTTGTAATTGGAAATGCTTTCTATGTGACTAGAAAGTGTCACAACATTTGGTATCTGTTGTAACAGAAAAAATTCTGGATAATAGCAATAGCTTTAGAGGGCTTAGTGGTAATTTTGCTGTGTAAGCCTTCTATTTTTGACACCTACCGGTACTTTTACACCATACTTGAAAACAACTGATGTATTATTCCAATCACTTAGTGAGATATGAACTGTTTATTATGTAAATACTTCAGTCCCAGCAGCATGAAGAGGACTGCGATCAGCATATCTGTCTATATTATATGTCTGTATGCATGCTGCCTGTGACTGTGGCTCAGTTATCTTTTGAGGACAGTGAAACAGTACCAATAGTGATGAGTGCATTTGCCGCCGTGATCGGTGACAAATTGGCGGTATCCATAAAACTGGAATATTGCATTGCTTCGGCATGTGATAGTTGTTGCATACACTGGCCCCCGTTTGGTCTTAGGGTGAAATCCCGTGTCTGCCTATTGCGTTGATTATAAAGGAAACACATTCAGATAAAGTGTACTTTGCAATTTAAATTAGTGTGTTGCAATGCAAAATAAATTTTAAGCAATGTTGATATTGAAAGTGGGTGCCATATCGATATGTTACTAAGCAGATGATATGTACCACCGGCATGTATTTTACTTCACTTCATTATAAGGGTATTGGGGGTTGATTGTTGTTTCTTTGTTTTGTTGATATAATAAACTACTTTATTAATTTCACTTTGTCTGAATTGTAAATTGTGGAATAATTTTGTGTTTTTATTGATGAGAAGCACCTCTACATCTTAGGACCCCACGGATGCAGATAATCTTTCATTATTTGGTTGTAAGTAAGTAAGTTTAATAAAACACACTTGCAGCTGTAAAAGCTGAATAGATAAATACAATACAATATGCCTACATAATAAATGCAACAATAATACAGTAATTAAAAATGAATTATTAAAATGGCGATAACATGATATGATGTGATTGATATGATACTGATAAAAGAAAAATCAACAGCTTTGTATCATAGCTTTGGCCAGTGAGGTGTCCTACTGTTATAGTCATAGTTGCATGATCATCGTGTTAGTCTGTCTCTGTTAGTCACTACTGTGTGCTGTGCAAAAACAGCTAAACTAACAAAGATATCATTTGGGATGGTGATTCAGGTGGGCACAAGGAACCATGTATTAGATAAGGGCGCACATTTGCCATCTGGTGAATTAGATCGAACATTAAGCTGTACCAGGTGTTGCCAGCTTGGCAACAGATTTGGATGAGTACTGGACCAAGCACCGGTTTCTGACATCGCCACGACCATTGGCGGATCCTCCAAGGAGTGGGAGTCCATGTCACCATGGCCAGTGTGTCCTGCTCCTGTGTGGCAGTCTAGTCAGGTGATGGATGTCCATTGCGTCGCGGACGGCGAGGGGGAAGTTCTGGTACCCTGACATACGGAGGAAAGGGGAAGACATGGTGGTGGAAGATGAGCTGTTGGCACTAAGCACATTTTGGAACTTTCAACAAAATAGGATTCTCGGTCCATCTCCGTTACGCCAGGTATAAGAATGTACAGGTGGAAAAGCGTGTAGAGATGCAATGGTGTTTATCGGTTTATCAATCATTGTTGCAGTTGAGCGTTACATTAAAATTTTGCCCGCGAATAATCTCGTCCGCTTCCATGCAGCCTTATGTCAGAATTCTTTGACCACTTGTTGTTATTACTGTATCATTAATAGCTGTGATTCTGTACAGTGCCCAATGTGTGAAAAAGTGGTAATTTACTCGTGTGTATTGACCTTAATCATGCCATATGTAATGAGTAGGGTTGTAACTAAATATTCAAACACTTAATTAGTATTTGAACCTGTTTGTGATATCCAAATATTTTTCTTTTTATTTTTGTTTTTAAATGTCGCAATATTTCTGATTGACATAGATCTTATTAATGATTTAAAATAATGAGTTATTATTGCCATATTGCAGGTGAAATAATTCATGTAGAAACACCAATGTGCAAGTATTTAATAGCCCATATCTTTAAAACATCTGTACCAGTCTTTAACAGTTTTTGTACACTTCAGTGCTACTATGCTACAAAGTTTTCATAAATTATGAGAACATTTCCACAACTGACCAGCCACCACTCACGCACATCGTCCGTATCACACGTCTCAAGTTCTTTGGCCACATTGCACGTGCTGATCCATCCATGGCAGCTGAGCGCTCAGATCCAGCGTTGTCCCCTTACCAAGGGACTCTAAGCACAGATCAGGCCGACCTTGCCAAAGTTGGCCCTACACCACAGTTGAATCTGATGTCGCTCCACTTAACATTGTTCTGGCAAACTGCCTATCATTGAGCACAAAATCAGAAGGCATGGAGGTCTCTCGTGGAAACAGTGACATCCACTGGACAGTCCACATGATGATGATTATTTCCACAACTGAATATTTGAAACCCATTTTTGTAACCGAATGAATTCCAGTCTTTACTGTCTTAGCAATAGACATTGTATGTAAAGTTCTTATTTGAATCGTTGCTGCTGTGTTATACATTATGTTTTTCAGTTTTGGATCTGCTAAATGTTCAGTTGTCTTTATAAATGTTTTTGAAACTGTGTTGAAAGCACTGTTAGACTAATTAATGAACCAGTTCACTGCTGCTGTTGTCAGGTTTGGGGCATTAACACTGAGGTTTTGTCTGTGATTAGTAAATTTGTGTGATTGATTTTATTAGATCTGTGCTAAAAATGGCAAATTGATGCTTTTATCTCAACATACGAGTAAATTTTGAAGTCTGAGTCTCGAGTTGTCTGTGCAAGTTTCAAAGTTAGCGAGTGAATGTTATTTAAAGGTCTTCATAACAACAGCAGTAGCACATGCACATGTGAAGGTAATTACCATTATAGCTTATTATGCTTGTGGATGAAATATGTGAAGGCATATCGTTAGTAAGTAGTTAGTAAGTAAGCCTAATTTTTTTACAGTGGCCTAAATAATAAAGCATTACTTTTAGGACCACTATAATGATGCCAGTCTAACAGACAAGAATCGGGTGAGTGTATATGACGATCAAAAAAGATGAGTTTTTAAAAGATGATAGAAAGTCTGCAGTAATGACTATGATACGATGGGCTCTGGCGGACTGTTCCAGACTTGGGCTGCAGCAACGGGAGAAGCACGGCTGCCAACAGTAGATAGTTTGATGGGTGGCACAACTAATTGGCTGGTACTAGCTGACCTCAGAGCTCGCCGACCAGTGCCAGTATAAGCTTCTGAAAGGTGCATATTGCATATAAAGTGCTACAAATCCACCTGATTAACTTTTTTCTTCACACAGCGTGAATTATATTCATCTGTCACTAATAAACCACTTGCAGTGTTGCATTGACAGTTTTGTATTGCACACTGGAAATTGCTAAGTACACATGTATTGTACACTGCATTAAAGTACGGCTGTCAGATTACAAATAGTGATAATTTGCTATAGGAATTGTAGCACAGCCCATATCACCACTAAGTACAGATCATTTATTTGTACTTGCAAGGTGGCACCTATTTCGACCCCCATCTACTACCTCAGATTCGGCTTTAGCTGACCATTGTGCATGTTTACAAATTATATTTACTATTTACATGGTTCGTTGGGTCTGACCCGAGATGTTGTATCAATTGGTTTAGCTCTTGACAAGGTTTACAATCATGACAAACAGGCAGACAATGCTGTGTACATGGTAGCAAATAGTTTGCTTCAGTGCTGTGATTTGGGCTAATGATAGCTAATTTTAAAGCCAGTCTTGAGTATTTGAATTTGTCAGAATGACAGCAAATTTAACAAAATACAGTGGACTTTGGAAATGCACATCCATGCTGTGTTGGAAGGGTCCAATGTGTACTGGCAACATTAATCAGCATAGAAGCTCTATTTTAACAATGAACAATACCGATATTGAGTGTTGTTTGCACTTTAACGCAAATCAGTTAGCTGTACACGGAATTCTGTGATAGACTGTATTAAGAAGTACTGTATAATTAGAGCGAGATGTAATATATACATCTTGCGCTTATGTTACGATGTCAGTGTCCGTATGTCCGTCTCTCTGTGACGGAAGTGCATTGGCGCATTATAGCTAATTTAGGTTTCAAATTCCGATCCAAGTTTACCGCGCATTGTGGTCGCGGGGATGGTAATCTAAACAACAACATCTCACGCTATGCTAGCCACTGCTAGGCCCTCTTGTTTTCTACTTGGCACAGTTTGCCACATATGAGGCTGTGGGACAGTAAGTGCAAGACCAAGTCTTCAGAGAGTCACTGTCAAGACCAAGATACTGATCCCCAAGACAAAAACAAAACCGACATAGTTACAATGAAAAAACTGCAGTTATTTTCTTGGAAAGACTTAAATTCAGCAACAAAAAAATTCTTTATCATAAATGGATTTCCAGATGTAATATTTTCTAGTTTTATGGGAAACTCATCAAAAATGCGTTCCTACCTTCCTCAGACTGGGCGATTTCTAAAATTATTTTACCTGCAGATTCAATAGAAAATTATATTATTACTACTTACTTAATATCTACACTAAAGGTTGCATGACAGTATTAATGAGTTTTTACCTTTGAAAAATGCAACAAGTGAACCAACCTTAAGTGGTATGACGTCATCATTGATGTGTCTTTGTTAGCCATCAGATGTCTTGAAGATAGTGTCTTGGTCTTGAGACACAAGGACCGAAAACATTAAGGGCAACAATAATACAGTGAAAATACTGACTTGAGACTGTGTCAACTACTTTCAAGGTTTGATGCAAGACAGTGTCTCAAGACTTATCACTCAGTACACTGTCGATAAACGTGATTGGTGAATGGACTGATCCCCAGTCACCATTTAATTGGCCACGACTTAACAAGATTTTACTCTTTGCAAATATAGGGCCTATATAAACTCACTATTACGCATAAATTTATTCAGTTCATTTTTACCGTACAACAATGCAAGTTACCACTTTCGACTTTCCACAATTTACCCATGTACAAAAAGTACAAGAGGGCCTAGCAGCGGCTAGCATAGCGCGAGATGATCCCTCCACTCTTCGTGGCGATGATCCCTTCCCTCGCGCCCGCAAGCACCGCGACCGCAATGCGCGGTAAATTGAAATCGGAATTTGAAACCTAAATTAGCTATAACGCGCCAATGCACTTCCGTCACAGACAGACGGACTGACGGACACTGACATCGTAGCATAAGCGCGACTGCGCGAGATGTATATATTACATCTCGCGCTATCAATAACGGAAAAAAATTACTTACTATTTTCAAAATGAAACACTGTTTACATTTATGCGGAAATAAATAAAAGTGAACTAGTTCGCGGTATATATGAAACTTCTTATTAGTGGATGCTAAATGTTGTATAGTAATTTATTACTGATCTTCTTAATACTTGTATGATATTGAATTGCTAACATTTGTGCAGTACTTACCTAGTACAGTGCCTCATACACGGCGGGTCTCAGTTTGATTGCTGTCTTGTAGTTTCTGGCTATTTGTATACATTCGTCTGTTTTCACTCTGAAGTCTCCACTGCAGCAGATACTCTGCGCTTATGGGCAGTAGAAGAGATCAACAACAACATGGCTATTTATTTGACTAACATTAATGAAAATGTGTGTCTGTTTAATTTTTGAATAAAATGTTAACTTTCAATTGTAGATTACAAAACTTTGAAAGCTTGCTGCATATCTATTGTCATCCTGGACGCAGAGCAATCCAACACTGAAGATATGCTGTGTGCGCGAGATGCGCATGTGTTTAAGCCATTTGGTCGTCAGTATTGCAAAGTTCATTCTGGTCACTGTCACACTGAGCAGAGTTTGCCATCTAGTGACTGTCCGACCATATCTATTGCTCCACCCAGCGTGCGGACACTGAGAGAAGACAGTGGGGGTGATCATCCAAAAGTAAGTACATTATTGCAAATGTTAGACAAAGGATGGCACACAAATATAAACTATATTAGATAACTAGGAGAAATAATCAGTGCTGTTCTGGCAACAAAATATATGCAATAAATGATCTCATCAGCTATTTGAAACTTTTGTCAATCTCTTGTATCAGAAAAAAATAGTATATGTTAACAAGAAGAAATTTACAGATGAATGGGAAATTGTATCAGAACAATAATTTTAACTGTTGTGAGCTACATCAAATACTTGAACTTTATGGTCATATGGGAAATTATGCAGTGTAGAAAGGTGATTACTTGGTACTACAGGCCATTCAATAAATAAGTAAGTACCTTAATTAAACATATGACATGCACTTACATACAATGGAATAATAAAACACAAAGTATATCACAATGAACAAGACTAGTAAATGCCACGAAATTACATCTTGTAAATGAAATTAACACCATTTCTGATGAGTGAGTGACGGCCAAGGCTACATTATATGGAAAACTTTTCATATGTAATTTTTCTAGAGCTGTGGAGTTAATTATTGTTGCACAGGATGATGCCATTTTCATGGAATATTGTCATCACTATTCATACAGCATGCCTGGTGTTGACTTTTTCGTTTGACACAGTCGTCAGATACTTGCTTCATCTAAATAACTGCTTTGTCAGCGACAGCTTAGTTTCTTGTTGTATTTTGCTACAATAATGGGTAATATGCTGTCAATAATAATATGCAGGGTGAGTTCTGGTTGTTGCGCCAATGCCCGTCTGTATCGGAGCCATGTGACGAAGAGCTGTATGTGAACGGTCACGTCGTCGTGTGGAGCCGAGGGTCGTCAGAGACAGCAGGTGCTGTACAGGTGCTGCGCTGCTTTACGACTGATACACCTGTGCTGGAGGTTAGTTTCTCAGAATTGTGTGTAATAAATGTAATGCAATCTAGCCATTTACGATGGAGTATGAAGGGAATTGGCATTACTCTCATTACATTAGCCTCTTCAGCATGAAGGGAGTAGGGTTTCTTTGTTTGTTGGTGGAAGAAGAAAGGGTGAGGTTGTGATTATTTGTCGTGGTTGGGACAAGTACACGGACTCTTTATTAGTACTTTGACACCATTGCTTGGGTGACAGAAAACTCAGTAGAAAAACTGCCACTTATTTCCAAAGTTTCTCTTGTGTAACAAATGGAGGAGGAAAACCGAGAAGAAACTGGTCATGGGGGATGGCGGTGGTGTTAGTTGCGACAGCTGCAGTAAAAGTGTGCTGCATCAAACAAGACAGTCGGTACAGTGACTGTACAGTGACGAGTGAACTATTACATTTGATACAGCAAAATTTAATCAGGTCTGGGTGCACTCTTGCTCAGACCTGTCGTCTGATATCAGATGTGTCTGCCAGCAACGTTAAGACTGCAAGTCATCATCATATTGTTCGATAATGGTCAATTACCGTTGTTGTTATTTGTGTGTTTTCAAATTCGATCAGTTAAGTCTACCTTAAGTAACGTTATTGGCATATGTACTAGTAGTAGTAGTAGTAGTAGTAGAATTGAATATTATTACGGTGGCATTATCGCATTGCTGCTGCAAGATCACCGTACAGTGAATCGATTTGTAGCAGCCAGTACATGGTGACATAACGGCATTGAGCGACTGGCGTGTAGATAAAGCACATTGTCAGATCGCATCAGGGAACGACGACCGGAACAGAACAGTCTTCAGTGGTATTGGTTGGACATGAATACCGTTGTTGTGACCATAAAACGATATAAAGACAGCAGTGCCGCTTCAGTCAGGAGTCCCATTGATTTAAGATCAATACTTTGAGTTTTGATGCTGTTACATCTTAGACGATGGGTGGCCTGTAAAAATCCTGTTCCACTAATCCAGACAGGTTCCCTTCTGGTACAGATGGAGGAGGGGAACCTGAGGGGAATTAACCATTTTGGATTAAGCTTTACCTGGAAAAGTAGAAATAGTAGTTGTTGTTGTAAGCCTGTATGTAAATGAAATACTGTGTTCAACAAATTTTAGCATTGCTGTATAGTCGAGTGTTATTTGCTGCCAAGTTGAGTAGACAGCTGTGTTCTACATGACTGTGACACAGATTAGAACTAATGTCGGTTGTTGTGCTGTCAGGCACTGTGGTGTAATTTCTTACTGCCTCTCGATCATCACATTCACAAGCACGATCCTAACTCAGGCAAGTTTATACTTAAGAAACAATGAAACTAAAAACATTGGTTGATGTATATGTTATGTGATAAAACGAAAAAAAAAATTTTGGACTTAGCAGATTTTATTCTGCATTCGAAAAGGTGTTTGTAACTGTCTGGCAGATAGCACTGTTCGAAGTTTTTGGTGTTTTATTTTGAATGTTTATAAGTTTTTCGTTATTAAAGTGGCTGATTGTTATTATTACAACATTTACAGTGTATGCTTACTTCTCTCTGAGTGCGAACCGAACTCGCTCGATGAGCATTCTCGGTCGCGGCACCACAAACATGGAACTCTGTCCCTGCTGACATTAGATCCTGCGTTACCCTACAGACATTTCAACGCCGTCTCAAAACCCACCTTTTCCCTCATTCTTAACTGGCACCACAAGCACCTCTGCATTCCGCGTAGGACACTATGGCGCTATACAAATGTTGTATTATTATTATTATTATTATTATTTGTTGTACTTACCCATTACCTTGTTAGCTCATCACATATGAAGATAGACTCGTGACCATGTGCATTAATTAGTGTTAAAACTGAGGTAAAGTGTCTTGGCGCAGGACCTATCTTGTGCTTGTATATGGAGAAGACCACACTGTATGCATTCAGGGTGTTTTTAAGGAAAATACTGAAAAACTATGAATGTGACGTAAATCAAATAATGTATTTCTGGCATATTTGTGAGATACTAGATTGATGAAATTGGCCTTAACATGGAACTCTCTCCCTGCTGACATTAGATCCTGCGTTACCCTACAGACATTTAAACGCCATCTCAAAACCCACCTTTTCCCTCATTCTTAACTGGCGCCACAAGCGCCTCTGCATCCCGCGTA
>Ga0209782_1001843_pt1 | contig 11436 bp, 2 predicted proteins | sample WorMetmaBAHAMAS1_FD_187390 | JGI IMG/M metagenome (GOLD analysis project Ga0209782, IMG submission 187390) | Marine gutless worms symbiont microbial communities from Max Planck institute for Marine Microbiology, Germany - Inanidrilus... | ecosystem: Host-associated > Annelida > Digestive system >...
GGGAAGGGGAGGGGAACGACCCCCCACTGCTTTTTGGACAAATCGAACCCTGGGCTCACCCACATCATAGTATCCTGTGATCCCGAATTCTACTGAGGAAAACGAGCTGGGTGTGGAAATATGTGGAGTTTTGTACTTCAACTGCAATAATCTTCATGTCCAATGGCTTGCATGTCGCACTACCTCAGCATCTGCTAAGCCTCTTATATTCTATACTGCTACATAAGGAAATAGGCCGTTTTAAATGTGCATTTTTTGAGAGAAAAAACTTGACAATGTTTTCAACTTCAATGCAATGCTGTGAAAATGGTAATAATCCCCATTCATCAGCCAAAACAGCATTAGGTTCAGCATATAATTTCACCTGGCTGTTCTCAGTAATTTCGCACTGTTAGTAATTGACTGAGGTAAGGTTTTACGTCCCCACCTGACACAAAATAGGTCATTTCAAAGACGTTCTTCCCAGCCCATCAGCTAGTACTGACATGCAAATTAAAGAAATGCTTCAGGCGTTAACAAGTATCATACTCATCATCATTATCACTGTCATCATCATTAGGTGATTTATAGTGCACTGACTACAATGATTTGTGTGCGATTCTGTGTATTAGTTTCATAGGCCTAGTTATTTTACTCTTTCTCTTCTTTTTGTAATTTTAACTATGGATACTTTGTCTGAAATAAACTTGATGGATGGATAGTATAGGCCGCCGGTGCATGTGCATTACAACACAGCACTACAAACAGTTCTGATAATCTTCCCACTTAACCTCCACATAAACAACATAGCTCGGATGATGTCTACTGTAGTGAAGTAGGGCTGTGTTAGAAAATAATGGTTTTAAAATGTGCAAAAGGTTATGATTTAGGGAAGTGTCCAAACTTTGGGTATATTCAGAAGGTTGATTAAACAAGATACAAAAGCAGTAATAGGAGTACTATCTTTTAAGCTTAAGGAAGCATACACATCAAGATTTATCTGATGTTGCCAAAATACATTGCAACAGAAGAAAAGAAAAACAATAATAATAATTTTATCATCATTCGGTTTATTGACAATAAAAAAATACTTTATAACATGCCTAATTCCTAAGGACACATCACAAACCAAATGCTGCAGCTGAAATAATGAGAAAGAAAGAAAGTGGCAGACTGCCTTTCCACTCAAGTAACATTTGGTCAATAGTCATTTGTTTATAATATCAGTTAGCCAGTTTGATGTTGATATTTGTCAGAGACAATACCAATGTGGCATCATAATCAACAGTGGCTGCCATAAGCCATATCATTGTTTAGCATAATGCACATGCCCTGGGCTTTCAGAAAATCAACCTTTGTGCCTAAAATCTGGACAAATATTAACAAATTACTCAATTATTTCAACACATACTCTGCCGCAGTTTGTACTTTGTAACAGCTTAACTGTTAACAATCCCACCAAACTTGAAATGCATCGCCAGACTACCCTGTGATTATAACTGTTTCAGACTGTTGCCAGTTATCTGAAATCAATATTACACAAGGTAGTGTAGCAACAAATGTGAGCCTGTGAACTTGTGAAGCATGCTTGTGAAGCATGGTGGCTCTTAAGTTTTTAGTGATAAGTACTGTGGGCAATGGCACAAAGGGTTATAAGGGGTTTGGACTGACCCCTATAATTTCTACACAGTTCTTAACTCCGTATACTTTTAGCACGATTGGGCCCATTCCATGGGGCCATAGCGGTCCTCTGTCACGCATTGTCGTCGTTGTTGTTGCTGTCGTGGACATCGCACGCCGCCTGCACTATAGCTATAGCTGGCGTGCGACTAGCGACACCTGGTGACTGGCAGTGTAACTGCGGCTCTCCAGCGAATAGGCCCAACATTTTTCAAATGCTTCTTGTTAATATACTTTCTGTACTGACTCATGGTGGTCTTGTCAAATCAACCCCTGGTAAGAGTCCACTTAAAATATACTACATCAACTTACAAGACATAGTTCAGAACCTAGATATCTTTCACTCTCTATTTCGATGAGTGCTTGCCCAGTGTACCAGAGTTAGCTAGTTTCCCATTTAGATTTTTTCATCCACTTCTTGTGGAAGAGCACTTCAGGCACAGCTTTCCATAGGCTGGATGGATATAGATTAATTTCTGTACTACAAAAGTAATTTCTATACAAGTAGCAAAAGCACACAGGCCAACTCCGGATGGACAAAGGTGACACATCCCAAATGAATACCTGGAAGAATCTAAATATTTAACTTTTGTTCTCTTGTAACTTGCCAATCCAGATTTGTGTACCCAGAAAATGTCCACATAACCAGTGTATGTGAGCATGTGGGATCTCATTAGAGTCAACCACATACATATGTGCGTACCTGTGAACATCAGACTAATGGACAAATATCACACACCTTCTGCAGGTCATAGCAGTCTACTGGTAACATCAGAGTTAAAACAAATCTTGGTGCTACTTCTGGACCACATCCGGTCCGTAGATAGAACCGATGCCAGTCTATTTTTGTAGACCGGCACTGGACTAACAGCACCAGTAGTTAGTGTTAACAGTGTGTCTCTTCTGACACTGGCCCATCGTTATCAACATGGGTGGTCGCTCTACATGCTGAATTTGTTCACTGCCTCAACACTCCAGTGCTGATGCTGTCAGTCACAGTATTGCAGGATTGGAATACCAACTAATTACCACAACCTGCTGCAGTAAACATTGCATGTTTCCTCGCCAGTCACCAATACTGGACCAGGTACTGACTTGGCCGGTCTATGCGACATAAAATTACCGTCCGGTCCATTTTTTGTGGATCGTTCTAAATCTATATAACATGCCCGACTGCAGTGTGAGAAAGCACCAAGGTTCAAATCTCGCCACAGACAGTTGTATTTATGACACAGGTACTACATTATACAGCCCTCGTCATGGGCTGTGCACCGTTACTGCAGTGTCTAGATTGACTTCCATCTTCTGAAAAAACAGTAAATGTATATAAGCTTTTCAGCTGAGTAATAATCAATGCCGATGGTAGTCGTGAATGGCAGTGTATTACATGGCAGACTTACAGCCCCAGTTAGTTAACTTGGTCTCGGGGGAGGGTTGGTGACCGTCTGTCACTTAGTGTGGAATCATTTAAAATGACGACACTGGGTTTAATTTTGGGCCATTCTAGGTGGCCAGACAACACCACTGTGCACCCATACCCATGTTCATTGTTGCAGAGTTTGCAATGGCCACCCTATTATGTGCAAAGGTATTGCTCTTCAAATATTTACGTTTCACCAGCTGGATGGAGTGAGTGAGTAGTTTCGTTACGGAACATCAGAACTGGATCGAAGATGAACCACACAGATCATACATTTTGTGGATCCGAAACATGCTGGCATCATTCAGTACCATGCCATTAGACAAAAAGTGTACAACGGCTTAGTGTACAGCAATTCTTTAACAGTAATTAATGTAAATCTTGGTATCCCTTCAATGCATTAGTCTTTAATTGTGACATATTAATATGGCTATCAGCTGTTTTGAAAAGGACAGGCAGTTTGGTGCCATACTGTAGTGAGTTAAGGGGATTGGTAGATTAGATGGTTACCCTTCCCTTTTCTGAAGAAACATTTTAAACTGTACCAGATTAGAAGCGACTGGAATATGTGTTGGGAGTTATTGGCCCCAGAAAATCACAGGTCTAGAGTTAAGCACACACAAGCTGAAGTTTTGCTTGTGTAGTGGACAATATCACTTCCAATCTGGTAAAGTTTAAAATGTTTCTTCAGTACAGGGAAGGGTGGCCATCCGATCTACCAATCCCCTCAACTCAGTACAGTCGCTTGAGTTTTGTCTGACCCACATGTATGCACATTTATATGCCGCAGGCCAAGTGAAATGCTGGAAGGTCTTTGAGTAAACCTTCATGAACAGGTGAGCATAACTTCTCACTGTCCGATATCTGACGTGTGCATGACCAGCTAATTATTTATGCTTTGGAGATCTAACGTGAACATGCAGTGACAATATTAAACAACACAACATATCATTACCTGAGAAGTCACTTCTTTGCCAAGTACAGGGTAACCGGTTTACCGAGGAGATAAAAATGGTTCTTGCGAAGGGCCGCCTGAGCCTTCTGCACTGTAGGAAACGCAACCAAGCCATCTCCAGTCGGCTGTTGATCCCGGTACTGTAACTTGATGGAGCTCACAATCGGGTCATACCCAGCGAAGAAGTCCAAGATGTCTTCCAGCTGAGTATCAAAGTGGAGGTTCTTCATTGACAGTGTTGTTTCCATCATGCCCTGTTTAGAGTTGGGTCGGGCACTGGATTGAGCAAAGACTGGAGTCCCACCAAACTTCTGCACCTGTTTGTTGTACTCTTCTTCCATTGCCAGTTTGCTCATTGCCCGAATATTGATGACCCGATGAGCCATTGTCTGCTTGTTCTTTGCCAGTGCCGCCTGCTGGTCGGACAATGATGTAAACTCAACGAACGCAATGCCAGTAGCTCGGTGTTCACGGTTGTATACAATGTATATGGACTCCGCTGGGACGTTGCTCTCACGGAAGAAGTCCTGTATCAACTGTGGTGCTGCAGTGTATGGCACACCGCGCATCTCAATACAGTAGGAGCGTGGCTCTGAATCGGATTTACTCTGCTGTCGTCCGCCATTTTCTGCATTTCCACTGTGACTCAACTCCTTGGATTTCGGTGGTTCCGGCTTCTCAACTTTCTTGTCATGTCCAGGTGTTGCCGAGGGTTCCACATCCTTGTCAGTATCGTGCTCAACCTGGCGGCACCTTCTCGATCTTTCCTCAAATTCATACTCATCGATCTTAACGACACCAATCTCCGTGCCATTCAGCATGCTTCGATGCAGTTTCAGTACTTTTCCAAAGTCTCTCTCCTCGATTGCAACCAGAGCATTGCCCGTCCTGTTCTTGTCAATTGCCAGCTCAAAAAATGGCCCGCCTTCGGGTGGAATCCTTAATTTCCCGAGAAACTGCCGAATGTCTTCCTTTTCTGCCTTTTTTGGTAATTTCTTTAGCACAAAGTATGAGATGTTTGGGTTTCCTTGAGGACGTCGGTTCCTTGGTGATCGTGACCGATCAGTTGGCTTTGCAGGTGCACCATCCATGGCCATGTCATAATCGGCATCGGTACATCTTTCAACTTTAATTCTAAGACCAGCTACCATCTTCTCATTCATGTCGAGTGCTGAATGAAGACTCGAAGTATCTGTAAAGCATATAAATGCAACTCCAGTTCGCATTCCCATCCGGTCGTTTATCAGCTTGATGCCATCCTTAGGAATTCTGGAGCCGTTAAAAGCCCGGCGTGTCTCGCGGAAGTTAAACGACTTCGGGAGGTTTGTAACGCATACACAGAGGTCCCGTGTTTCTTTCATCTGCCTCGAATCAAAATCCTGCTGGCCATGAAGCCGTGCATCATCTCTTGGAGGAAATCTGTCACCAAATAAATGACGACCCCTTGGTGGAGAGGGGGGCCTACCCTCAAACCTTGTTGGTGGGGGACCAAGTGGCTTATATCCTCTTTCATCATCCATCCAGCGTTGGTCACGCTGTGGTGCTGGTCGAACTGGTTTATCCATGAGAGGACGGGGAAGCTCACCGTATCTTGGCTCTGGAGGAAAAAACCCTGGCCTTGAACCTTCTCTGCTCCTATTGTCTGGACCAGCACTGGGGCCAAACCTTGAAGCAGAGCCCTCTAGAAATGGTGGGGAACGACCACGACCATACCTGTCATCGGGTTCCATTGCTCCTCGCCTAGGTGGTGGTCCTTCATTGGACATGAAATCTCCTGGACCGCGATCGGGACCTCTGGAACCATAGTCGGGACCTCTTGGGCCATAATCTGGTCCTCTGTGGCCTTCGTCAGAACCCCTGAAGCCATACTCTGAACCTCTAGGACCCTGATCCAGGCTTCGGGGACCATAATCCGGACCTCTTAGACCCTGTTCAGGACCCATGTTTCTGTTCTCATACCATCTGTCTGGTGCACGCATTCCTTGATCAACACTAGGAGGTCCGAAGTCTCTTCTCGAATCATTGCTGTCTCTTCCACCAAAAGGTCGATCACCATCTGTCCAACCTGGGCCATGTCCACCTTCTGGTCTACTAGCATCTCTTTCAGCCCAACTTGGCCTATCTTCTGCAAATCTTCCACGATCTCTTTGCTCTTCTGGTCGACTAAATGGCATGTTACTCTCGCCTCTTCCAAAGTCTCCTCTAGGTAGTTCAGGAGGTGGTCCACTGATGTTCCTTCCTGCCTCATAAGCAGGTCCACTTCTTGGATAGTTTGGGTCAGTATCCATTCTCATAGGCTCTCTTCCTGGACCAGCATTATAGGTGTATACATCAAACCTGACTGGCTGGTTATTTTGAATGTTGGGTGGGCGACCAAAGTCTGGTGGCGGTGGTTCACGGTTCAGAGGTGGCTGCGGAGTGGTCCACGCACCAACAGGTTGAATTGCAGGCACTGGTGGAGGCATTCCGGGCATCACGGGAGGTGGTTGCTGCACATTTGCAGGCACCAGATTCACAGATGGTCTTGGTGGTTGCAGAATGACAGCGGCAGGTGGCATGTTCCGTGGTGGCTCATTCATCGGCACTAGAGCTCCGGCAGGCTGCGGCGGAATGATCTGGCTGTTGTTTGCAGGATACACTGCTGGTGGCAAATTACCAAAGCCAGTGGAGCTTCGTAGACCCTGACCGCTGCCGGTGACAGCCCCACCCACTGGCGGAACTACTAGTTGCTCATAGAATCCACCTGGTTTTGGAACTCCCGGACCTGATGCTGGTGGTGGTGCATCCTTGGTTGCAACAAAAACATTCTTGGCAGCTGAAATCACATTCTGCATCTCCGTCTTGCTGCTGAGGAGCAGTTTGACTGCGAAGCCATTAATGACTCCTCCATCCTTCATCATTGCCTGTCGTGCATCCTCATCCGTAGTGAATGCAATGAAAGCATCGCCTTTTTCTCCGCCGATGATGTGAACCCCGCCGTCGGGGATTGACAGGCCCTGGAAGTAACGCCTAATATCAAGTGCATTCGCATTCCACGGAAGATTCTGCAGTCGTATGATAACGGACATTCTGTTCTCGCTGCTCGTCCAACTAATCCCTCTCTACACCTGTCGACAATCAAGCAAAACCAACATAGTCGATAATAATGCTCCTATTAATTAACGTCAACTCCCACTCCCCAATCCAACATGAAGCCTCCATGAAATCACACTATGTTCACTATCCAGCACACTCTAAACTGCAACTGCAGTGAAAAGAAGGGTGCTACTTTTAAAACTTCCTATTCAGATTCCCACAAAATTCAGCAAATTCAGCTTTTCTTCTGGATGAATATGGAGTAACTAATTTATGCATTCCACTGTCAAAAACTAAGGAACTAAATTAGCTTATCTTCGGTGCTTAAAAAATCTATCTCGGATAAGATCAACATTCACATCACTGTTCAATCTCCAACTACATCCATGTCTAAAAAAATTAAACATAGAAAATCCTCATCTCGTTTCTAACAAAATACTTAATTCTTACCATTCTGCATCCTGTAAATGATCACCATGCACATAAAAATAGCTCCTACATATAATCACAACATGTTAATTATTTGCCTCTCATCGTGGTTTTGTATGACGGCTCTGTTCTCAACAACTTTAACTCTCTTTAACAGATTCACAACTGTGTTGCATATACTTCGTTAAAAGCTACTATGTAATATTTCTGCTATTTTATGTTTTTTTACTGACATACAATTACTAAATGCATTGAATTTCAGTTCACAACTACTCAACTATCTTCATGACCTATCTCAGTACGACTCCTGTGCAGCAGTAAATCTTCTCCATCTCTTGTCCAACTTCTATCATCTACCAATATCATTCTTGTTGCAACAGTTGATCATTTCTTTGGACCAGTTTCTGAAATAATTCTCTGATCCCTAACTCTCTGATCAGATTTAATAACAGTCTCCTTTCTTTGTTCTCAGAATGGTTGTTAAATATTGTGATAAGCATGTATGTTTGTCTGTTAGGGTTACAAGACTGAATCGGCGTCAGTCCATTTTTGTAGACTGGCACTGGTCCATGTTTGCAGCATGTCTCTTTCAACTCTGGCTCAGTGTTATCAACATGGGTGGCTGCTCTACATGCTGTATTTGATCAATAGTTCGATAAACCAGTGTTAATGTCATCAGTCAGACTACTGCAGGATTACCAGCTAATTACCACCATCTGCTGCAGGAAACATTTCACTGCTGTTTGTCACTACTGGACATGGTACTGACTCCGCCGGTCCAGGCAACATAAAATTACTGAATCGGAGGGTCAATTTTTTGTAGATTGTTCTAACTCTACTGACTGTCCACTTGCATGTGATATTACAAAACAAGAGGGCCTAGCAGTGGCTAGCATAGCGCGAGATGTTGTTGTTGAGATGACCCCATCCCGCGACCACAATGTGCGGTAAAGTTGGATCGGAATTTGAAACCTAAATTAGCTATAATGCGCCAATGCACTTCCATCACAGATAATGGACACTGACATCGTAGCATAAGTGCGAGATGTATATATTACATCTCGTGCTAAACACATGCCTGAACTTCACTAAATTTTATGTGTAGGCTACTACACTCCCGCTTTTGTGTTTTCACTTACTTCAGCCCAAATTGAAATTACTGCATAAGTCTAAGCACATTTTGCTTGAGATAAATACCAGAGAGTACTCATTCATTGTGGGATGTGCTCTGCTATTTACAACTGCCTTGTTCACTGCTACAATTTATGTCATCTCATACGTGCATGATCATCTGTTTCTGTTGATTCACAAGTGTCATCATCCATTACTGCCTTACTTTTACTCATGCCTGTCATCTGGTACTGAGTTTGCATTTATTGAATAAACTCGGTTAACCCTCACAATGGCAGAGTCTAATCCTCACTACCCTCACACATACATATACATACAAATTTATGTAACAACATTGTGAAACCAAGTCTGAGGCACCGATGGCTCAAACTAATGCAATCCATAAAAATAAATGGCTTTACAGTGTTGTGCGTTACAAGCATTATATGAACCATTGCTTAAACTCAACCATTTTCTGCAGTACCTATGTCAGTACCAAAGTCAACTAGGCTTTCCACCTTTCTTAAAGAAATAAGCATCAGCTTTTGGGCCTGGTGATAAAAATATGTAGGGACATCAGCAAATTTTTAACATCAGATGCAGCGACATACTGCAGAGTGCAGATATGCCTGTTGCATAAGGTGTGGTGTTTCGTTATGTTGGACTGGGTATATAATGTTTGACAAGAACGCAAGATGCAAGGTATTTATAATTAGAAAACCATACATGTTGTGACTCATAATTGCATTACTTTTTCCTCTTTTCACTCATTATCATCTGCACAGCTGTACAACGGTAGCTTGTGCACTTGTTGGTTCTCGTCTTAACTATGATAATTTCGTCTTATGTTGCACAGCACAGAATAACCTCTCTAAACTCCAAAGAGCACAGAACCTCCTTGCACGAGCTGTCACTGGCTCCTTTCACTCCAGTTCAAATAATCTCCAACAGCTCCCCACTGAACACCACGTCCATTTCAAAATAGCCAATATAATTTTACACACCCTCCATTCATCTCAACCTGCTCATCTATTTTCAGTATGCATACTCGTCATTCCATTGTTCTGTAAGGTTCTATCCTACCCATCCCCCCAATTGGCTCTACATCCCATATGTCCGACTTTGTTTTACACCTGCAGTTTCAGCGTTGCAGCTCCTACAATCTGGAATTCTCTCCCTCCAGCCATATGAATGTGTATCAGCCCTTCCACCTTCCACTATCACTTCAAAACCCACTATTTCCAGCAGGCCTAACCCACTTAGCACTTTCCTCTTGTGTCAGAGATTCAGCATCAAGTTGACATTGTGCGCATTTACAAATTATATTTACTTACTTACTTTCCTACAATCACTTCAGAATTGGCTTCTTTGGCATTCAGATTTTAGATTTCAATCTCAGCTGGGGCTCAGCTGCTAGGGTGCTTAAAAAACTCCCCAAATCCTTAGTCGGCTGGGAAGAGTGGTATCTCCTACCCATCCCCACTGACACTTTGGTATAATGTTCTCGACACCTTCAGGCAAAACTTGGTACCTCTGTCACCTTTGCAGATGGTCCTACAGCCAACTTTCTGGATCCACCCCTGAGTACCCATACTTCGCGCTAAGGTGACCAAATTAGCAGTCCATCTATTCTACATCCATTGGGAGGCCATGTTATGAAGAAGGTCCTCAAGTTTTCCCTGTCTGGGTACCCATTTTTTGGAAGAAAAAAAATCCCGAGTTTTCCAGTTCAATTTTAGAATATTCCAGGTGCTATCGGTCATAGTTCGCAGGCAAAATATATAAAATACGAGACATTCATCACTTGATGTTACCAGTCATTCCTTTGTAACACGAATTAACCTGTACGCGATACAGCCGTTACAGTGTCAAAACCAGCATAAATCGACTTATAATACCAATAATTCCAGGTCTAACATAAAATTCCAGGAGTTTTCCAGGTGAGTGAGAACCCTGCATGTATCCAGTAGAGTTCAGTGGCAGTCATTGCATGTGTCAAGCATGTTGATGTTAGCCCTTGCAGCCACAGTTGTAGTTTATCGTGCGACGAGCAGTGAGGCCATGAGCATATCACAGAAACCTCATTCAGTAACTGATTATGTTACTGGAGTATCATCCAGAGACCGACAGACACCGAGTTAGTTGTTGCAGATAATGAACTCCACCATACAGCATAAACAGAGTGACATGCCGTTGCAGACTTCCATTCATTCAGCAGTGGCGTGTGCCACAGGGGCCGTGCTGGCCAGCCAAGCCGAAGCCATCGTTGATGCCGAGAAACATGGCCACAACCTACTAAATGGAGGACAGGCGACTAAACGGAGGAACTAAACATAGAATAGATATACACTAAATAGCAACAAAAATAGTACACTGACAGCAAGATGACGGCTGTTGACTTACTTACTTACTTACTTCAACAAAATGACGTAAAAATGACGTCACTCGACCAGCGTCCATGTTCTTTGGTGAAGCCAAGCGACGGCCTAAAAGTCTTCTGCTGTTCTAATTGGACATCAGAAGTCTAGATAGAATATTTAATGTCTGTGGCGTGTGCAGAGTAGTAGATGATCATTTCAAGCTATCTGACATGACTAGTGTTGTCACGATACATCGCATCACATCGTATGTCGCAATATTAATGGCATATGGCATCGTCTCTATATCAAGATAATCATCCCCCAAAACGAAATAATACTCTGCACCAGGGCCGGATTAAGACCCAATTGAGCCTGATGCTTCAGCCCCTTCTGTGCCTCCCCTCTCTCCTCCCCTTCCGTTCCCATCC
>Ga0209782_1001844_pt1 | contig 11436 bp, 4 predicted proteins | sample WorMetmaBAHAMAS1_FD_187390 | JGI IMG/M metagenome (GOLD analysis project Ga0209782, IMG submission 187390) | Marine gutless worms symbiont microbial communities from Max Planck institute for Marine Microbiology, Germany - Inanidrilus... | ecosystem: Host-associated > Annelida > Digestive system >...
CTGTCTGTCTGTGCGTCTGTGTCTGTCACACTCCGGTATTGTACAAAAACGGCTAAACGTAGGATGACGCAAATAATGCCACACGATAGACCTGGAACTCTAGTTTTCAAATGGGATGTTTTGTAGTTGCAGAATTTCTACTGACAAGCGCGTCGCGCGGTACCTCTGCCATAGCAGAGCCACTTGTTTGCATTACATTTGCTGATATACGTTACAGGCATTTGATACAGCCGAGAGCCTGGGCATTACTGCCCTGCTTGATCCCGAAGATATGGTTGCGATGTCAGTTCCAGACAAATTGTGTATAGTGACATACGTATCTCAGTACTACAACCACTTCAGACACTGCCAGCCAGGTTTCAGTCTCTCTGTATTTTCCTAAATATCTTATAAGAAGCAGGTTGTGTCGCATTTTATGAACAGCTTATTAGTGAGTTGTAGTTGATATTAACTAGTTGCATCCGTGGACAACATCTTTCATTCTCTCAAGTAGTAAATCGTGTAAGAGAGAAGTAATGCTTTGGGAGGCTGCTGTGCTAGCTGCAGATAGCAGCAGAAAGCAAGTTTTAACATGGAAAATAGCTGGACCACAACTAGGCCTACTAGAAGTAATTTAGATTACATCCGGTCTTCGAAGTAGCATGTTGATGATTGTTTTACCTGCAAGGTGTTCTATGGTGATTTCTAGATGGATCTGTTGTCAATTTGTAAGCTGTTAAATTCAGCAGAAACATAATTCTCAACATCAAGAATGGTGAAGGGCATCTATAAAGCTGCTTTCACTATGCAAAGTGGCTTAAAGGAGTGTCTATCCAGTGTGCATGTCTTTGTAAATTTATCTGATTTTGCATGCAGTTTTCCTCTGCAGCATGTAAGTTATTTGGATAGTTATATCACAGTGGAAACCAATACAAAACAGTGGATTATTTATGCATGCTATTATTTTGTGAACCAAAAATGCTAGAATGTGGGCCGGTACAGTACTGTTTTTCCAATGTTCATGTGGATGAATGCAAAGATTTTGGTTTTCATGAATTGTGTGTATTGAAAAAATTACGGTTAAATTAATGATTACTAATGCTGTGCTTTTTATTGATGTTTTGTGTGTCACCAGTTGGTGGTCCACATGTGTCAGTGGCTCAAAAGCGGTCTGCAGATTACACAGCTGTTAACGACATTAAAAGACCAGCGCTGGAGTCAGTGGCAAGCAACAACCTGCAGGTTCTTTTATCTATATGTGTAACTTCTATTAATTTCTGTGTGCTGTCTTGATATTTTAAAAAATATTTTACCACTGCAGTCAGTGCTGTGCTATGAGCATTTCTTTGGTATAATAAGCCGTAACTGTATTGGCTTCATCCAGTAACATTGTGCCATGCATTTGTTTATAATTGGCTTTAATTTGATGCAAGTGAATTCGTAGCTCTGAGCTGTGGACATTACCATATCTGTAGATAATTAACATACGTACATCTTAATGAGTGCACGTTTAGTTTTGCAGAGAATTTGTTGTCGAGATCATAGCATATGATACGTGGTAGAAGACTGTGTTAAAACTGAAACGAAAAATATGTACATTATGTGACGAGTTATCTGACATAGTAGCTGCGGGACAGAGCCGTAATAACACAAAGTAGGTCGCTGTAGATGAGATGTCATGCTACATGTCTGTCCGTGTGAATCGTTGCCGTGTCACGAAGAGCATTTTAGCAGAATTGCTGCATGCTGCTAATTTTTGAACAGCAGAGACACACTGAAAGGCATCTTGTTCATGACTTTTGTGTTTGAGATATACAGGGTGGCACAAAAACTAAGCCATTGGCCGCTGTGCGTGTGTTTTGCAGATTAGTTTAGCCACTTGTTCTCTGTTTGGTGAGGTCTTTGATGATGTCTGTTAAATTTTGACTCGTGGGCCAGTGATCATATTATTTGCGCCACCCTGTGTGTGTTAGTATGTACGTAAGACATGTATTTGTGTGCAGGAGAGTGCTGTAGTGCGACGAAACACGTGGCAGGATGAGTGCTATGTTTGTCGTAAGAAAGTGTATCTGATGGAGCGGCACATGAGCAACAACCGGCTTTATCATAGGCAGTGCTTCCGCCATCACGAGCGAGCCAGCTTTGTAGCAGCTGACAACCGAGGCCTTCAGTTGTCTGAAAGTGTGGTTGATATGCACGACGATGTGACGTCAGACGGTGATTGTAGTCATAAAGCTGCATCAGTGTCTGTGTCAGGTGCATCTGTGTCAGCGTACAGTAACACACCATGCAGTGACACACCGTCAGTAGCGTCGGCAAGTAAAATAACCTGTACGTCACCCAAGACGCATTCATCAGTGTCGTCAGCATCCTGTTTGCCATCTCTCGAGTCTTCTGCTGCAGCAGCCACTGGTAAGGATGCATCTGTGAAGCCATCAGTAGGTCAGCACCAAGTTGCAGTGAATAATAATGCTCCGGGGTTAAGCAGTCAGCTCGACGGTGCTGCTGTTGACATTACAGTGCAAGAACACTCTGCATCTGCCGATGTGCAAACCGATTTACCAGGAACAGTCTCACGTCACAGTACAGTAGTCGCTAGTCAGTCCTCCACTACACCAGCGAATATGACCCAGACACAGACAGAAGCAACTTCAGTTATGGCCAGTGAACCTAAAGAAGGGTTAGTCACTAACTCAGCGTGCAGTGTTGTCCAGATGAAATCAACTGTGAATATTGATGCATCGGAAGTGTCAAAACAGCAGCAGATTAAGCAGAATGAAGTCAAGTCTGAAGCTACGAAGGAAACGCTACTCGAAAAACTAGCAGAGACTTTTACTGTACCAATTTCAACTTCAGAACATTTATCATCACCGTCGTCATTTGCTGTTACAGTTACAGAGCATGTAGCCGATTCTGTAGCTAAAAACAGAGTGATATGTAGACGAGCTCCGATGGTGCCCAAGACTCGTCCACTTGCACCAGTCGCTGAAGATGTAATTGCTCCGCAACCGACTTCTCATCATTCTTCTAGTCTCGGCATTTGCAAAGCAGCATCAGCCAATACAGCAGCAGTGAAGTTGCCAAGTGAGTCTGTTACTCCATCAGTTCACGGCACATCACATACTGTAATGGCATCATCGTCGTCGTCAGAATCGTCTCGTGTGCTCATGCATCCTGTGGTCAAAGATACTTGCCGCATTGTAGTTCGTCGGCCTGCACCGCTTCCACCATCACAGACTCGGCAAGTAACCTCAGCTAATCAGCAGCCGACTTCAGCGACGCCGTCGGATTCTCAACACATGGCAGCTAGCATCAGTACGACACCAGAAATGACTGAGGTGTTACAGGAAGCATTGACAGCTGGTTTACAGTCAGATGTCCATGTGGGGCAACTGCTGTCTAAAGATGGTTCTAGCAAGCATTGTGATGAACCAACAGCATCAGAAGCTAGTTGTGATCGGCCAGTGCCAACACCTCGACGTTCTCAGCTGCCAAAGGTTGACATACCGTCTATGGATGTGGAGATGTGTACAGCTAGCCTGTCATCAACAGAGAGTCCGTTGATTGTAACTAATGATGCGTCAGTGCCTCCTAGGTCTTCTCCAGTCCCTAAACCTAGAAAAAAATTTCACGCTTCGCAAGAATCTGCTGAAGTGTCAGGTGAAGAAAAGCCAGATGAAGTTGTAAAACACAGCGACATTGAGCTGTCACATGGGGACGGAGCATACACTGTCGTATCTAAATCTGACAACACTGTTATGAGAGATTCATGTATGTTTGCTGCTTCAGGTGAAGAACCTGGAAAACAAATACAAGTGACGCATATACGATCACCCCAGTCGGCAACTGCAAGCTCTTCATCACAACTGTGTGAGGAAAACAAATCTCTGTCGCTTTCTCCAGCATTGCCTGTGAAATATCCTCGCTCCAAAAAACGTGCTGCACCACTGCCTCCAACGCAAGAGAGACCAGTATCTCCAAGTGTGCAGTCTCTGAAACCTGAAGGAAACGGTGGTACAAAGTCACAACAAGTACTTGTAGCATCCCAGCAACAGTCTCTCCCAGCTGTCGGTACATCACCACGGGCAGCTGATAAGTGTGCAGAAAAATCACCGACAGTTAACTCGGAAGAAAGTTCGAAACCTGCGAGGAAGAAAATTTCACCTGGAGTGAAATTTACATTTGAAAAGGATGTATTTCGGCCAGGCAAGATCAATGCCATGGAAGCCACATCATCAGCGGAGCTTTTAAAGCCGTCAAGGCCTGCACCACCACGACCAGCTGGTGTTGCAGTCACTAAAAGAAAGGTATTGTTAGCATAATGCGTGTTTGTTTACTGTGTAAGCTGAGCAGTCTATTTGATTCTTTAGTCTTACACTGACTGTCAGAAATCCAATTCATGATGACTTTTAGAATAAATCCATCTAATCTAGCTATGACGCTGCTTTTTGCCAAGCAAGTGATACTCGCCAATCAATTACAGTATGTTTGACCATTCAGCAATGTCTGTCTGATGTGGTTGCCACAGAAATCATCCAGGCTGGTTTGTGTTTTGTTGTATCATGCAGTAGAGTAAGTTTAAACACATTCAAAATATACTGGTATTTTCTATTCCAAAATTACTGGTATTATGAGATATATAAAACACTTTTAAACTACATTTACATACCTAATTCACTTTAGTACGCTGCAGACTAATGTTTTATGCTGCGTAGACTTGAATTGGCTGCATGTGACAATTAATGAAGTTTAATTTTAAAGTGTCATACAGAAACTACATTCAGTGCACCTTCAAGTACTGTTATGGCTGAGTGACTAATCATCTGTTGTGACAGATTTCAGCAGAAGAACCTCTGCCTGTCGATTACATAAAGCTGAGGTTGACAGTACTTGATGCAGAATTGAAGAAACTAGAGCAAGATGGATGTCACATGGAAGAACGAATCCGCACATGTTCGTATTGTAGAATGCATTTAATAACATTACACTACCAGATTGATTAGTTTGTCATTGCTACTTAACATACGGTTTTGTAAGTTATTAGGCAGCGTGCACAAATCTAAGAATTTGGTTAATTTGTTAATTAAGTAATTAGATTCTATTTAACTAAGTTCTGGTTGCACCAAGCTGAGTTAGCTTCATCCGTTGGTTAATTTAGCGTCGTCTTTATGTAAGCACTAGATCATGGAGCATGCCAACTAATAGCAATAGGACGAATAGTCATCCATATACTGACGCAAACAGTTGGATCTACTGCATCACTTATTATTGGAAAGTGCATTAGTTGACTGAAGGTTTAAAGTTATGTGAGCTTATTGCAACTGAATTCAAGTCACACTGTGTCTGATGGTAGTGTGACGATTGTAAGTGATGTACAGACAACATAAATAGTGAGTTTGGTTGTGGAGCTGGACAGCTAACTGGTGACACTGCATTTACAACAACTGTAAGTAAGTAAGTAAATGTTTTTCTAAGGCGCTGCATGTACTGTATGTGGTATTCAGTGTCTGAAGACGACGATGACGACGTCGTAATGAGCGACTGGCTGGTCATGGTGCAGAACAAGAATGAACTTGTTCGTGAAGAATCGGATCTCATTTACAGGTTACCTTGAGTTCTTACATCAGTTTTTTATTTTGTCATCCCCTCTATAGTACTGTAAAATCAACTTTTATTTTCTTGCATCTTTTTAAAATGTGTCCAAATTTTGCTGTTCTTAAGTCAAGAGTCACTACATGTAAATAGTCAGATTTCATTAGCCTATATTTTTTTGCACACTGAGTAATATTTTCTACATTTTACATGTACACTGTCTTGGAAACAGTTGCTGACCTTTTCTAGAAAGACGCACAAAAATGTCATCAGCAGTTAAACTGACAGTTTTCGTCATTTTATCCAAATGATGATGATGATGATGATGAACTTTCTGCAGCAGATGCTCCGAGTCCCACCTCTCTGTGAACATATACCTGCAGATGCTGTCTCTAATCAGTGCTCTGCTGCAGATCACTCCAGTCCAGGTGTCAACCAGTCACGTCTTGAGTTTGTCGAGATTGTTGACCCATGTCTCGTATACGTGGTGCAGTGCTGTATGACTCTTAAAAATCCTCCAGTTAATGGGATACAAGTCTGGGCTGTTAGGCAGCCAAAGCTCACGAGAAATAAAGTTGGCAGTTTTGTACTGCAGCAGTTGGATTGTCGTGCACCAAGTGCTGAAGAATTGTTAAAATGTACCATCTTATAGCAGACAGTATTTGTTGAGATAGGAGGACTTTGCATTGCCTTTCATTTTCACGAAAAAAAAACGGCTTAGTATCTGCTTTTATATTGCACAATGTATATGTGAACACATGTGTATGCCAGTTGATATCCTTAGGATTTTAGAAACCAAAGGTTTGATGAAATTCTTGGAGATCATCCTGAGCTGGTATACCATATAGGCCTACACATTTGGTACAAAATGTTGCATTTTTATTTTCAACCAACAACTCAACATATCTCAGAAACATTCAAGACATGATGGTAGTCACTGTGTAAGAGGAGCAGGATGGTGCATGTGCTTTATAAAACGGTGACACTGCGGATGACCAATAGTGACCTTCCACAGTTTGTGAATTTCAAGTCCTGTCTTTGAAACAGATTTAGTTTGAGTCTTCAAATTTAGCATGTAGCTTGACTATAGACAATACTAGCGTGTCAATTACCAGCCGTTCCATCGAAAGCATGGTCATGGTTACATTGTCAGTTTTAATCTGATGAAATGTTATTTATTACTCAATTACTTTGCTGTTATGCTGAGTGAATAATATGGAGACTACGAGGAAAGAACAGCTGTGTAATTTGCTGATGACAGACTGAGACAGCAAGAGCTGGAAGATCGGCATTCACAAGTCGAATACGAACTGCGGCGTTTGATGGCGATTCCAGGTCTGCATTTTGACCATTTTACTGCAGTGACCATTATCATTCCCTGCTCTTTAAGAGTAGCAGCAATTTTTTCACTAGAGATTTCCAGACACTTTTGTGTTGATAACATGTAATATGCATTTAATGAACTAGTCACTGACTTTGGTGGACCATGAATAATTACACAAGATACAACACGGAGGAGTGCTCAGTGTTCATCCACCATCAATCTGCCATATATAATAAATAAAACAGCTGTTTACAGACCATTTGTCATAAATAATGTTGATATGTGCTCGGTTAACTTAATAAACGATTATTTAACGATAATTTTTCAGCTCAAATTGTTTACCTGCAATTACATCTGTGACGGTATAATAATGTAACTGTGATTCTATAATTATGTCTGTTATTATGATATGATATGCCGCATAGCTTCTTGTTCTTATTTTCTTAATGAAAGTCTTTGGAGATAGTCAGAGCAGGATATAATTTTTGTCACTCAGCCAACATTGTCAAAGCCGTGAAGGGAAATCCCGTCAGCAAAGATCATTCACCATTCTTACCATTCTTGCTCCACCAACCGACTGCTGATGAAATGGATCTGTTCCTGACTGACGCACATGCACAGCCAAACTTAGACAGGCCGGCAGATGTGTAGGGAATGTTACGTGCGTTACTGTAGCGGTAAGGTGTGTTGCAAACTGCTGTACCCAGTTACTTTACTTACTTACTACTTACTTTACTTTAGTTTGTGGTGTCTCTCTGTTGAACTGCAGAAGATACTAAGACGGAAGCACAGAGGACACGAGAAGGTAAACTTCTTCAACAGTTGCTGGTTACTGTTCACCGACGGAACAACATCGTCGACTCGATGGAGGAAGACAGGAAAAGGTTTCTATCTATTGATAGATCCTGTGATCCCGTAATGTGTTAGGTCCGGTTTTTCCACAAAACGGACGATTTAATTGACGAACTGCCGGTGGAAAAACGACATCTGAGTAAATTGATTATTATCTGCCGGATTTAATGCCGGATTAAATTAACGGGAGATTAATTTGCTGTGGAAAAACTGGACCTTGGTGTGTAATTTGTTAATTGTTTCAGGATATAGGTAACTAGAGTACAGTATAATGGAGCTAAATGAATGTTGTATTATTGTTTGTTTCGCAGATACTTAGCAGAAGATGAAGAAATCTCCAGAATGAAAGCATCGCAAGGTAGATGCCATTATTGTTAGTTGGCTTTTTTGCAGCGGTTACATTATGTAAAAGGTACAAAACATCTTCCTTCTGTAGGCCATTGATCTCATGGGTTGGTATCACTCAGTCTGAGATGATGCCTGACCTACAGATTACTGTTCCAGCTGCACAGCATCAATGCTGTTTGGCTGGTACCAAATTCTACTGCTCGATGATGAGCAAATGACTTGTCCAGGATTGCAGTGCAACTTTGTTCTGACTGCCTCACTCATGACATCTAGGAATACATCCGAGAGCTCATGTTCGGGACTAAGACAATATCCCAAGTGCATTGAAGGCTGAACACTATTGTTTTTAAATTCACTGTTATCAGAAATTTGTTGCTATTATTGACACGTTTCAACACGTTTGCACTTCCACGCAGCCACCCAGCCCAACAGAAGTGTAATTTTGACAGTGAAATATCCTGTGGCATTTTCTGTCGAGATACGACTGCATTTGTGTGTATGTTGCCTGCCTGTGGCTGTGCTCGATCCTCTGACAACACTGTAGCATGTTGTGTATTTCCAGTTCCATAATGGTGCATATAGTGACCATCACAGAGTCAGCTGGAATGCATGCACGCTTCTACGAGTCTGACAGTTGTGGGGGTATAATCATAAATTTTCAACATATTTGCCCGGAGTGCAATGCTGTTTGTTTTTCTCGTTATATTTAACGTGAGCAAATTGCACATCAGTTTGTTATATACCACTGTTTAGTTGTTTTTGAATGTTATGCAGTTAAGAAGCTACTTTCTCACTCAGGCCTATGCAGACAATTACATATTAGCTATAGTGCTTTGATCTCAAGATTTAGAGGTGAAAGTTTCCATTGAATGCATGGCCTATATTATTTGCACTGCTTGAAGGATAAAAGTTTTCCTGGTACATGTAATGCAAGTCAGCACCTCTCTATGTAATTAAAGTTGTGGTGTTGTCATGTGGCTGAAATTTATTATTTGGTTTGTAGGAAATGACCGAAAGAAAAAGGCTGGCTAATGATTTATTGCTGCATTCTCTGCGTTCAAAAATAAATTGCCAAGGACTTAAGTTGTCTTAAGACTTATATTGTAAATAACGATTGTGGAAATTGAGTTGTTAATTTTGTGATGTGTTCCATGAATATTCAACGATTCTTAATTTTTGTGCTAACAAATTGGTGGCTCAAAGTGTTTTGTATTATAACGTACTCATTGTTGATTATGCACTGCAGCTTATAGCTTCTGTTACTGCTTACATGAACCGTGTTTTTTTGTTTTTGGCAATATTTGATATAAATGATAAAAATTGCAATTTATCCACTGTGTTAACAGCCCCACATCAAAACTAAAACTGCAAAAATCATAAAAAGGGGACATTACCTACCATCACGTCTCCTATACGTCAACGTGATGCTGAGTAATATCACTTTTTTATGATTTTTTCAGTTTTCGATGTGTGACTGTTAACACAATGGATAAACGGCAGTTTTTGTCATTTATATTTGCTGTTTTAATATCAATTACAGTATATTTTATAGCATTTAGTCTAGGGGAGGGCCATTATGCATCAGCACACTAAAAGTATGCTCAAATCGGTGCAAATGTTTTTGAGATATGATGATGATGATTTTTCCAGTTTTCTGTAATATGGTGATTAGCCACCATATTGAATTTTTAACGGCAAAATTTTATTTGAAGAGAGGGTCTGGAAGACTGAGCCGTATCACCGTGCCAAATGTTGTCAAAATTGGTCCATACATCGTGGAGATAGTGCAATTTTTGGATTTCGCAAAATGGCTGTCGTCACATCTTGAATTTTTGAATTCGTGAAATTTATCGGCTGACGGGGTCCAGAGGGCCGAGACACGTCACTGTGCCAAATTTAGTCACAATCAGTAAATCCCTTGCGGAGATACTACGGTTTTTCGAATTTTAAAGATGGCCACCGACGACATCTGGGATTTTTGAAATCGTGAAATTTTATTGGCTGATGGGGTCCAGAGAATCAGTATGCATCAGCATGCCAGATTTCATCAAAATTGGTCAATCGGTTGCGATGATATTAAGATTTTTCAAGATGGCGGCCGTCTGCCATCTTTGATTTGTTTGGGGCATATTTGGAACACCCACAGAGAGTACTTGGGGTTTCTATCATTCTGCAAAATTTGGTTATGATCGATACAGTAGTTTGATAACATGAACGTTAAATATTTGGCACGTTTGGCTGGAAAATGCCTATTCATGCCCCAAAAATTGGGGTTTGGTCACAATTGACTCCCTAAATGGTCTGCAATATCAATGAGAGCCAAAAAACACACCCTTGTGTCAGTCCGCGTCATTTGAGTCCTCAAGTGTGAAGATGTGGCGAGCGGTCTGACCTGTAGGTGAGTCGCTTAAAAAGGGGGTATAAAGAAAAATTTTGGGTTATATTTCACTTATTTGCCCAGACGCCCCCCATAAAGGGATTTCCATGAAATAGTGTGCAGCTTTAGAATTCATGGACGTAATCACCTGTGACAAGTTTTTTAGCAATTGGTTAAGGGTCGGCGATTCTGTGGGAGGTCAAAAATGGATGGTCTCAATAGACTAAGCCATTGGCTGTTAACACTCTGCTGATGAGACTGCGCAGCAAGTGATCTTTGTAGAAGATGCTGAGTTCTACTGCAGGAGTTATGCATTTTAATGATTATTTTTATAGACATTTTGTTTTTCATTGCAACAGCTATAACTAGCACCATTTTCATTTTTGTTTGTCTATCCAAGTATCTGCCTTCATACCATTGGCATACTGATGGTGTCAGCAGATGAGCCCTGGTGTAGTGAGTTAGATTGGAGAGTGTAAGAATGTAGAGTACGATAAGGTGGTTGAATAATCTTAGGATCAGAGTTGGCATTCAGACAAGACTGAGAGAGACTTCACCTAGGTATTTAAATTGCTCGGTGTATGAGAAATGGCAGTACCAGAATTAGGTAAAGTGGCAAACCTGCTAGAGTTCTTCTCAGTGTTGTTACCTACATCATCTCAGTACTGTAACCATCTCTGTTCTGTAAAATTATTAAAGAATAAAAATATAGAGTACTTGTACCGGGTGTCGTATAAAAATATCTTGTAAAGATTTATGACATTTTCTTCGCAGTGGCTTAGCATTTCGTTATGACATTTTGTACTTTATTAATGCATCATAGACGAACATAATTGTGTCAGTAGCTTTTAGAAATCTTAAACTGTCTGAAATTTATAAGCCTTGATGTATAGTTACCTAGCAGATTTTTTGCTTTTTAAAAATGTACAAATATGCATCATTGCCACCAAACATTAGTGGCCTT
>Ga0209782_1001845_pt1 | contig 11431 bp, 12 predicted proteins | sample WorMetmaBAHAMAS1_FD_187390 | JGI IMG/M metagenome (GOLD analysis project Ga0209782, IMG submission 187390) | Marine gutless worms symbiont microbial communities from Max Planck institute for Marine Microbiology, Germany - Inanidrilus... | ecosystem: Host-associated > Annelida > Digestive system...
CACAGTGTATAATATATTTAATTCTATTCCAAATATGGGGCAGCACTTTACATTGGGTGCTGGTCCCGCACAAATTATGGAACAGCATGTTCTATTGCCACCTATGTCTGTTGCTCGCACCTTCAGCGGTAGATGCCAACAATGCTATACGCTAAAGCTCAAACTCCATTGGTTTGATTTATCACTTCTTTTGTTGCAAACGTGCTTGTATAATATATCAACAACATATCGACCAAGTGGAGTTTGAGCCTCAGCATAAACGTGCTAATAACAGACAAGTGACGATCTGTGTAGCAGCGTGCTTTAATATTGCTCGCATAAGCATTTTTTTAAGCATATCGCCTAAATTGAAATTTAGGTCTATCCTCTTTTAGACTGTATATGAGTTGAGTTGAGCAAGGTTTAACGTCCCACCAAACACATTATAGGTCATATCGGGGACGGGTTTAATGGGTCAAAAGACCCAACCAACAGTGTCAAAGCAAAGAACAGAGAACACAGTGAAATGCACCCAGTGTGACAAAAACCAATTCACAGAACTGTAAGAACTGCTCATCTAAGTATGCTTATGATTGTGCACAACTGTCGTATACAATACAACAAGAACAGTTCTGATAATCTCCCCTCTTACCTCCAGACAAACACCATAGCTCAGATGTTGTCTATCAGAGGAGAGGGTATGACTGTAAGAGAAATTTGACTGATCATATATAATATATTTAATTCTATTCCAAATATGGGGCAGCACTTTACATTGGGTGCTGGTCTCAGCATACACGTGCTAATAACCGACAAGTGACTATCTCTGCAGCAGCATGCTTTAATATTGCTCGCATAAGCATTTTATTTTTTAGCATATCGCCTAAATTGAAATTTAGGTCTATCCTCTTTTAGACTGTATGAGTTGAGTTGAGTTGAACAAGGTTTAACGTCCCACCATTATAGGGTCATATCGGGGACAGGTTTTATAGATCAAAAGACCCAACCAACAGTGTCAAAGCACTGAAGGAAGAGAGGTCCTAAGGACTAGGCTTCACCACCCCACTGTGCTGACAATAACATATATAATATATTTAATTCTATTCCAAATATGGGGCAGCACTTTACATTGGGTGCTGGTCCCGCACAAATTATGGAACAGCATGTTCTATTGCCACCTATGTCTGTTGCTCGCACCTTCAGCGGTAGATTCCAACAACATATATGCAGTATGAAAAATAAAAACACAAAATACACACAGATAAACACAAATAAATCTGCACAGTGAACTGCACCCAGTGTGACAAAACCCAATCCAGAGAACTAAGAACTGCTTATCTAAGTGTGCTTATGATTGTGCACAACTGTCGTATACGGTACAACACAGAACAGTTTGATAATCTCCCCTCTTACCTCCAGTTACCTCCAGACAAACACTCAGATGTTGTCTATCAGAGGAGAGGGGATGACTGTATGAGAAAGTTGACGGAGCATATATAATATATTTAATTCTATTCCAAATATGGGGCAGCCGTTTACATTGGGTGCTGGTCCTGCACAATTTATGGGACAGCACGTTCTATCGCCACCTATGTCTGTTGCTCGCACCTTCAGCGGTAGATGCATCAGTTGTTGAAACAACACGGGCTAGCAATGGTGACTTAATGTTAACCTCCAAATGCTGTCTACTGGAGGGGAGGGGGAATCCGGTCATTTAACTGATAGTGTCAAGACACTGTATGGAACTCAAACCAAACAGATAGCAAGAAGCTCTGCTGTTTCACAGGGCCTGCATGACATGCGCTGTTGGCAAAATCTTGTCATCTGGTGTACAAATACACGAAACACCCCATTTGAACTAACAGACTTGCGATCAATAAATGACCGAGTATGCTCAAGTCACTGCAAATGCTGCTACTGTCTAGGCTGAGCATCATTTTCTGTTACCGGTTCGAGTGCGGTGGTCTAGTTTTTGCCGCCAGTCGCCGTTAAACAGAACAGACATCCGCAATTAACCTGTGGCGACGTTGCATACCATATACTGATCTCACCCTCGTCTGTTCCAACTGTTAGGTCGATGCGAGTGCACTTTCTGGCCGAAGCGGATTTTATCCGCCCGACGGTCGTCAACGTCAGTGCGGCAGACGAGTTGATGATGACGAGTTGCATCAGGGCCTATTTTCATAACGAGCCCTGTTCACGTCAGCGTTTCTCACAATCCGCCGTTGGTCACATTAATCAGCGAACTGAACAATGCGGTGGAACAATTTACTTGCTGCGGTAGCGGATACGTGTTGACGAACATTACTAAACTGAGAGTAGCGATAAACTGCCGGTTTTGGACCACTTCCACTTCCGGTTTTTCGCCATCTTGGCCATTCCAAAGAATATTTAATAATATTTAATTACCACAATAAGTAAGTAAGAGATTATTGGATTTTTCCCAAGATATTCTGGCATTTTTTTGTAGCTAAAATGCCAAAATACCAGAAAAATCTAGGGATTTTTTTGTTATTTAGCCCTATCAACCAACTAATTATTACTAAATATTAAATATTCTTTATTAAATATTCTTTGGTCAAGTTGGGAAATTCCACAGTTTGGGGAATTCCTGTAGTATTTCTGTGGTTATAATGGTTATAAATGTGATTATACACCAGATTAGGGTTAGAAGACCTACTAGTTGTAACCCTAGGGTTTTGTGTTGGCCTATTCTTATGGAGGATTTATATCTGCAATTTATTTTATTTATTTTTTAAATATGTTTTATTAATCTTTTACTTTATATCTGTGACCACATTTCTCATGATGATGATGATGATGGGAAATCCCCAGAATATAGGAAAAACCCCATCGTTCTCTCATATTATTGGATTTTTAGCAAAGTGGCATATCGTCGATTTTAAGATTAGGCCTATAGGATTTTTCTCGAAACTTTTGGCATTTTGGTTTTTTTTTTCTCGCATGGACAATAATGATACATTTTGTTTTGTATAGGTCTAGACTCACGGAGATCCTAAGGATTTTATTTGTCGTGCAAATCATACACATTTATTCATAACAAATAAACATTGACATTGTCATCTTTATCGTTGTCAAACAAAGCTGAATGTAATATCTAGGCTAGTTAACGTGAAAAAGTCTTGCATATTAGGCATATTCAGCCTAGGCCTAGGCTAGCCTATTGCTTATTGTCTGTTTCTTCCTCGCTCGATTCAACGTTGACTTTCAACTCCGGATGCTGTTCGTGAATAGTCAGCAAGAGTTCTAATAGATGTGCCCACTCGTCAAGGCGAAGACCAATTCCATTGCGAGTAGGACGCACATTCTCTTTGCAAGCCCGCATGGAACGTAAAAACGACCAATGTCAACAGATCCATACCCAGAGGTCACGGACACGTAGTATAGTTCGCCAATGTGTGCAGGATAAGCCACCGGACGCGTCTCGATTGACTTCTCACGCTTCGATGTCGACCTCCTCGCGAATTGACATGAAGCGTGCCCACCGTTTTGTGGTCAATGTTACATGCTTCTCTGGCACGGATATGGACGTTATTTTCACATTGCCCGCATCGATTGTCAGCGCACGATTCTGCCTGTCGCCAAGAGTGAACGAAGAACCCGCCAGTGGTTGTGTCGTTGTCATTCCGATGTCCTCCTCGGAAGCTGCCGCAGCTCGTACCTCATCATCACCATTGCAAGGTATAGGCCTATCGATTGTCGCACATGCGTCCTACAATCGTTGACTCGACTTGGCTTAGATAACTCCGCTTAATAAGCTACAAATTCTTTTTGCAATCTCTCATAAGCTGCCGTCCGAATGAATACGATTCGTTCATCGCCATCTACCAACCACGACTTACTATAAGGCTATAAACCCGCCCACTTTCGAGCTTAGGCTAAGGGAGTAGCCATCGTCGCCGTCGGTGACGTCGGTATTGGCCCCGGCACCCGCGGTGCTGACGCCACCGCCGCTGCCTTTGACGCTGGCGATGTCTCTGGCGCTTGTGGTGTTGATGTGGATGTTGACCCTGTCTCCGGCTAATTATATGTATTTACTCATTACTTCGTTTAGCCTACCATCATACTATGGAATTGTTTTTTTCACTTTGGAACGAAATCAGTATGGATTTTACTGGGTTTAGCTGATAATGAAAATAGTTAGTCTATATGATGATTAAAATGAGAGAATGGCTTGTAGGAAAAAAAATTTTATGCCAGCCGCAGTTGCCGTGGTTAGCCTAGCTTAGTTTAGTTAGGCTAACTCGAGTGCAAATACTTGCATAGCATCTGGTGTGACGATTTAGCATTCTAATCTGTTAGCTTCGTATCGCTGGGATGATAAGAGTTTTTTGCAGCGACTAGGATTTATTGTTTAAAAACTCCACATGCACACCACCGTGAGTCTAGGCTAGCACGTGATGCGAATTTGTCAACGTTGGACATTGTGACTTGAAATTAATCTAATCGAGTGCACTGCATTCGACTGTGTTGATTTTTGCCTAGAATTATAGACCTTTTGCAACAACGTAGTGTTATTTTTGAAATAATAATACAAATTGCGTGTTTTATTTTTTCGTTTATCATCGCACACATTAACCAAATAGCCTACACCTGGGCTAACTAGGCAAACCTATTAATTTTAGCTTATAGGCTACTTGTCTTTGCATAACACAGTATTAGACCTAGGTTACAATGTTTTGTCGTCAATGCGGCAACTACAAAGAGTGAAATAAAACAGACATCTAACGTACCGATCGTATTGTTTCTTTGAAGTTTCCGCAAATCAAAGTGCAGCAGTTCATCGGGTGAAACACATAGACCCAGGCTTAGACTAAACGATGAATCTAAGTTGCTTAATGAACGAAGTTAATTCCATTTTAGAACATCATTTCAAATTGTCATTAACCATTAGCCTATTCAGTAGGAATTACATTGTGTGGTGGTGTGAATATAGGCTAAGGCTGAAATTAGGCTAGGCTAGGCTAGGCCTATTAGGCCTAGGCTTACATGCATATGATTAATGATTGTTAATGTGACGACTTCAAAGACAGAAATAAAACAAACTTCTGTCGTGTTAACTGTAGCCTATTGTTTCTTTTGAAGTTGCCGTCATACAGTATTATAGTCATTTAGCTTAGTGAAGATCTATAACATTGTAATTTGTTTTTTTTAAGCTAGAATTTCTTGACGATATGCTCGCTATAGCATATACATGTAGGGCTAGATTAAGCTATCGTGCACAGTGGTCTAGCCTATAGGCTAGTCTACCTATGGTTGCGCGCTCATTGATGAATAATAGTATTATTGGATTGTTCCTATAAGCCCCCCCACCCCGACTTAGTTACGTGTTGAAAAATGTATTTTCTAATTTTTATAATAACATCAACATCAACATTAGTTGCACTGATTGAGGCAAAACAGAGATACGTAGAGATAAGGCGCCGTTAACAATTTGTAATCTGTCGTCGTCGCCATCGACCGATTGAGTATAACCGAGTGTGTTGACTACTCAAATCATACCACTCGCTTGCTTGCTCGTTCGATAGACCTCTCTCACGTTATGGAAGCGGTTCTCGGTTCGATCTTGCCGTTGCGACTGATTGTGGCAGCGGTGTTTCACGTTGTATGGTGCCAGTTGACGGCCTTGTTCTCGTCGCTTGTTGCGCGCATTCCTTCAATGCGTGCAGCACTTCCTTGGTGGCGTCGCCGCGATCCAAATGCCGAAGTGTTTTATTGGAATGTGTGGGTCCAGCTATTGCGTGATCCATGCCTGCCGTATTACCATCGATGGATGTCGCCAACGTCATCGCCGTCCTGTCTGTTTTGTGTATCTGACAGTGACGAGGCGCATATGCGTGGGATGGTTGAGGTCACCCTAGTTTGGGGTAGTGAGGAAACGCTGGAAGATCCACCATCGAACGTCGCGCAATGTCGATTAGTTGATTTTACAACAACCGAGTTTCCGATCAGACGAAACGTGCGTGGCTACTTGCTTCCTAGTCGGTGGGCATATATGCTTCACGAGTATGGAGCTTGTAGCGGTACGTTTCATCTGCCTGCGGCAGGTTGTACGACGATAGTGGAGGCGCCTATAGACTGGGGCACTGTGGAGGCGCTGCCCACTCCATCCGAGAGATGTCAAGCATCGACAGTGCCTACACACGAATGACAAGTGGCGAGCGTGATTCCTCAACAACCACCACCCGGATTGGGGTGTCCTTTACTTGGACGTGGAACGCTGATGCTGCTCAATTAGTTGCTCCAACAGGAACTCGGACCGCCTGGACCGCCTCCACCGTCATCATCGTCGAGTGAGTCTGTCTAGTCTGGCGAGTGGTGGGACAATGACGGCGACGATGATGTTGAGGGTGGTGCCACCGGTGGTGCTGCGGTAGTACAGTCTTCGCTCAACAAGTAGGCCTAATCAGGACTTGGTGATAGCGCGCACCAGACTCAAAAAATTAGGTGAACGTTCTTTTAGTGTTGCGTGACCACAAGCATGCTATTGCACGATCCATGCCCGCCATATCATCATCGGTCGAAGAAAAAATCGCCCGTCGCCTTCACACCTTTGCTCGCATACAGCAGCAACTGGAGTTAGCTCGCTGGTCGTTACTTGACCGCGACAAAAAAGAAATGGTAAAAAATGACGACGTCATCATTACTGCACGTCGCCTATACCACACCTGACAAACCAGGTAGCTTCGGTGGTGTGTGCCATCCATTCGTCGAGCATTTCGGTTGCCACGAAGCGGAATGTTACCTTCGCACTCAGGAAGCCTACACCTTGCGAGTGAATATATCACCACCACTGCTGCCAAAGCAAAAGCATTTTACGCATCGCAAGACGCTCTCGAAAAGGACCGCCGACCTCTACCAGGCAGATCTTGTTGACCTGTTGTGCATCGCGAACTATGACTCGTATCACTACCTGCTGACCTGCATCGATGTCTTTAGTAAGAGAGCCTGGGCGACACTGTTGTGTAGCAGTGCTACAGAGACTATTACCTCAACCAGACCGGCGGGATGCCCGTCTTCATCGGACAATGCTACCAGCGTGGACACGGGCTCACCCAGACGATCGGCGGCCTGTTCAAACATTTCGTCATGCCACTCGCCGCACTGCATGCAAAATGAATCGGCAAGCAGATTCTGGGCAATGTGGCAAAGACGGGAATGGAAGTCGTCGGAGATGTGATTGGCGGGCTAAATGTCAAAGAGACGATTAAAGACCGCAGTCTGAGAGGTATAAAAAGAACAGAAATCGTCGATCAGTCATTGACAGAACAGCAACCAGTCACCACGACGAAGAAGACGAAGACGAGAAAGAGACCGCCGAAACAACGTCAGAAAGGCAGCAGTGGTGGTGATATATTCAGTGACTGAAACGATGGCGTTCGTCAACGCGAGTTCGTACGAGTGCACAAATTCGTAATTGGATCTCTTAACGCTTCAACCGACACAGATAAGCATCAAGGAAGCGAGTGTGGCGGAGTACCATCCCATCAGCAGTGTACAGAACAGAGCACCGATCGACTTTGACATACCAGGAAGCGGCGAACGGTACATCGACACGAGAAACATTCAGCTATACGTGCGAGCAAAAATCATACGGGGAACTGCTGGTAACACAATCTACAACGATGCCACAGTCACACCGGTCAACCTGCTACTTCACAGCATGTTCTCACATGTGGACATTTTACTCAACGGCACGCTGATTTCCAACTCCACAAACACCTATCCATACAGAGCAATGCTGGAAACGCTGCTGTCTTATGGATGCGATGCAGACATTGCAACTGACGTGCGACGTAGTACAAATATGCCTACGTTGATGGAATCGACCCTCATCCGGGCGGACAACGGTAACAAACCTAACAAGTGACTGCAGTCGCATCGGGCACATGTCATCGCGAGTCGCGAGTTTGAATGATCAGTTGCATCCATGCCAATATCTTCTTCCAGGAGCATTACATGCTAAATGGGAATAAAGGTGTGGCTGGTGAGGAGCAAAGATGCCTTTTGTCAAATAGGCAACACTGAATAACGCGAGACTCGAGATAACACGCGGTGCTGTTCGTAAGAAAGGTGAAAATATCGCCATCAGTGTTCGTCGCCCACACCCAGGCGCTACAGAACAGCACAGCCAAATACCCAATAAAAAGGACCGTCTGCAAGGCGTTTGCCATTCCTCAACATTACAGTTCTGTACGAGAAGGTGGTTTCCGATCAGCTTCCCACACGACTGGTCGTCGGGTTGGTGAGCAATGCGGCATTCAACGAAAGCAGGACCCTCAACCCATTCAACTTTAAACACTACAACCTCTCGGAAATCGCCATCTATCTGGACGGACAACAAAAGCATGTTTGAAGCCAATTCAGCACAGTTTCGACGGGAACTGGTTTATACGCGCCTACAACTCACTGTTCTCGGGTACGGACAAACTGAACACGGATGAGAGCATCGACATCGCGCTCGACTACAAAAACAGTTATGCACTGTACGCCTTCGACCTAATCACCGACCTCGGCGAAGATGACCACTTCAACCTGGTGAGACACGGAAACCTGCATCTCTCGCTAAAGTTCAACGCGGAGCTTCCGGAGACGGTGACCATACTTGCCTACACGGAGTTTAACAACGTGATTGAATTGGATCGCAATCGCAATGTACTTGTGGATTGTGAGGCGACGATTGCACGATACACAGGCCACAATCACATAAAGAGCGATTGTGGCTCATTTACTCTATTTTTAGGTTTTTGCAACGAAAACTGGTTTTACTTACTTACTAATGCGTACGAGAACACTAATTTCAATTATTAATTGTGGTTACTTTAGATAGGAAACCACAATAAATAAGTAACTCTAGTTGCATTTACGTAAGTCCTTGCGGTTCACCGTTAATTTTAAACGGTTTACTTAATCATTGCGGTGAATCCTTGAAAAAAAGGCGGTTTATCGCAGTAATTTCTACAAAAGGTACTCGCAAGAATACGGAAAATATTACGTAAATGCAAGAAAAGACCCATCACTAATTTTAATTACTAATTTTCCGTATTTAATATTCTTTGGTTAGGTCACGTGACCAAAGTGGGCATGCCAGAAATAGAAATGGTCCAAAACCGGCCGTCTACTCCTATGTCATATGATGTCTTTTCGTGTAAGGATGTGCCTTTTGAGGGTTCTGTTGATACTGTTCCACATTTAGGGGGTCAAATTGCCCAAAAATCACAATTTTGGAGGCGTGAATAAACACTTTCCTAATAAACACTTTCCTAGCCAAATGTGTTAAATACTCAAAATTTTATATTATAAAAATTACTAAATGGATTCCAGCCAAATTTTTCCCAATGATAAAGATCACCAAGTACTCTTTGTGGGTGGTTCTAAAATTTACACCATAAATCCAATATGGTGGACGGCCGCCATCTTTGCAAAAAAATCGAGAAATCAGCATATTTCCGCAACTGTTTGACCGATTTCGACAAAATTTGGCATGCTGATGCATCTGGGCCCTCGGCCGTTAAAATATCCAGAATTTGAAAATCCAAGATGATGTCAGATGCCATCTTGATAAATCGAAATATCGCGATATCTCGACAACGGTTTAGGCAATTTTGGTGAAATTTGGCCGGGTGACACACCTCGGATTACTGCCAGATGGCCGTCATATTGAAAAGTGAAAATTTGGTACATCTTCACATGGTTTGTTCACTGTGTGATGAACTTTCACAAAGTGACACGTTTAGATTCTCCTGACCAGTTGGCTGTTAAAATTGTGAATGTTCAACAATCCAAGATGGTGAGAATATGAAAATCGCAACATAGCAACATAGTGAGAAATTTGACCCTTTGTTAGCAATTGCCGTTAAAAATTTTTTGGTGTAACAATCTAACATTTTAAATATTGAAGAATCTTATTTATCAGCTATGGTTTGACCAATCGTCATTAAGTTTGGCAGAGTGGTGGTGCACATTAAGGAGCCAGAATCTATTTGATGCGAAAACTTTAATGACTTAACAGTCAGTAATTGCAGCCAGCGACCTTCGTCAGAGTTGTTAAGGTTCAACCCATTTGCATGAGATTTAGAATGGTGATGTGTGAGTTTACTGGTTAATAACACTGCAAACCCTACCTGTCTAACAACAGAACATTTGTAAGGTAACCCTTCCATACAATAAAATTTCAAATTTTTAAAAATCCAAGATGATGTATGATTTTCAAATACTCTAAAATGTTGGGGTACACTTTTTATGGGTGGGAGGTAAAATGTTACTCCATAGACCTGCTCCCTACCTTAGTAATAGTTACTAAAAATATATTCGGTAAGTCGAGCTTGCTAAAAAATGTAATATACACCAAATGTTATATGGCAAAAACTGATCACAGTTTATATAATGTTGTATAAATAAAAACTGCAGTATCTATCACAGTGTAGCACGGATGCAAATCCAAGATGGTGACGCCCTCCATCTTGAAAAATCGAGAAATCTTAATATCTTCGCACCGATTGACTGATTTTGACGAAACTTGGCATGCTGATGCGTCTCCACCCTCTGGACCACAATAACCAATAAAATTTCGCGATTTCAAAAATCCAAGATGGCAACCGCGGCCATCTTGAAAATTCGAAAAATCGCAATATCTCCGCAACGGAGCAACCGATTTTGACAAAATTTGGTACATTGATGCGTCTGTGCCATACAGAATCCGCGAGCAAATAAAAATTCACGATTTTGAAAATTCAAGATGGCGACGACCGCCATCTTAAAAAATCGAAAAATTTTAATATCTTCACAACCGTTTGACCGATTTTGACAAAATTTGGCATGCTGATGTGTCTCGACCCTCTCCACCCCAGTAGCTAATAAAATTTTGCGATTTCAAAAATCCAAGATGGCGGCAGCGACCATGTTTAAAATTCGAAAAAAAATGCAACATCTCTGCAATGGAATGAGCGATTTCGACAAAATTTGGTAATATGATACGTCTTGTCCCACCAGCCAATGTGAGCCAATAAAATTTTGTAAATTCGGCAATCCAAGATGACGACGGCCGCCAACTTGAAAAATCGAAAAATCGCAATATCTCCGCAATGGAACAACTGATTTTGACAAAATTTGGTATAATGATGCGTCTGGGCCTCCAGATACTGTGAGAAAATAAAAATTCACGATTTCGAAAATCCAACATGGCGACGGCCGCCATCTTAAAAAATAAAAAAAATCTGAATATCTCCGCAACCGATTGATCGATTTTACGAAGTTTGGCATGCTGATGCGTCTCGACACTCTCTAACCCAATAGCCAATAAAATTTCGCAATTTCAAAAATCCAAGATTGCGGCGGCGGCCATATTTAAAATTCCAAAAATTGGAATGTTTCCACAACAAAACGATGATGAGTCTGGGCCTTCCAGACACTGTCTGCCAATTAAATTTCA
>Ga0209782_1001846_pt1 | contig 11414 bp, 6 predicted proteins | sample WorMetmaBAHAMAS1_FD_187390 | JGI IMG/M metagenome (GOLD analysis project Ga0209782, IMG submission 187390) | Marine gutless worms symbiont microbial communities from Max Planck institute for Marine Microbiology, Germany - Inanidrilus... | ecosystem: Host-associated > Annelida > Digestive system >...
TTCACATCTCATCCAGGGCAGCATCTATGGGCCTAAGCACGGCATACCAATAAGGTTATTCTGCTGCATGGGACCGGGGCGTGGAAGGGGAGGTGACTGGGCCACTTACCTGCCACTCCATGCCCCTGTCCCACGCTGGTTGCGACTGTACCAGATCATTTTGTGAGTTCCTAGAATCATCTACTCCTCGGTAAAAATATATACATAGTACACTTAAGAACTTGGCAGGTGTGCATGCTCAAGAAGAGTTACTGCTGAGAAATCAGGCTTTTCATTTTTCCAAGTTACAGTAGCTATATTTACAGATGAGGTGGGCAAATTTCAAGTTACCTCCTGGTGTCAATTTTGCGAGGAGACCATACATGTACCAAAAATTATTAGTTCATTTTTGACTAAGTTACTCAAGATATAATATGGTGGTGTTCTTATAAGAAATAATGTGCATGCTGTACTATGTTATTTAATGAATTTTGATGAATGTTTTCAGTGTTAATGATGATACCGAAATGCTGAGTCCAGGCTGGACTGAGGTATATATAAATGCTCTGCAGGTGAGACGTCTGTTTGACATATATTGTAACTTTTTGTTACTCAACATGCTGCTGTAATTCTTGTTGAACTTGATACATATCATCAGTCAGTTTCCTGCAAGAATTTGCTTGTTTTCTTCTTTTTGTACATGCTGATAATTTGCTTTGCAGTTACCATTTTCTCCGGTGCGACCTTCAGTTGTTAGCATTTTCTTATATTTTTTTACTCTTGCTGTTTATTTTATTTTTCAATGTACTAAGCTATTATTTGTAACTACAGTAATATCCAACTTTCTAATGACTTATGATAGTTATTTCGTATATTCAGGGTGGGTCAATAAAACTGCACGTTTTTAATTCACCACATTGATGCAACTGTTCTAATGCAGTTTTGTGCAGGTGTTAAATATTCTTTGTAAATTAGCTCATATCTTATTATACCCAAACAATATTACTTCCAACGGTTTCAGTTATTCACTCTGCGATCAGCACTGACTTGCACATTTACCAACTGAAACATTTCCAGCTGCATGTTATCTCATGTTATCTTACCTTCTGAAGTCAGACATGTCATTATTGGGCCCATTCCATGGGGCCATAGCGGTCCCCTCTGTCATGCGTTGTCGTCGTTGTCATGGACATCGCACGCCGCCTGCGCTATAGCTATAGCTGGCGTGCGACAGTAGCGACACCTGGTGAATGGCAATGTAACGGCGTCTCGCAGTGGCGAATGGGCCCAATATTTTTCAAATGCTTCTTGTTGGTTTAGTTGACATAACCTTTCTATATATAAAATTTGACAACTCTAGCTTCAGCCATTCCTGAAATATGATTGGGGGCCCCAAATTTAAAATGGGTCACATGATGTGACAACACCCTTTCAAGGATGATTTGTCATTCGTATGCTGGGACTTGCTATGATCAGTCTGCATACTACATTTCAAATGTCTTACGAACATTATGAAGATACAAATACAATGTATAAATATGGGGTGGACTGGGGTCATCCAAAGTCATCGGTAACATAACCATTCATTGGAGCACATATGACTTACTATTCAACTTTAATAAAAATTATGGATCTATCTTGTACTGTTTTTGAGTCACCAATTTGAACCAACCCACCTTAATTTTGTGCTCCCGTTAGGATGACTCCATTTGAATTTTGCCAAGATCTTTGGCATGAGAAAACTAGTGTTCGTGGGCTATAATGTGGCATCGTTTGCGTGACTCTGCATTTAGCCATTTCAGTAGAACAGTCTTGTGACGAACAGACGGACAGACACAAGACTTCGTCATATACCACACTAGCATAGCTTCGCATGGTAAAAATGTTGTATTTTTGGTCTTTATCTTTCGGAATATAGCAGCTTGTGAAATGATAATTTGTTAACAGTTTGTTATTTAGTACAGCAAGTTAATAAGTTGTTGAAATACTCAGCAAAATATACATAAATTACATACTATGAGAAGTAAGTTGTCAGTTGTGTAATGTGTTTGCTTGTAGAATAACTTTTCCCCACCAAATGTTGGAGTTGTTGGTCCACTGCACAAAGGAGGCAATGAGGATATACTCACATATGATTTTGTTCATCGAACCCACATCGATATATTTGGCTACTACTATCCTCGCATATTCACGGACTGGTGGGCTGACACCTGGATATCTCGTGTCTACGATACACAGAGAACGCTCAAACTGCCTGGCGTCAGGCTTGTTCATACACAAGAGATTGGTCAAAGATATCAAGTGAGGAGCAGTAAAGAAAAATATCTCAGAGACCAGCTTGAAGAGGACAGAATCACTATAAACAGGTTTGCATAGAGATGAATAAATACTGTTCATCATAAGTGAGTTCAGGTATGGTCAGCATCTCGCTGCTGTGCATTAAGATGTGGAGCTCATCTCCAGTTACTGATGCTGAGCAAGCACTATTCTTAAACTCAGTTGTGGATAATAAGATCACATCTCTTTCACAATCTGCCTTTACTTCACTACTAGGTTGTAGTGTTTGGTGAAAGAGGCACAAGAATTGTGTAGACAACTTGCATAAGATTGTTACGGTACAAAGCAATTGACCACGAGTAAAACTTGTTATATCTGTTATGAGTGATGCCATATTGTTGAGCCACTACACTGCCCACTGCTACACTATCCTAATTTGCATTCAGTTTATTTTGTAACTGACTAGTTCATTTTTATGTTCATGTGTGATTTAGGTTCAGTATTCAGAACTGGCTCAATAATTTAATGCTGAAAACAGTTGTGTTGTATTTAGTCGCACCTCTCGCACGCTGCGAGGCGCGACTTAAGTAGTCACGTTTCTGTCCGTCCGTGATAAAAAAAATATGTCACCAGCCCGACCGACCCCTCAGAGAATGATCGTCAGAAGAGGATTAAATTTTCTCGGTTGGTAGAGGGGGGTTTGATGTACACCACAACTCAGACTGGTGACCCTTGGTCTAGGGGTGCCCCTGGGGAACCGAAATATTGAAGGGTGTAAATACTTTCGGTAACACTTTTCTCCAAGCTGGTTTGACTGATCTTGATGAAATTTGGCATGATGGGGAGGTTTTAGGGGGTAGCAGGTCTTAAGCGATTTTAGTGAACTTTGGCCCACTTTTCCGGGACACAAATATTTGATTGCGGATATCTCGGGCATTTTTTTACTCGATCTCCACAAAATATTGCATGGTTAGGGGTTTTCTGGAGTAGCATCCTCTGAAAAATTTTGTTGAACTTTGGCCCATAAGACCATGTGTTGAGAGCTGACGGAAAGCTGCCATAGAGGCGCGACCATATACCGCTAGGTATTTTAGTTTAAAGTAGCACGGTAGTTTTTTCTGTGCACTGCATACTAGCATTGTCATATTTTGTTATTTTTACTTTCGAGGTCAAAATCTTGGCTTGTTTTTTCCGAAAAAGGCATATGACCAGTAAAAAATTCCACTATGGCTGTCTCATCTGTAGATTTGTCTCCACAGATTTTCGGGTGATTTGGTTAAACTGTGGTGAGTGAGAAAGAAATGGCAGGTTTAACTACAGCTGCAGATGTGTGTATTTAGATATTTGGAGTCGGTAGAAGCTGCGAAGAAAGTAAAGGCCACATCTGGTGAGTCACTACGGAAGGTAATCTCAATGTCTTTGTGGAGTGGGAAACCACGCTATACATATGGCGCTCTTCGTAATGCTCAGTTGTTACCCGTCTACTTTCCTGGCTGGACACTACGTTTCTACGTTGAGCGACCGCACACGGATGACACTACCATGTTTTCACCTGTTCCTCCACGAATACTCAACAAACTGTCGATTATGGGCTCAGAAATTGTGTACGTTGACGCTGAGCGAAGCCACATTCCGCCAATGATGTGGCGGTTTTTGACTGCAGACGATATGTTGGTTGACGCTTTTATCGTCCGAGACTCCGACTGCCGACTCAACGATCGAGACTTTGCAGTCGTGACCGACTGGCTGCGAACAGACTATGCATTCCACTGTATACGTGACCACCCGAGTCATGCTGGGTACTCGTTACTTGGTGGGTTGTGGGGTGCACGACCGCATCAATTGCGGTCATTTGTGTCTGTGCCATGGCGTGATATGATGATGGGATATCGGACCGATTATGTCCAGGATATGCAGTTCCTAGCAAATGCCATTTGGCCGTTGGTGCAATCAAATGCTGTATACTGCCATGACAGTGTGTCTTGTCTTAACTGGGTGGGTGCACATCCATTCCCAGTTGCCCGCATAGGCACTGAGCATCTTGGCCAGGTGTTTGATGCTTTTGGAAATGCCCGTGACGAAGATATACAAATTCTGTTGGAACACCGGCCACTGCCACAGTGCTCAGTTGCATCACCAGAGAATATTGTACAGGACAACACACTTCTTGATTCCTCAACAGAAATCTTAGACCCCACCCAAGGTGATGATCTTGACACTGAACTCGTATTAGAAACAAAAGATGAAGGTATTAAAAATTCTGACAACGAAGGTTCCACGGTGTTACTGCATACCACAACAACTACAGCATCTGATATACGCAGCAAAATTTCGAGTCACAATGTAGCACCGGAACCAGAAGTATCTGATGTCAAAGAGTCAGTATTGCATCGTGTCAGTCAGGATGATGCTCAGCCAAAATCCAATAACTTTCAGTTCAGTTCATACAACAGTCATGTTCAAAATGTATATTATAACCACAGTGTCAGGTTAAATAATACCATTGTCATTACTCCGAGTTAAAATAGTCTGATGTGCGGATAGACAGTGGTGTAATTTATTGTTCACTTTTGCTGGTTTAGCCCACCCAGCCTGAACGCAAAGTGTGCTATATGTGCAGATTTTTTTTCTGTATACCAGTCTCCTCGGAAATAAATCTCATGATGTACCGACCATTCTTCACCAAATTTTCAGGATTGGTAAATTTATGCCTGCAATTTTGGAGCCAAATCGGTGAAATGGGCATGCTCCACCTTTAGTCAAGATGCTGGTGTTCCTGAATGGATTGGAGGATCGCAGCACTGATGTAAAAAGATCAAAATGACACTAATCCTTCTACATTGTGTACACAGGGCATCCTTCTACATTGTGCAGAAATTTGATGAGCTTCCATCCAATAACCTTGGAGTTTACAAGGTTAGAATGTGTACACAGGGCATCAAAAAGTACTTCGGTTAGCTTAACTATGTTCACTAGGGGGCAACGGGGCAACTCTGCTAGGCTGGCAGGTTACATGCTGGGCTTTAGCATACACTTCTAATATTCTGGACCAGTAGACCACATAGGCAAAAATGGAGGACAAAACATTCAATAACTGCTTTTATGTACATGTATAGAGAATTGTACTTAACTTTTGTAGTCATATCATGAGAAAGGTGCTGTTTGAATGAAAGACTGAAATGTTATAAACCATATTGAATTTTTATTTTCATGAACTAAAATGGAAATTGTAATTTGCAAGGAATCAGAAATTACAGATACGTAATTTGGTAGTAATTGTATAATTTTGTAATTACAAACAAGCCCATTCGTGATCTGATATTGTGCTGCCAGTTAGATGTTGATTGATCATGTCTCCAGTCGCTCTTGATAAGTTTCTAGTCCCTGTCTGATGTTATTGTGATCATATCATTTGCTGATGCTGCTGGATGTTAATTACAGTAGGTAACTTTATCTTTTGCATAAACTTTGGTTTTAAACTCAATTTAAAAGTGAAACTTTTTAAAATTGTATTAATATGCAGTGCCCAATCAAAGTTAAGGAGAGACTTGACAGTTGAAAATTAACTCTGGTTTAATCTGTAATCAAAGTTAATCCAAACAATCCAGTTTTAAACACAACTTACATGATACATTTGTACTGATACATTCTTGTCTTTAAAGTTTTAAAGTGAACTTCACTTTTTTTGCCTAGACAAAGACAAACATGATCTATGTTTCTGTTTATGATAACACGGCATAAAAATTCAACATGCAGATTTAGTCAGCAGTTTTATTTTTGTTAACTGGTCGATATAGAACTTGAACCAGACTTTGGTTTCTATGTAAAAGTTTAGTAAAGTTATGCAAGAGATAAAGCCCCATTGTTTTTTTATAGGCAGTTACATGTACAAATGTTCGTAATCGTGTATTCATGATCTCGCAGCTGTATATAAAGTAAATGTTATGTATCATGGTTGCCTTTACACAGTTGTTAAGACTTCCATTGTGTTGAATTTGAATTTCTAATATGCAGTATGTTGTTCATTTGAGAGTCTTTCCACTTTATCTTCTTGAAGAGTCACTGTAGTTTATTGGTTAAGGCACCTTGACAACTTGTTATACTCATGTAAACCAGGAACTCCTGAACACAAAAGTCATAACATGCAAACACTGAAAATTGTGACAAGTTGATCACTTGTTACTTTACAGAATTAATTACAATAGATCAAAAAGTAGATTGTAAGTTTACCAGCATTCAACATTGTTTTGTATATTGCCATAATAGTCATAATGGTAGACAATTGTGCAAGTTATAAGCGAATGTACTGCTATGTATGTAATAGAGATTGAATTAGCACTCACAAAAACAGTTTTTCAGTCATTTTTCAGACAAACCTGGATTATTCAGCTTTGCTTTATTTTCTTCCTCTTGTTCTGTGATGACAATTACTTCCACTACCAGTTGGTGAATAAAATGTTTCCACCTGTGTTGTTTGTCTGCTAGCAGATTAACTGAAAACGTGGTTGCATTTACAAGAAATTTGGCAAACCGGTCATTTAAAGATCACAGAACATCGATTAAATTTTAGGAAGCGATACATATCAGATCTCGTATACCATTTAGAAAGCACGTTTGAGGCTTTCAGGGATGAAGACCAAGGTGCAGACATGAGATTGTGGCCACCCCAATTAGGATTACCATCACTGACATTGTCTAGCAAAAAGTTCAAATAATGCACTGAATACATCTAAAATCCATATCAGCCAACAAATGCCGACACTAATATTTTATTCAAATTAATAATAATTTTGAAGACTACAAGAACATTGACTGTTCAAGATGCCATCAATCATGTAGTAATTTCTTAGTAATACCTGAGCTTTATACATTTAAAAAGACAATATAATGCTAGATAATAAGCTAGTATGATGTTACTAACTGCATTGCCACTGCTTGGCCCAAAATATGGTTACTGTACGATAGATCGAGACCTACAGGCTACAGATGCGCTCCAGTTTAGGTAAGCATTCATTGCCTCATAGCTGCAGAATGCTGAAGTCGACGAAGATTGCTGCAGTACGTGCAGCTACAGGATCCATATAATGCACATAGTAACAGCGCCATAGGCAGATAAAAACGCCACGGCAATAACGTACATCTAATTATTTTAGGCAAACTTTCAGTTAATAACATTTAGTTAAATTTTGCCCATCACTGACATTCCTGACAAAAACTGAAAGCCGAAATGGAAATTCCACAGAGGCCTACGGCATATCCGTGGGAAATTTCCTTCGTCATTTCAGTTCGCGGCATGTATGAGTTTTGATGTGTTGTATTATTATGGTTTATGTTTTTATCGTGCACGATAGAAATGACAGATGATACGTATCTCCACTTTATAAGACAACGGATACCGCAGTCGTGTCACAGTTTACTGGGCATATTCACCACGAACGAACAACTGCAACAGTATGAACTCGCGGCGGCAGCCGATCGCTGGTTATTGGACGCCACTTCTTCGCAGTTGGGACAGAACGGATTTGTGTGGAGTGAACTTCTGAAGGATTTGGCTCATTACTACCCTTTATCTCAAGACGATTGTCTGATACTGTAAATATACACACTTTTATGTACAGGGGCGGATCCAGAGGGTTTGCTTGGGGGAGGCGACATTGCGATTGGCGAGCGCGGGAGCGCCAGTCTATAATGGGGCTCTGGGGGCGGAGCCCCTAGCGGGGTCCAGGGGCAGAGCCCCTGGTCAGGAGGTCGGGGCGAAGCCCCCCTGAAACTGAAAGCCTTTTAGCGTTTGTACTTCCAAGGGAAACGGCAAATTTGGCTTCTTTCCCATACCAGCGCTGGATATCGTAATTGTAAAGCCCCGACCAAACAGAGGAAAACGTGATATTTCAATGTGGGCTTTTGAAAGTAGCATAATTTCACGGAAAATTCACAGACGGGATTCAGAAAATTTACGGAATTTCATGACATGGGGGGACGATCGCCCTTATTGCCCTCCCCTTGTGGATACTCCCCTGCTTATGTATTCATGACACTAGCTGCGTACGCCACCCTATCTGAACCAGCTAGTTCGCGTCTTCGACCTATCCGGACAATCATTTCCTGATTTTGTATTGTGATTCTACTATGCCTTTGTGGACTTCGTAATAGTTCTGCTATTTTGGCCACACTAAAAACTGATTGACATTGACATCTTATGCTTCCAACCTTATATAAAAATCTGTTGTTTGATTATCAAAATTGTCATTTTGATTCTGAGTCAGTTTTAGAAAAAAAAACCTGATTTCGATTTCGATCTCAATCTTTAAAATTGTTACAGCACTAACTGTGATAAATTTATGCCAGTGATCGTTGCTGATAACCGATCTGTTCATACCGCAGTCAAAAGGTGATAGAGATAGATCAGCTCATCCATGTGAGGCAACTGAAGAAGCTGGTCATTCTTATATGTAAATGCACAACTAGGCTTAACATGACACAGAAGGTGTAGTTCAAGCCTGCCTAATATGTCTCTGGCTTCCAGCCTCTGAACCGAGGTGATTCAGTCATCCATCGTATTGTTAAGTTGTTATTATAATACTACATACACTCACTTATGTTGCCCTGAACAGTAACCTAATTCCTCCACTTGTAGGCTTAAGGCTTTATAAATCTCTCGTAGTTAAACTAGATTAGACGAGAAGGCATTCTTAGTGATGGTTAGATGTATCACTATTGACTGTAGTTTTAATGTAATTTGTTGTTTTAGTGTGCCACTTTTCTGCCATATGTCTGCAACTACCCAGCGTCTGATGCTTTCTTTCATTTATGTTCACAGAGAACATATTCCACTGAGTGCACTGAAGGACTTTGTTGATGCTTTATTTACTGCTGTCTCTATTTTGCCGACTTCAGGATGGATCAGGATGCTATTAGAAATGTTGGTGACCTTTTGTTCTGCAAGAGTGATTATTTGTTCAGACAAGAGGTATAGCAGAGAAAGGTTTGACATGAGTACAAGGCATGAAATACAAAATGATGGTTCACTTGTTCATCACAAAAATGCAGATAATGAGCCTTCTGATTGCAGTTCGTTGAATGACATTATACAGCATCATGGCAATGACAGTTCATTATGGGGACAATATTGTGAAAATTCAGGCTTTAATGATCGGCAGACAGAGCTGGCAAAAGAAGGTAACATTATTGAGATTAATGCAGAAATGAGTGTTGAATTCTGTGACACTGCCATCATAGCTGCCACTCAGCATGAAAGAACAGATGACAGTGTTAATGTTCTGTACGAGCAACACAGTGGTATTGTAATGTTTAATATTGTTTTAACTACACTTTATGTGATACTGTATAATTTATTCCTCAGAATAATGTCTGTGCATTATTTTTGTATGATTCTGTACCTGAATGCTTATCCGATTTTCAGTAGTTCATTTTTGAGGCCCCGGTGACCCCCTTTTATTATCGACCATGTAGGAGGGGTGATAGTATGTTTGGTAGCATCCGTATGCATGTTTATCCGTTTGTCTGTGGGCTCTCTCCTGTTTGAACCGTTTGACCTTTGATTTTGATTTTTGGCATGAGGGTCGACCCTGACCTAGGCTAGCCTGGGATTGTAGGTCAAGGTCAAGGTCAAACAGTGAAAATTGTTTACGCTCTCCCGTTTGAAACAGTGGTGCAGAGCAGGTCAATATTAGGACTTGGCTTGCCGAGTTCAGCCAGTGGTAATTACGAATAACCATTATCAGTCCATTGGAATTGTCTGTTTGTCAGTAATTAGGGGGCGTTCAGCGTGTCGTGCATAAGCGGTCGATCAGCTTTAATTTACTATAGAAAATTTGAATAAATCTGTACAAATGAGTACTATTAGGGTTACCAGTGTAACCAGTTGCTGTTATTTGCAAGCTGTTTGCTTAACAGTCACGTACAGAGCAAATGATCTCAAATGTTTGTGAAAGCAATGCTGTAAAAGCATGTTTCCTCTGATAAAGTTAGTATATTACTTACTAAATTAATTACAAGTAAGTAAGTAAGTAAGTAAGAAGATTTATACATGGCGCTCCTAACAGAAGTGTCACAGAGCGCCGCGGTCTCAAGAACCAAACAGATGAGTCTTGAGCAACCGTTTAAATTGTCCAAGACTATCACACTGGCGTAGATGAGGTGGCAGCCTGTTCCATAGACGTGGACCAGCGGTCGCAAAACATTGTCAAGTTCAAATCAAATAACTATTTGTCATTGCTGCCATCATGAACATAATTAAAGACTGTTCAAAGTCACAAGTAACTTACTCTTAGCAAATGGTAATATTTTAGAAACAGTGCAAAATAGAAACATGATTGGTGCAGAGTAGGAAGCTGTCATAGCTTATTAAATAATGTCCGTTGTTGATGACCGTGAGTGACCTTTGAGATCATTTTGGCTGTTCTTTTTAAAGAAGTTAGGATGCTTTTCTGGTCTTCCTGTGACCTTAGTCCAGATTTCAGATATGCTGTTTTGAGCAAGTTTATCTCATCGCAGATATTGTCAACAGAGTGTGACCAATGATAAGTTGTTGATAATGTAGAATGCTGTAGAATTCTTATCAGCTGGCTACAGCCTTTAATAAACTTATTGCCGTACACACTGTCTGTCTGTTACAGCTGAGTTTCTTGTAAATGTGACTTGGACAGTTGCTTTGAAATCCAGTTGCTTTTGCTTTTTACTTTGTAGTCATTGACTTACACTAACTGCAATTTTGAGCTTGTAGTGTAAAATTAAGCAGCTGCTGTTTTTTTGCAGGTGATGCTGTACCAACCACTGAGCTATCTGTGGAGTTACAGGTACCCTGCTTTGCCTCTATGAGAGACGTTAACTTCAGATATCGACTTTTAAGTATTGGAGGAAATAAAGTTATGTTTTAATTATAATAGTCTTCAGTTACTGCTAAGATTGCATGTTTTCATGCACTGCTGCTGCTGCTATTGCTGTTAGCAGTAACTTCTACTCAGCATATCCTGTTTTTACTGTTACATACTATTACTACCTCTGCCATGTCATAGCAGGGGTATTGTTTTCACCACTATTTATCTGTTTGTTTTTCTTGACATTTGGGATGTGTATATTATGGACCATCCTGAGTTGATTGAATTATGGGAGAGCTCCATGATTTATTCTGGATATTT
>Ga0209782_1001847_pt1 | contig 11414 bp, 6 predicted proteins | sample WorMetmaBAHAMAS1_FD_187390 | JGI IMG/M metagenome (GOLD analysis project Ga0209782, IMG submission 187390) | Marine gutless worms symbiont microbial communities from Max Planck institute for Marine Microbiology, Germany - Inanidrilus... | ecosystem: Host-associated > Annelida > Digestive system >...
TAGATTGGTGAACCAAAGCGGAACACAGCAGTGCCTTTCAGTGATGAAACCTGGCTATAGTGACTAGAGTCAAGAAACAGAAAATCACTGGTATTCAGTGCAAGCTGCGATGACTTTGAATGCTAAAACACAGAAAGAAACATCCTTTACACTGCAAGCATAGATGCTGCTGTGGCATGTAGGCATACATACTGTTATCTACATCACATTACATTAGCGGCTTAACTGTCAAAACAAGTACCGGTATACATCCGCTAATGCCGATGTACTGAGAAACACTAATCATACCAGATTAACCATCACTCTGTACACAGGGTTACAAAGGTTTCAAACAGCAATAGTGACCTTCAAATCCACTCAAGGTTATCGGCAATTGTGCCATCCATACATGATTTCCTATTAGTCTTCCACTGCAACTATGTCTACCGTGCACCATTTCTGAGACATTAACGCTTATTTCCAAAATTTAAAAAGCTCACATAACTGTGACAACGCCCATTTGAGGGAAAATTTGTCATCCCAATGCTAATATATGTCACATGGTTAAACAGATTAAAAATTTGCAGTCTCTACAGATATTTTAAGGGTACTAAAAATTTAAATGGGTCACATGATCATAACCACATCTCTTTTTGGGGTTACACTGTCATTCCTCTAGTAACACTTAATACAGCTTACCAGCATTAAAAAAACTGACATCATGATCTTATTCATTTCATTTGGGAGTGACACCAGCCAGTCTTATAGTAACTCTAGTGATCAGGCCCGGATATTTTCAGGTCTATAGTATTTCATAATATGATGATACATAAGAAACAAACTTCACGTCACATACCTGCATCCGAAAGTGGACTATGAAAACTGAGAAGCCAAGTCCAACTAGCATGCCATAGTCCACTCCAGCAACAATCGTTCCACAGAATGACACTATCCAGATGGCAAAGTCATAACGGTCAGTTTGCCAATACCTCTTCCATGCAACATAGTGTACAAACAGAGGAATGCAGGCGACAACAATAATTGATGCCAAAACACACAATGGCAGTGACTCAAACAGCGGTGCAATGAAATACACCGTCACCAACACAAGCATCGCAGAAACCACGTAAGACACCTGCACAGAAACATATTGCGAAACACTAGAGCACGGAATCTTGCATCAAATTCAACCTTGCTCCTACTCCTTTCTACATCATGCATATGGTAGGGATATGGTAAATACTGACGTCTAGCAGAAACACGGCTTTCATAAACAAAATTACAAAAACCTGACCCAACACAGAACAACAAGAACAATAAAAAATCTCAATAGCAGCGGTAGTAACTACACACATAAAGAACTAAAGTAATATGACCTGTGTGCCTAACTGCTCGAAAAGAGAAAATACGGCTGACATCAACAGTTTCACTAACAACAATGACAACAATAATGCTATCAAGGCCCATCATTTGCAGTGTGACTTGCCACAAACAAGGCAATCGTGGATAGGGTAGATAGCAAACTTTGCCCCCGGTTCTGCTTTCCGATGAACTTGACCAAACACTAGTTGCCTGACGACCAACTGGTGCTGCCACCTGGCGAACTTGTAACTAAATATAATGTCACGCTTGATTCTGGCCCATTGGCCCCACAGCAGTAAACGTCATGTCATCCACAAAACCGGAATTACTTAATGTATTGCAACACCATCAGAGGACTGAGCCATGGCCACAGGTAACATGCACAAAAATTGGGTGCAGATCGGCTGTTTACTTTTTAGCGCGAGATGTAATATATACATCTCGCGCTTATGCTACGATGTCAGTGTCCATCTGTCTGTCTGTGACAGAAGTGCATTGGCGCATTATAGCTAATTTAGGTTTCAAATTCCGATCCACATTTACCACACATTGTGGTCACAGTGCATGCAGGAAGAGGGGAGGGATCATCTCGCGCTATGCTAGCCACTGCTAGGCCTTCTTGTTGAGTTATGCAAGCAAACAAACACAATGACATACTCATTACAGTACTTTGCATCCCTCCGAGGAGTGCAGTAATAATATCATCACCCCACCCCAACCTACCAAGCAGTAACTTCTCATCTGAATAAAATTTTTTCGAAACAAGCTGACAAACCTGAGTTCGTCCACCAGTTGATTCCATGAGAAAACATCGAGGTGGTGAAGTACTGGCTGCTAGACTGTTAAAGAAGGCTCCAATAATGCATGACAGGCCATTAGCAGCAAGCTCTTGATTATAATCAATAGAGTAATCATGGCGCTGTGCAAATAGTACGGCCATTATTGCAACCAGGAAATAAGATACTAGTGCGAGCATGAACGCCTCAAACCAGAATGAGTACATCATTTTTGGTGACGGAAAAACGGGAGCTGGGATGCCATGTGGAATTACATCCACTACCTACAATACATAAACAGCTTTTGGGGTTACGTTATGAGCCACAAAAATTAATTAGATGCTCAAAATTTATTAGACGCTCCTGGTAACTTAAACAAATTGACATTGCATGACAACTCATGTGAATGCACATAATGAGATACACAAAAAAGTGTAACAGATTAGTCTCCCCCATACGGGCACCGAGGCCTAATGCACCCTAAAAACATTGCAGATTGCAGCGCTATATAGACTATGCATTTCTTCACCTTATCACTTGCTTTCCGTATATTATATAGTAATAGGCAATTTATATCCACACGTGTACCACATTTGGGGAGTTTACATCAAAATTTAATGGATAGGATCCTTTTTCACGACTACCCTCATTTCCATTGTCTCAGATTTTAAGCATTGCTTTCGGATTTCAAACTCTCACAGAATAATAAAAATGCAGATTGCTAAAGGTGTGAAGGACTTTCCCAAGTGACTGGAGGCTAGTGTGTCAGCTTATTGAGGGCATTTTGAATAAGTATATAAATGTGATCCCTGACATAACAGTTACTGATAAACACTTTTACCGTATGATTTCATTAACAAAATGAGTTTGTTTCAGAAGTCAGTGAATACTGCAGAAAGCTGTAATGGAATGTTAACATTCAAGAGTCAACATTACAAAAATTGTTATATTTCTCACAAATATTAATACAAGTGGACAAAAATTGGTACATAAGTGAGGATGTAAATTGGTAAATTTTCACTTGCAGAGGATGACCGCAAGCTAAAATATATGCAGAAGTCTTAGGGGGGGAGTTACTTTTTTGACTCACCCTGTATTTCACTGTAGTATTAATGATGTAAAAGCCACTAAACACAGGGTGTTCACTAAAGCGACAACATCCGTGCAGCAGACAACTGCTGTCTGCAGTCAGTGGTGAGATTGTATCACGTGACTGGAAGCAGTGTCGTCATTGGCTGCACTATTTATAGACATTCGTCACAGACGCGTGCAGACAATAGTAATCTTCGTAAAATTTAATGGTCACTTAAATATCAACTTACGTAAGTAATGTTTATATTTTGCTGGTATAACACTTCTGACTTAAGTAAAGATAGCTGGCTATTTATTGGCTACTTAAAGTGAAGTGGTTATTACTTAAGTGACAATTTAAGTGGGGTTGGTGCAACCTGCCCTTAAATTTTCAAAGTTATAGTTCTGTGACATCAGCATTTCATCAACACTTACATTGACTGCTGGACAGACATTCTATCATAAAATGAATGTAACAGGCAATGTACCTTCACTTCAAAGTTATGTCGTAAACTGCCAAAATGTGACACAATAGTTGCAATGATAACAACAATTAAGTCAATCGGAACTGGAACCTTCAAATGAGATCTGCATCACAGAACATTAAACAATTTAGACAGTATTTGCTAAAACAACTCCATATCCACAATTGTTTAGTAAAATTAAACATATTTTTACATTAATAGCTGCAATGTGCTATATGCTCCAGACACTGATAACACTACATACAAAGTGCACAAATAAAAAAACAATCCCTTAGGAAATATCATATATCTCTGCAACTGTAGCAGGTTTCTGCAAATAAATGTACAGTTAAACAGAGGAGAATTCAGGCATATGCATCAAAAATTTTGTTACAATATTTGGTTTGGTCTAAAAATTACAACTATTTGAAAGTCATTTTGCTATGTAGACAAGTAATAGAAATAAGTTTCTGATGTAAAAAAATAACAGCAAATTCACCAGGTATGAATCCAATGGGCTAACATGTATGGTACACAAGCCTAGAATGCAGATAATCTCAACTCGTGAGATACACATCAATGCCAAAAGCCAACCAATGTTGCCAAGCAGACAAATGCATTGTTAAAAATATGAAATGATTTGTCACAGGAGATCATCGATAAGGTTACCGTATCATTTCATAACAGACTTTAATCATTTGAACACTTTTTATCATGCGACGTAATGCTATCACCGTAAATGCCATCCTAGTATGTCTGTCTGTCACGCCTGGTATTTTATCAAAATGGCTAAACCTAAGATCACAAAAACAACGCCACACAATAGCCCCAGGACTGGGGGTGGCCAAAGATCTCCGTGAAATTCGAAGTCACCCCCTATGGAGGCACCAAACACAGGTGGGGTAGGTTAGAATTGACCAATTTCGACAAATAACTCGAAAACGGTACAAGATAGATGCATAGTTTCTATTAAAATTGAGTATGACGTCGTATGCGCTCTGTCGAATGGTTATGTTGGCGATAATCTTGGGTGACCCCTAACCCTCTAAACCACCCTAATTAAAACTGTTTGCGTTGCTTTTATATCGTTGTAGTGGCTAAACGTGGAGACTTCAAATATGGTGCACAGGTTGATTATAGCTAGTCCCAGCCTACGGATGACATCCGTTCCTGAAAGGGGCGTGGTTATGTCATGTGATCCATTTTAAATTCTGGAAGCGCTAGCATATCTCAGAAGCAACCACAGTAAGAGCTGCAAAATTCTGTACACAGGGAGACTATATCAAGCCTTGCCACATGGATGAAAAATCACTCCCAAAAAGGGTGTGGTTATGGTCACATAATCCATTAAAATTCCTAGCCCCCCCTAAAATATCTCCACAATGGCTAAACCTACAGACTTCAAATTTTGTATATTTTGAATCGCATCTGACTGTTTAGCATTGGGATTACAAATTGTCCCTTAAGTTTGATTCGTTATTTTTGAATATTCAATGTTTAACTGCATGTTCACTCAAAAAAGTAAACTTTAAAATTTAAAATTTAAACTATTGTATCTGTTGAACCACATAAGTTGTTTTGATAAAATTTGCATGATATATTGCATAAATACTCACATATAAAGTCAATGTCTGGCTAAAATCCATAGGTACTGCCATTCTTGAAATACTGAAGTTTTTGTAGGGGAGTGTTATTTATTGGTACACACTGTAAATATTTGACTAAATTAGCAAGAACTGTGTAAAAATTGAGTAATTCAATCTATGGTTTAGACCAAATAGTATCTGACATCAGCAATTTAACGATGTTAATTGCCAATGTAAAGACAATTGTGTTCCGACTCAGCCATCATATAAATTAAACAACAGTTGTCTCCAAATAAGCTAAATTATAAATGAACAGAGATACAAATAAAATAATGAAGGTTCAGTAAAAGTAAAACCTACTTGAAGCGTTCATTGATGCACTGCTTAACAAGCACAAGAATAGTGATGCAAATGACAGAAATCAGTAGCTGCATCAAATTTGTGTCAAGTATATTTCGAAAAATTTCATATGCAAGGAAAAAGACCTCCAGCACTGAACCATGTGGCGCAGTCTTTACTCCAAGTATTACTTTTAACTGGTGACTAAGCACCTACAAATACCAGTAAGCAATTTAAACAAAAGCATCCATTTCGACCAAAGTTTAGTGCTGTAACGATTTTATGCATCACAATCAAAGTTGTTGCCTTTTTTCATGAAATCAAGTCATCAAAATCGCGATTTGGAATAAGCAAAATAAAAATCTTTCATGGATCAGATAGAAGCAGACTACTATGATATAATCATTATCATAACTTGGCACCCTGATACATAAACAAATGACAGTGGAAGTAATACACAAGGTCAAGGTGGTGCCAACTATGTAAATTGTTCACAGTCAAAGCAATCAGCATCAGTTGCCTACTTTGTGAATAATATGCGGCGACTGTTTCTTCTCATGGAAATAAAATTCTATGTCAGGTTCCACCATTTGCACTGTTTACATTTACAGTTACGAAACAAAATATAAGCTATACACTGCCAAGAAATTTGTTGATTGTAATTACTTCTGGCCAGTTTTATTATAATTTGTTTGCACTTTTCTGTTTTGGTTGGTAGGACTGAATGCTTTCTGGCAAAATCTAACAGCAATTAGATTTAGTATGCACAACAGTATTTCTAAGTCTTTTACTTCGGTTAAGGCATTCTAAAATCAAATCAAATTAATTCAAATCGTCAAATTTTCATTAAAATAGAATACCTAGCGGTATATGGTCGCGCCTCTATGGGTGAATCGTAACTACTTGACTACTATCGATTTGTGTTCCGCGTGCCGGCAGCTTTCCCCCTAACCATGCAAAATTTTGTGGCGATCGTTGAAAAAATGCCGGAGATATCCACGATTGAAAATTTGTGCTCCCGAAAAAGTGGACCAAAGTTCACCAAAATCGCTTAAGACCTACTACCCCCTAAGACCTCCCATCATACCAAATTTCATCGAGATCGGTCAAACCAGCTTGGAGAAAAGCGTGACAAAAATTGGGCCTTGGACAAAAAAATTTTTTGTCACGGACGGACACAAACATGACTACATAAGTCGCGACTCGCAGCGTGCGAGAGGCGCGACTAAAAACTGACGACAATCAATCATCACTTAAAAATCCAGAATCGTTGCAACTCTAACAAAAATTATAACAAATAACTTACATACTATATCTGCCATAAAGCAATAGTATTTTCAGCAAGGCACAATATTGTACACAATTATAAGAATCAGCACTATAAGCACTGCTATTCTATACTGTGTCTAAAAAGTTTACATCTCTGGACTGCCGTAACTTTGACAAACATGAACAATACAGATTTTGCTCATTTTCGACAGAGATGTTACTGAGAAAGTAAGCATTCTAAAGATACTGTAGTTTATCCAGTGGTACGCAAGTAAAGAAAAACTGCCTTCAAGTTCAACTTGGTTAGCACACATGTAAAGATAAATTGTAAGGTAGTCATGATCCATGAGAACTGTAGACGCTGGTGGTGACTTCTAATTTCTACTCAGACAGCCGCCAACTGCAATAGCCATGTACACACATGCACACTCTGGAGTCTGGACAATGGCTGCTGGTACTCCCTGCCATGCCTGTGTTCAGCTTCCCAGCTGCCGGACATCACCATCCTTCGGCAGATTCATCCTTTACCAATTCATACTGCTTGAGAGAGGCACAGCGTGAACAGTTACCTGAATGGTCGGGAATTGAACCCACAACCTCTGAATCATCAGTCCAAACCCTAAGCATTACACTAGTAGGCCACACAGCATGTCTGCACATTCTCCTCATCCACTACAGTCTGCACACAGTGAAATATGTTATCCGCAAATCAACTGCCACTCATAAAGTCAGCTGTTCATTAACATAAATGATTATAAACGGCTGTTTAAAATTCTATGCCGCCTAAATTAAACAACACTTACAAGGATATTAGCAGCAGCAATGAAGCCACTAATGAAAGGCTCTGACATGTACGTGACGATGAAACCGAGCTGGAACAGACTCATGACAAACATAATGAGCCCAGCCGTCATGGACACACTCATTGCTATCATCACCTTCTCCGATTCATTCTCCTCTCTTCACACAACACATGCACAGTGAATATCACAGCCATTACTGTGCTACTGTGCATGTTAATTCACTCGAATATAACATGTTGAACTATCAGCTACTTGTTGCACAGAGTATATAGAATGTACAATGTGTAATTTGATAATCTAATTCTAATCTAGCAGCTGCAGACTAATGAACTCAATGTGTCTGGCATCAACCATATAAACTCTCAAATACACATGTATTTGTTTTTAGTGTAAAAGTAGTTTTTACAGTATATGTGTAATAGTAACTCACAGAGCACATGAAATGATCAACTTTCTTGACTGTAACTTTGCTACCAAATTTTACCAATTTTATTTCATTTTTTTACTACAAAAATCAAAATTTAATATTTGCTCTAAAACAATCACTCACTGAATAATTCACCAAATCTGAATCACACAGCTACACTAGCCGTCATTTACTATACCTGTTTCAGACTGTCAGGAGTTTTCTGACTTTTCTCACAGTAATATTTCACAAAGTAGTGTAGTGACATAATCAAGTGTGGTGGGATATATAATGATGACTTTATTGCAAATTTAACAGTGAGTCAGTCAATTAAAATAATTAACAACTGTCAGCATTTGGCAAAGTTAGATGCAAGAGTATATAGGCAAACTTTTTTGGACTCGGTGTATATTTCAAATACAGACATTATACAAGTAAATAGTAACTTTGTTTTAATATAAACGTAGCTGCTGCAAACAGATCACATGTCAATAGCAGTCGCAAAATGGAGACATTATGATAATAAATACGACAAACTCAGCAGATGCTGAGATAGCGCAACATGTGAGGCATTGGACGCAGAGATTTCTGGAGCATAAGTGCAGAACTCCACATTTTCCATACCTCACTGGTCTTCTTCAGTAAAATTCGGAACCACAGGATATTACGATATGAGTTAGCTTCCGGTTGTGGGTAGCCAGGAGATAGACCTATGCTAACATGTGCCAATTTCTACTTTTTGCTGACTACATGATCATAATCCACCAACATTACAGACAGACACATGGACGGATGGACTACTTGATGCTCGTAGCATAAGTGCGACATACAGGGTGTGCCAATAAAAAAAACAATCCCTTAGGAAAAATTCATTATCTCAGTTACTGTAAAAGATTTTTTCACCGAATTTATAGCTTTCACACAGGAGGATTCGCGCCACATACACAGCAAATTTCGTCACAATATTTGCTATTGCTTAAAAATTACAACCATTTGAACTTAACAGTACAGTTTTCTAAGTGAGCCAATAATTAAACTGCAATTTTGATGTAAAAATAACAGAAAATACACCATATAGATGTGCCAATGGATTACGTGTGATATACTATGCTAAAACACTATCAAAGACACATGCCAAAGCTGGCCAACGTAATGCTGAGATAAAAGACGATTTTGTCGACGATACAGAATGATTTGCTTCACGAGTTCATTGATATGGCAATTGTATCATTTTGCAACAAATTTTGATCGTGTGTTGCCGCAACAGGTGGACACGGACATTGAGAACAGTCTGTTTAAATACAGAGTGAGCAATAGGCATCTGGCATTCATGATTGAACATTTGAACTGTTGATGAAAAGCTGTAAAAATTTGACTTGTTATTCATACATATTCAATGTGCAACTGCACGTTCACTTTAAAAAGTGAACTTTAAAGTTTAAACTGCTGTATCTGAGAAACTGTGCCAGTTATTTCAATCAAATTTGCAGGATATCTTGTGTAAATACTCGCATAAAAAGTCTGAAAGTTTGGCTCAAATCCATACTACCATGACTGAAATACAGGATTTTTTCTAGGGGATTGTTTTTTATTGGCACACCCTGTACATACTGCATGTCATGCTAATAAATGTGCATGTTACTGATCATCTGTAGATGCAACATAGATCCTCCGATGAAGTCTCAATTACTGCATTAATTACACGTGTAACTTGTATTAGTGAACTGTTATTACTTACTGGGCAAGTTCATCAGTGCCGTTACCGGTAATATTCAAATAACTGGAATCAGTAACTTGACGTTCGATGGCTGCACGAATAACCAGTGAGCCGAGTGCCATAGTTCCAAGAGACACGTGGCGAGATGTACTGAACATGAAATATATGAGTACTGGAAACAGCGATGTGTACAGGCCAAACTTTGCCGGCAAACTTGCCAAGAGTGAATAACCCATTGACTGAGGGATAGTCAATACACCGACACTCAAGCCAGATACCAAGTCACCAAGTATATCCCGACGAAACTACAATATACATACATACATACTAACATACAAATTTATATAGCGCCAAAATCGTAAAAACAAATCTGAGATGCTGGCACAGGGTGACTAGCAAACTAGGGTAAAAGCAAACTGGAATACGTAAGACTTTAGCTGACGTTTAAACGTTGATAATTTGTCAAGTGAGCGGATATGTGCAGACAGTGAGCTCCAAGTTGATGGTGCAGAAACAGAGCATGCTCGTAACGAAAAAATTAGTGGTGACACCAGAAGGTCTGACCAGAAGATTTGCTGGAAGACCGTAAGGCTCTGGATGGAAGGTAGTGGGTGATTAGTTCAGATGAGTAAGGAGGCTGGGCAGTGTGGTGTTTTCCAGGTATTTAAGCAGAGTCTAGAAGTAACACAATAGCTAGCAGGCAACAAGTGCAAATCACAACTATGCCACTGTGAGGCCGAATAGCAAGAAATGCCGGCATTGCTCTACATGTAAACACTGATTTAAACATCACGTTCATAATGCTTCTAAAGGTTAACACTTTAACAGCTACTTGAACTTTATTACAAACTAAGTGGTAAGAGACGAGGTAAAATGAGCAACTTAGTTGTTCACAAACCTTATATGTTCTGATAAGATTAACAACGGGCACATGGCATTCAATGAAGTTGAATATTTTGTCACGTTTGCATGTCATCTTACATCCACATGACAAGAAAGTATCACAACAAGTTGTGGTGTCAAGATCAGCTTTTCGACCATATTTCACATCAAAGCCAGTCAAGTTATGACCATGATGCATGGATGCATGGTTCTTATATGCACGGCTATCAGCATCAGTTGACATCAACAGTTCTATCTGTTCATCACTAGCTGCCATCCTGTAATAACAAGTAACACATAAAGGATATTAGTGGTTGCACAAAATCAACAAATGGCATTGCAGTTCCATTGATCTAATAAACAGTGATAGGCAAAAGTTAACTGCTACATCACCTAGTTACAACCTTTCTACAACTGAGCATGGTAACCGGACACTTCAGACCTAGACATTTCGGCACTATTTTGACAGGTCCGAAGTGTCTGAACACCTAAAGACAGATCGGACCCAAGTGCCGAACTGTCTTCCGCAAAGTGCCGAAGTGTCTCTACTCTCTTCCTATTGCCAGGTGATGACTTAATTAACCACGGTGACAGAGTATAATAAAGACGCCGGTGAGCCACGCAGATAACTTCAAACTTCAAAGACGACAACTTCACCAGGTATGGCGTCTTGGTATCGGCACCTCAGTGGAGTTGAGGCACTGTAGGAGCTGAGGAGGATATGGCCTGGGGATGGTGTCCCCCTCCCCAGCAGGGGTGG
>Ga0209782_1001849_pt1 | contig 11406 bp, 8 predicted proteins | sample WorMetmaBAHAMAS1_FD_187390 | JGI IMG/M metagenome (GOLD analysis project Ga0209782, IMG submission 187390) | Marine gutless worms symbiont microbial communities from Max Planck institute for Marine Microbiology, Germany - Inanidrilus... | ecosystem: Host-associated > Annelida > Digestive system >...
CACACTCCGGTATTGTACGAAAACGGCTAAACGTAGGATCACGCAAATAATGCCACACGATAGGCCTGGAACTCTAGTTTTCAAATGGGATGTTTTGTAGTTGCAGAATTTCTACTGACAAGCGCGTTCGCGGTCCCTCTGCCATAGCAGAGCCACTTGTTAGCGCGAGATGTAATATATACATCTCGCGCTTATGCTACGATGTCATTGTCCGTCTGTCTGTCCGTCTGTCTGTGACGGAAGTGCATTGGCGCATTATAGCTAATTTAGGTTTGCGATTGAGTGTGTCCGCGTTAATTACTTTGCTCTCCCGCGGGGTGCCAAGTACTGCGATGACTATGTCTGTCTGTCTGTCTGTTTGTCTCTCCACTCGCATATCTCGGAGACCACACGACCGAACTTCACCAAATTTTTGCGCCTGTGACCGTGACTCGATTTTCTTCTCTCAGCATTGTGACGCACTTCCGGTTTTGTGGATTACATGTACGTCACGCTTTCACACAATGGGCTCTACCGTGCACCATGTGTCGTAATTTCCAGCGGCAAGAGCGTAACAGCCGAAACTGCTGCATCCATTCCGACCAAATTTTGCTGAGCGATAAATCGTGGCTTGCACACCAGGGACGAAGTCTATGATTGCCTCGTTTAGCCCGCTCGGGATGCTTGCCGAAAGGGCTGCATATATTTTGCCGCGAGTTTGAGATGTCAGTTAGTATATCTCCGTCGTTGTTAGTCAGATTATCACCAAGTTTGGTGAATGTGTAGGCTAGTAGTCCAATGTTTATCGCTATTGTTTCTTTTTTTTTGATTTAGTGTGCATGCTGATAAACTGGGGCAGGTTACTAATTTTACTATAGTGGGCGGCACTGAAGCACTGCGTCGATCAGTACATCGGTTTGTTTCGCTACTGTTCGCTAGGAGGCGACACTGCTATGCCGGGCGGGCTACATGCTAGGCTCTGCCACGCATTTCTATAGTATTGAAATTGAGTTGAGTGATGAACGTGATGCGTCAGGTGAACGGTGGGCCGCGAGCTGGCAGTCTGTCGCCAGAGTTGGACGAGATGGACAACTCGACGACGTTGCCGATACATCTCGTCTACGCCCGCCCTCCGTCCACATCAGCTGACCATCGTCACCACCATCAGCAGCCGCCACAGCAGTTCACCTACTCCACGTCACGCAAAGAACGATACCAGAGCACCGACGGCGTCTCGCTGGTTCAGGTATATCATACTCTAGCAGTAGCATTGCTCGCAACCCGCAGCTGCAGCAGACTTGGTGGATTTTGGTCAAGTAAATACTGTATTATTATTAGTTGGTTGCGTGGCACACAGGGGCGTAGCTAGAGGGGGGCAGGGGGGCAAGTGCCCCCCAGCGCAAAGAGAACAGATTTTTTTTCAAAAGGCCCATAAAACACCAGAAAATTGGACTTCACAACTTCGGTGCTCGCTGGGTCAGGTTCCGCCTGACATGGTACCGTACCAAAAATCCTAGCTACGCCCCTGGCACATATCCGATTCCAGCTCACTACTCATTTATCGACCCGGAAAGGATGAAAGGCTAAGTTGGCCTGGTTGCCCTGGTTGGCTTACCTGTAGCGGATGGTTCGGACTGGCCGGCGAACCTTTCCTGTCCCACGCTCAACTTGCAGCTGATGGGTGGCCAGTGTTGTAGGTAAACCATCCGCTACAGGTCAACCAAACAGGCCAACTCAGCCTTTCATCCTTTCGGGGTCGACAAATGAGTAGTGACTATGCTGGAATCGGATGTGTGCTACCGTGTGGCGCCAACTGGTGAAAGCTACGGATGTAACTGCAGGCCTGGCGGAAAGTAATGGCAGCCTACCGACGGGTGGATGGCTTAAACTTTAAACTCACCTGTGGGCTGACTGCCTGTACACCGGGATCAGCTCCGGTCTCGACGCTCGGTGTCGACTATAGAAAAACTTTACCTTTTTAAATATTATTAGTAAAACTCGCGCAGTGGTCAGCCGAAGCCGAGCCTGCTGTCATTATGAGACCATGCACGTGGGACACATCAGTCTGCAGGACTAATGTCCATGCGAGCGCATGCTGGGCCGGGTAGTGGGCAGTGCAGCCGTCTAGCAAAGCTGCCTGGTGCGTTATTGGGCCCATTCCATGGGGCCATAGCGGTCCCCTCTGTCACGCGTTGTCGTTGTCGTTGTCGTGGACATCGATGCGCAGGCGGCGCGCGACAGTATACCGCTAGCGACACTTGGTGAATGGGCGTGAGGCGGCTCGCAGTGGCGAATGGGCCCAACATTTTTCAAATGCTTCTTGTTATTGTATTCTTACGTAGGTCCATGCATGATCTTAACGCCTAAAGCCGTGTTCACATATGACACATCACTCATCTCATCTCAACTCAGTTCAGTTCAGATGAGAGCAGAAGACATCAGGAATATGAACGCTCATTAAAATTTAACTTAATATGGTAAGTAAAGGGTTATACCAGCGTAGGCTCATCTCAGCTTCTTAGACCATTGAGTCAGTGATAGGAGTGTGCTATGCAGGGCTGGGTAAATTAAACGAAAATTGTGGCAATCACGAAATAAGAGCTAGGAAATAAAACTAAATTTAAAACCAACTAAAGCAGTCAATAGCACGATGTAATAATTTTGACGACTCACTCCTCGTATTGGTAATATATGGAATACTTCGCCTAATTCAGTTGTTGAAGTTAACTTTCCGCTTAGATAAGATTTGGTCGCACCAAAACGTAAAAAAGTTTGATTTTACAGCCGATCTGACTATAATTGGCAACCAATTAGAACAGACATAAAGTGATGTTAGTTTGGCGTACTATATGAAACATGAATGCGTATTTAAGAGGTGTTCCATACCTGCGTCCGTAGTTTTTTATCGAGTTACCAAAATTACGCTATATTTGGATTAATGAACTTCATTGAAGATCAATGAGCTGACGTTACAGGCGGCTGCTTGCCGTTACTTACTACTATGAATCTATTAGCATGGCTGAGAACCATCTGCGTTTTGTTATCGGCCGTCATATTAAGTGAAAACGTTTAGTGAACGTTTGCCAGTTACGTGTACACGTGTACTAAATTAAACGATACGTGCATCTCTGAAGCCTATCGAATAGGTGTGCCTTCGGCAACGCACCGCTTGAGCGAAGCAACACAACATTCCGACGAACAAAGCTCCGTCGTTGATAAGCACTGAGCACTCTGTTTCGTGCACACTGCATGCACTACAGATGAATTTAAATAAAAAAACTTTGATAAATGAAACAAGAAGCATTTGAAAAATGTTGGGCCCATTCGCTACAGCGAGCCGTTTTACATTGTCATTTACCAGGGGTCGCTACTGCCGAACGCCGCCTGCGCATCCATGTCCACGACGACGACGTCGACGACAACAACGACAACGACAACGCGTGACAAAGGAGACCGCTATGGCCCCATGGAATGGGCCCAAAAACAAGTTGAATGAAAAGTTAACTGAACAACTGACAGATTCATATCTTTCAAAAGTCGTGTCTAATTGTAAGACATGAGTGAATATGTCATTATGCTACGAGCATGACGTCCGTCTGTCCATCTGTCTGTCTGTAATGTCGGTGGATTATGATCACACAATGCAACAAAAAGTGAAATTGAGCACATGACTGGATAGCATCAGTGTCTTGGCTTGGCTACCTGCATGCTAAAACCGATCGACCCGCATTGAAGTATCCTGAATTCTAATGAGCAAAACAGTAACCAGCAGTAGGCTATCCAACGGCTCGCATGTCGCGCTATCCCAGCATCTGCTGAGCTTCTCGTCGAACTTCAAATTTTAAATGCGATTCACTGGCTTTGAATGCTTTTAACGTTCACGAAAACTCCTGTAACAACAACAACATTCGTTGGAGGGCCTCGTATCCAAAATCCAGGACAACCTGGTTAAGCCATCACTAGAAAGTATGTAAACATAGATTTTTAGAGTGGCCTAAATAATGAAACATTACTACAAGGACCACTGTAATGACGCCAGTCTAACAGTCTAACTTGATAGGAAGGAAGAAGTGCAGAACCATTCTGGATTTTAATGAGGCAAGATGAGCCAGTTCATTGTGGGTTACGATGGTGAGTCTGTCCACTCGCATATTTTAAGAACCACATGGCCCAATTTCACCAAATTTTTATGCATGTTATTTGTGGCCGTACCTAGGTCCTCATCAGGACGTTGCAATGAATTACGTACTTCCGGTTTTTTGGATAGCGTCGTGTTTTCATACAGTTGGCTCTTGGTGCGTCAATGCGTCGTGCGTATTGCTAAAGCCCGCATTCCACGACGCTGACACCGACACCGACTTCGACTCGCCCGACACGCCTACATCCTTACGTCCGACACGCGCGATTCCCTGAAGTTATTCCCGTGGCAAGCTGAACGACACGCTAACATTCTCGCGACGATCCTCGCGAGGATGTCGGCGAGGATGTTGGTGTTGGTGTCGGTGTCGGCGTCGTGGAATGCGGGCTTTAGAGAGCTCAGCGTAACAACTAGCGCATCGATTCCAACGAAATTTCGCTCAACGACAAAGGTCAGCAAGTACATATTGTGGGTTGTGCATCGGAGAGGGCGAGGTCGGCTATCTACAATTGCGCTGTTGTGTTTTGTGTGGCCTGTTTTGTGTCTGTTGCGTCGTTTGTGATTGGTTTAGTTTTCTCAGTTCCAGCCAAACGATTGGCGGGAAGAGCTTCTCTCCGAAATGATCTATTTGCTCTCATATGTATAGAGTACGAAATAAAACCTCAACTCAGTCAATCAACAAGGCAACCGTAGATAACAGACTTCGCCCCCGGTGCGCAACTTACGATGGTACTAATCAAAATTTGGTGTGAATCTCGGCTGCCATGCTCCACCGCCAGTTTCTCTATCGCATGACGCGCCATAGGGCCTGCACTGTGTGAAAACATGACGTCAGCCACAAAACCGGAAGTAGGTAACATATCGCAACGCCATCAGAGGAGGATCGAGCCACGGCCACAGGCAACATGCACAAAAATTTAGCGAAGTTGGGCCGTGTGGGTTTCGAGTTATGCGAGCAAACAGACAGACAGACAGACAGACAGAGAAACAGACATACTCATCACAATACTTCGAGTAATTAATGAGTGCTTTGTAACTCAGCCTTTCATCCTTTCCGGGTCGATAAATGAGTAGTGAGCTGGAATCGGATGTGTACTACCGTGTGATGTAATCTGGTGAAAGCTACGGAGGTAACCGCAGGCCTGGCGGAAAGTAATGGCAGCCTACCGCCAGGTGAATGGCTTAAGGTCACCTGCGGGCTGACTGCCTGTACACCGGGATCAGCTCCGGGCCCAGCGCTCGGTAAAGCCCGCATTACACGACGCCGACACCGACATCCTCGCCGACACCCTCGCGTGGATCGTCGCGAGAATGTCGGCGTGTCGTTCAGCTTGCCACAGGAATTCATAACTTCAGGAAATCGCGCGTGTCGGACGTGTCGGCGAGGATGGATCCTCGCGAGGATGTCGGTGTCGGTGTCGTGGAATGCGGGCTTTACGAGTATGGTAGAACTGTACCTAGTTCCGCTTTGCGCTGTGTGCAGCCGGCCGACGTGCGTTCGCCGCCGGTCGCCGGAGGTCGCTACTACATCAGCTCATCACGCTCGGAGATCTGCAGCGTCAACGGCGGAGGCAGTCGTGTTGTGCCGGCGTCGCGCGTCGTCTACCGTCCCTCTGCAACGCTCATTAACCCCAACAAGCACAAGCAGTACGTGCCTCGCAACGCGATGGTGGTCGGCAGTCGCACGGCGACCAGCTATCGCGCCGTTCCGCGCAGTCGTGCCGGCTCCGACTGGCGCTAGAACTCGATCGCCGCCTGCAACGACTGTTAAAGGGTTAAACTAAAGGCAGTGGTTAGAGTGAGAAGGCGATAGACGAGGGCTCACGTCAGTGTTTAACCCCTCTTCGTCAAACAGCTTAAATTACGTCTTGACTGACCATGTGGTTAACCGGCCGTCAAGGTTTGGTCAACTTTGACCGCCGGTCAGGACGATGTGGAACGCGTTAAGGCACTTGACTGCACGGTTAACCATTTGGTCGGACATGTGGAACAAAGCGTAAGGTCCGGTTTTTCCACAGCAAATTAATCTCCCGTTAATTTAATCCGGCATTAAATCTGGCAGATAATGATCAATTTACTCAGATGTCGTTTTTCCACCAGCAGTTCGTCAATTAAATCGTCCGTGGACGATCGTCGATCGTCTGTCAGTGCACCAACTGAGCCCCCTCACCTCTAGCTGACCACTTTAAGCACTGGTTAAAGGTTGTTCACACTACGCGCAGATACGCACGTGGTGTGAAGGGCACTTTAGGTTGTGAGTAGTCCTCTGGGCGTTGTGAGTACGACTTAACTGGACTACGTTCTGCCAGAATTTCACGACGTACATACGCTTCATCGCAACGATATGTTAGTATGTTTGCGGCCTTCTTGAGTCCACTCCAACGCACTAATGATTAAAACTCATTTTAATCATGATTATGATAGTACGAAGATGATTGCCTGGGACGTTCTTATGGCTATAGGCTGTTTTATATTTGATGCAGTGAGTGAGCAATGGTCGTATTCCATGAGTGCACACACCAGCAACTGCTTGGATTTGCTTTCGTTACGTTTTTCGCACTAAAGGCGACTTTTGACTTCAATTATTTTGATTTTCTGCCAAAAACACCGATTTTCGACAGGGAAACTGTCTTTCGCCTGAGACCTAACTTCCGCATATGTATATAGCCTATCAGCCTGCCCGGTGTCGCCTTTGTTGCGCAAAGTTCCTACATTTCATAGTGAAATGAATTTCCTCTTTTGGCGCCGTTTACGTTCACAGCCGAAAAAATAAACCCGTTTTTGTAGCCGTCTTAGCTCTTCTGTTTTAAATGTGACTGTTGATCTAATATATGCTACCAGTTGTGACATAAGTTATACTCATAAAGTTCGGTAGTAGATGTAATTTATGGATACTACCGCACTAGTCGATAACAGGTCTCAATTTGGATAATTGACAGCTCATTTGCATAATTGATCCCGCCCTACAGCAATTATGGAGGTGAGCTGTCAATCATCCAAATGGAGGCCAATGATTGACTAGTGCCGTAGTATCCAGAAATTGCACCTACTAGTTTCGGTTTATGTACGTACGAATGGAGCAAACAGCCAAGTCGCATTAAATTTTGTACACGATAACCATGGTTTATGCAACATGCTTCATACTGGCACGGATGGAAGGCCACTACTAGCCTATATTTTGCTGACAACATCAGTGTTAATTTATGCACATACACGAGGCCTTTCTGTGTTGAATGACTTGCTTGTATAGTTGACCAGTGTGTAGTACTAACGCATAGCCTTCAGTTTGTGAGTGTAGTGTGTATTAAAGGGAGCAATTCATTTCCGAGTAGACCGATGCTGGATGAAGAAACGATAAGTTCAGTTGGTGAATTTTAGTGGTTATGGTGAGTGCTTTGAGATTTTATTCAGTGCTTTAATGCTGTTGGTTCAGTGACAGTGGTATCATCTGGCCGGAGTACGGACGTTTCGCCGACAGAGGTTACGCCGACAATGTCGGACGTTTCGCCGACACATACAATTGCACAAAGTCCGCATTCCACGACACCGACATCCTCGCCGACATCCTCGCCGACATCCTCGCGACCTCGCGAGGATGTCGGCGAGGATGTCGGTGTCGCGGAATGCGGACTTTGTGCAATTGTATGTGTCGGCGAAACGTCCGACATTGTCGGCGTAACCTCTGTCGGCGAAACGTCTTGTCGGCGAAATGTCCGTACCCCATCTGGCCCGTACAACACGTGCTACATATTACTAGAGTTTCTTTTCCGAACCACATGGAGAAGGAAAACTGAATGTGAATTGGCTAACCCACTGTGACTCAGACGTGGCCATTAAATGCAGGTGGTACGTGAAACGGAAAATTTTGCGGCAGTTATGTAACCACAGAGTCTGCGATTTGATAAGTTTTTGCTAGCCTGTATGTATGCTACGACTAGAGTTGGGAAAACTTAGAATTTTGTGTTTGAATTTTTTTATATTCACTGTTCGTATTCTGGTTGTCTTGCTACAATTTTTGTTTTTGTGGGTTTTGGTTCTATTTTGGTACTTTGAAATCAAAAAGTGTCCTTAATTGCTTTCTTAAAATATTCTGCACATAACACGACATTTAAGCAATTGTCAAGTTTGTCACGTCGTTATTTAACCGCTATTTTTGAATACATTACTAGGTATAACTTCAATGTTCCCAGTTGTGAAATCATACGATCTTGCTCATATGGTATAAACTACTGGACTAAAAACTTCCAACGGTGATTTGTAGTGCGACATTCTGTGTAGAATGACATCTGGCTGTCCGTCCATCTGTAACTTTGGTAGATTATATTCACATACAGCAACAAAAAATGGAAACAAGCACATGACAGGATAGGTCAGTTTCTTGGCTACCAACATGCCAAAGCTGACCTGGATCGTAATATCCTGTAATCCTTATGTACTTCTGTGCAATAATCTCAGAACTGATGCAAGCTATGCATTTGAACAATATAGAACACTAACAGAAAATCGCATTCGACAAACTGCAGAATTGCAGTTGGCAAATTTCGCCTACCCCTACTGGAAGTGCCCGAAATACACCTCGCATGTTACGCTATCTCAGCATCTGCTGAACTTTTTTTCAAATTCGATTTCGAGCATATAATCTTTAGCCGTGTCCTGAGCCTTGGGCCTGCACGTTCAGGCCTGGCACGATCATGTACAATGCAAGCTGTTCACTGACTGTTTGTACATATCCGCCGCTAATATTTATATCGTAGTAAGCTGTGTCGGTTGTTTGACAACATGGAGGCCAAGCTCTGGCGTATTCGTAAATGAGATGTCCCGGATGCACTTATGTAAATGCTATCATTGCGTCTATGCAGCGTATACTGTCGGTTACTCCGTTTTATGGATATGTGCAGTTATTGATGCAACAGTTGCTTTCTGTTCGTCTTTAATTATTAGCACTGCAGCCTGGCATCCTAGCCTGATTTACAATTTTGTAACGAGTTGCTGTATAGGCTAAAGGAGGGCTGGCTCATACCACTCATCTCATCTCATCTGACTTCATCTCAACTGACATCATTTCATGTGAACTGAAAAGAAGCCGTATAAATGCAATTCTCGTGTCGACTTTAATTTTTCAGTATTTTGGTTATAAATCAACAAAAACACAATTGCATATTACGCTTCAACACATTTATTTGGTTACTACTCCACTGGTGACTGTTACAAAAATTTACTAAAATGGTAGTAAATTTTGGCGTCTTTAGGCATGCAGATTTATAGTAGTGAGCCAGAATCGATGTTTTATATCTACTCTGAATGGCAGTGAGCGCACTGTGAAGTGACTTTTAATTCAACTCAACTAAACTATTCTCAGACAAACAGTGAACACTAAAACAAGTTCAATCACTGACATTTGTCTCTGACTTGACGTCAAGGATGACTACTCTGCACTAACAAACGCTCAAATAACCCAGTTCGTCGTGGCTGCGACCAACCAATCACCCAAGACAGCGCGACCTACTTCGATCTGATTGGTCAATGCCAGGCGAACTGGGTTACTTCGCAGTGCACTCACTGCCAATCAGTTCAGATGAAATGAGGTCAGTTGAGATGAGGTGGGGTGACATTAGTGATATGAACGCTCCTTACGATGCTATTCGGCTCATAATGAGCTCATTTGTATGTATGTATGTATGTATGTACTGTTACATATGCACGATGTACTTCGTCATTTTGCAACGCAAGTATACAGACTGCATCGGACAGAATTAACTTGTAGTCGGCGTATTTTTCGACCGTAAAATGTGCTTCCAGTGTAAAAAAAGCGGTCTTCGCTGCTGACAACGTGGCCTTTGTTCTCCAGCCGCACTGCTGTTATATACAGTACTATTGCTTAACAACTTTATTGCTTGTTAGTATTTACGCGTGTACAAATGATACGTCCAACTTGCGTCGTTGCACATTTGCGTGATGTCATTTCATAACGGACAGTCAAGGTTATTGAGTGGTGTACAGTTGTATACGATAATTTATGTGTAAGAATAAAATTAAAATTTGTTGAACCGTGAAATGAGCAAACGGGTAAGCGTAGATCTGAACTTATACGCCGTGAAGTAATCTTAGATGTCGTCAGTGGTTTGCAATGATGTAGTCCTCAAATAGTGTCCTCAACGTCGACTACCCCCCCCCAAGGACACTAAACAGAACTCTGTGGCCTTAGCCTCAAGCTGCCTTGGCTCTGACGTACATTATGTAAGCCTACATGTACACTGTAAACCAAACAACAGGTCAGTAGACTGTCCTCTGTAATTTCTGTATATGCTAACTGATTTTCAAAATTCTTGCACAGTTGCACTCATAGATTCACTAATATATTTGCAATAAAGTAACTTTTGATTATCCCACCACACTTTAAACGCGTAACTGTGAAATATTAAGGTCTGAAAATAGCGACAATGTGAAACATGTACTGTGATTAGTAATAAATCACAACGTAGTGTAGCTGCACGTTTAATGCGTATAGTGGGCTATTCAGTTATCACTTATCTGTGTATTTATCGCTAAGTTTGATAGTCAAAAAAATTAAAATCGGTGAACATCTGGCAAAGTTACAGTTAAAGGTTGATTGCCTTGTGTGCTCTGTTTGCCTTGCAATGATCATGCTTAAAGATGAAGAACTGGCCAGATAACTTACTGTGACAAACATAAACTGTTTTTGCTTTTGTTAGGTTACTACACAGCTTATTTTTTATTTCAGTGTTAACAGATAACAAACTAGTAAGTATTTTTCTACAACTTTTTTGGAGTGGTTGAGTCTTACACTGCAGTTTGCTGCAGTCAGTCGTTAAGCATGGCAATTTTTGAACACGGGGATTTCACAATTAGGCAGTGTAGCTACGCCTTAAAGACGAGGTGGGATATTTTAAAATGTCTTTATTGCAAATTTACCAATGAATCTACGAAAATCGGTTAGCATTTGGCGAAGTTACGGACAAAAGTCTAGTGTCCGGTTTTTCGGTTCACCGTGTAGTCGCAACATCCTGTGAATCCCACTGCAATGAAACTGCTGTACAAAGTGCGACAGCACTGCTTGTAACCTGTTGCTATGCACACCGTTAATGCATCTAATACTATTTGTATATATCTGTTTGTGACAAGAGTGTTTGCTAAATACAAGAGGAGTCAGTGTGTATTTGGGCCCATTCCATGGGGCCATAGCGGTCCCCTCTGTCACGCGTTGTCGTTGTCGTCGTGGACATCGATGCGCAGGCGGCGCGCGACAGTACCGGTAGCGACACCTGGTG
>Ga0209782_1001850_pt1 | contig 11406 bp, 10 predicted proteins | sample WorMetmaBAHAMAS1_FD_187390 | JGI IMG/M metagenome (GOLD analysis project Ga0209782, IMG submission 187390) | Marine gutless worms symbiont microbial communities from Max Planck institute for Marine Microbiology, Germany - Inanidrilus... | ecosystem: Host-associated > Annelida > Digestive system...
TTACAAATATGAGTTTTTTTAGTTATTTTAGTTGCGCCTCTCGCACACTGCGAGTCGTGACTTAAGTAGTCAGGTTTCTGTCCGTCCATGACAAAAAATTTTTTGTCCGAGGCCCAATAACCCCCCCTTTCTCCAAGCTGGTTTGACCGATCTTGATGAAATTTGGCATGATGGGAGGTCTTAGGGGGTAACATCCCCTAAAAATTTTGGTGAACTTTGGCCCACTTTTTTGGGGAGCACCAATTTTTGTATTGTGTTAAGAGCCCATATAGAGGCGTGACCATATACCACTAGGTATTCTAGTTATTTAACATTTTCCATTTGATAGTAAGGTGGAGAGTTGAGGCTGCAGGTCGTACTGGTGACTGTACAGGCAGTACCAGTTGCTGACGAAGACCTTCCAGTGACGTTGCCGCCGGTGACGCAGTTTCAGGGTCATGATGGTGTTTCACCTCTTGCCTCAGCAGAGCACTGGTTAACTGCCAAGTGTGCTAAGTAAGTAATCTACCGAGAATGATCTTCTTGACATTTAGAACTGTCTCTCTTGTCAGATTACGCTGTATGTTTAACATAAAATTCTTCTTAGTTAAGTAGCCATTTTTGTGTGAACCTGGCATTGCTGGTTCCACCTTAGTGTTTCTTCTACAGTTGTCTTCCTACACTTGTTCTGGAAGAGAGCCTTTGGGTACATAGTTCCTGGTTTTTACAGGCTGGTTGCCAGTTCTTTCCCTCTCTACCCAATCAACTGTCTTAAAGAAACTCGAATCATTGGGAAGACCACTGGCGTCTTCTTTTCTTGATCTGATGCCAGACTCTCAGGGAATGGGCATTGATTTAACATTGTATGAAATTGTAACAGTCTTATTGTTTGCAGCAAAGTAACTGCATGATTTAAGTTGGTAGATAGATATTTTACTTACCACAGTAACAAAACTGTAGTTACAGTCAAAATAAAATAATAGTGGCCTGTTTTAGAAATATTGGTTGTAATTTACGGCTCGTTCTGTTTTGTCATTAGCATTTATATCATGTTGTTGTGTTACTCTGCTGTAGAAGTAGTTAGCTGATGCCAGTTGATCTGTGAACTCACCTACTATTAGCAGTTGCTCTACATATGGGCTTTCTATGACATAGTTTTATTCCAAATAAAAAAAACAAAGAATATTTATGTCTGTTGTTCCAATTAACCTTAGATGATGAGCAGTAAATATCAACATCCATCCTACACAAGAAATATAAATAGAAGTAAATGAATTTAATTATTTTTAAAGTGAGCCGATAATGTCGTAAGTGTTGGAAGCAAGTGCAGTGGTTGGAGAATGTTCGATTCTATCAGGAATAAGACTGTTTTGTCCACATGCAATGTTAGATGTGACTGTGATGGGTTTGGACGCCGTGAAACGGACACAATGGACACATTCGTCGACTCGTCGTGGTACTATTTGCGCTATCTTGACCCGACCAATGATTCGCAGCTTATTTCACCAGCAGCTGCCAGCTTAACACCTGTCGACTTGTACATTGGTGGAAAAGAACATGGTTTGTCATGTTTTTGTGTTCTCGACATTAAAACGTCACATGTGTGAACAGTGTTGTATTTGATACCGCCTTCTTGCATCATACATGCACTTTTTAGCGCGAGATGTAACATATACATATATAATATGTACATCTCGCGCTTATGCTACGATGTCAGATATGACCTAGTGCACAACTCTGCTTTAACCAAAGCTACTGAAACTAGAAAAGAGATTTTTGCAAACCATCCTAGGTTTGATGGTGATAACCTTACATAGTAGCTACTAATGAATTACTGCTGCGCTGTGTAAGCCTCTGTGATTCGATACCCTGTTGGCATGGTGGCATAGTCCTTTTTATAGGGTGTGAATGAAGAGAATCCAAGTCTTACCAAAATGTTGGTGCTTTCCCGTAACCTTACTGTGGACGTTACTGGCTATTGTCCAGTTTACTGCACACATTTTTAGCATCTGTTCTTCTTTAGCTGAATGTTTTTCGTGAGCAAGTCTACTACTGCATTACAGGCATGGAGGTTGCTTGTGGAAATGGCAGTGTCCATTAAGGACAAGCCACATGATGATGTTTTTCTGTCGAAGTAGTGATAACTTGATCACTGACTTTTGTTTACTGCAGCAGTTGACTGTTCTGTACCAATCTGCCAGATGTCTTTGATGTCTCGTGTGATCATTATTATTTTCCGTACTGCTGTTTGTTATTTAACCGTAACACCGTGTGATTATTGGCAGCAACGATGCACCTGTATTATGCACGATTCATTAATCATTTCCTTCACGACATCGGTCTTGTTCCCACTCGTGAACCGTTCGTCAACCTGTTGACACAGGGCATGGTGATGGGCCGCAGCTGTCGACTTAAGAGCTCCGGGAAATATCTTAAACCACACGAGGTTGACTGGTCAGGTAAGCCCGAATTTTCCGAGTGATCATTCTTAACTTTGTACTGCAACACGACCAATACCGTGTGAGTTGTACCAAAAAACACGTAAATCGGTTCATTTTGAAGATATACGCAGTCAAACATAGTGGCCTATTTTTTGGCTCACCCTGTTTGCTGGAGTTCATCTTAGTACAGTCATGTTTGAAACTAATTGTTATTTAAAATAACCGATGATGGTTGATGTTTATGATTACAATGGTACGAAAATTAGCATTATGTAATGTGTTAGATGTAACAGTAAATGAGTGTTTATAGCCTCAAATGTTAGTTTCTACATTTTCAGGGCTGTTCTTGTAATTTAAAATGTCATTTGCCTCGTACTGGATTTATTACTTAATCTTGTGCAGTTAAACATTAGTGGTGTGCGTTGGTTGCCAGAATCTGTACCGGTGGAAGCGTCTACGAAGGAAGCGTTAATTGTTGAGTGGGAGAAAATGAGTAAATCAAAGTATAATGGCGTCGATCCACAGGTTATTTACTTCATGCAGTCATTGGATGGTTAATAATAGCTAAATTCCAAATGATTGACATCGACACTGACACGGACTTCCTTGCCAACTTTTGTGCGCAGCGGCAGGCCGTTCCGCTGCGCTCGCGGCTAGTTTAGCTCACCGACTTGTCGGCCCGACTTTTGTCCGGACGCGTGCTTTTCCTTGCGAGGATGTCCGTTGGGGATGCGCGCGTTTACACGTGTACGTGTACTGTACATGATAAACTATCGTGTACACGTTTACAAAATTACACGATAGATGCATCCCTAATGGACAAGTCGGTGTCGGTGTCGGTCCTGTGGAATTTAAGCTTAATACAGTCACTGGATGGTTAATAATACAGCTTTTTTGTTGAGTGATTTGATTGGTTTCACTGTGTATTGCTGTTTGCTTTCAGTGTTAAAATTTACCGTGTTTGGGCATCAGGACAAGTTTCCTGTTTGTAAGAATTGAGTGTTGAGGTGCTGGCATGGTCATCTGCCTGAAATGAAGTGGAAGTGATTTGCGTATTATGGTTGTCCAGCTGATGCCACGGTCACCCAATCATCGCTTGCTTCATTGGAATGCAGGATGACAAGGCTGCTTACTGACATTAATGTGATACATGTAGCTAGATATAAAATGTTCATATTTGGTGTTTTAAAGCAGTGGCATGTACAGCAAAGAGAAACCGAAATTGGTTTTGTTATTATAATGTTTACATGAACTGTGTTTAGCACAGTGAAACATATACACTTTAGCATCTGTTCTTCTATTAAAGTAGTGATAACATTGATAACTGAATTTTATTTACTGCTGCAGTTGACTGTTCTGTACCAGTCTGCCAGTCAGTGTTTTGATGTTGTTGGTTGGCAACAAAAAGGCGTCTGGCCTACTGTAAAAAGTTGGGCTGTTTAACTGGACAACAATTGAGAATAGTATCAACTTGAATTGATCTCTAGTAGGAATATATTTCCTGTTGTCATGTTAAGCTTAGACTGTTCGTATTGGTCGTGAGCTGTCGTCACATAATTTTGTTTTCATTCAGCATTGCCACAGGTCTCAGATAATAGCTGCACAGCTTCAGCCCATTATTGATCCACTTATATTGTGTTCACCCCCACAGTACAAAACATTTGCATGTTTATGCATGACAAGTTAAAATTTTAATATAAATCGGTCAAATAACCTTTATACTACTGGATTTTACATAATGTCTTTTGTCGAATGTTAGGATGTCATTAGTGAATATGGAGTCGATACAACAAGGCTTTGCGTACTGTCAAATGTTGCACCGAAATCCGAACGACTTTGGTCCGATGATGGTATAACTTTAGAAATTTTTTTTTTCAAGGCATTATGCTAGTTAAATCAAACTTTCAATTGTTTGACAGAAAATTAGCTTTATTACAGCCCGCATAGCAAGGATGTATAGGTTTTGCCTTGTGTATGTGTGTGTGTGTGTGTATGTGTGTGTCTGTCCGGGTGCCAAAAACTGATCCCCGCCTACCCTAACCCCTAGCTGCTGAAAATATTAGTTTCGGTACTACTGCTATTACATTTTCGTGATAGGAATTTGTTTTGATTTCGTTCTGATTGGCTGTGGTTTCATTTGGATGGTTTGAAACTTGTATTATTACTATTTACTGTGTATATTTTTGTTCAATTATTACTATTTATTATAGTATTTCATTGGCTGAGGAGATTGTGAGTTGTCGTGTAATATTGCACAGTGTTTGTCGGAGTGGTGAGGTGGCAAGGTCGTGTCTGGTCTCTTGTATCGAGGTTAATTTCACAGCGTAACGCCAGTGAAAGTGAGCGTTCTTGCTCACTGAGCGCAGATGTGCTGCGTAAGGTTGAAGACGACGTATTTAATGCTCGTAACTTTGCTTTGAAGGAGGCAAGTGACTGGAAGTTCTGCAATTTATAATGTAAAAGAAATATTTTGCAATGTTTGGATGTACGAAAAGGACATAACAAATAATTGGAGTGTTCTAGGAGAACATCGGCTTACCTCATGGAATCCGAGAAATAGAGCAGTTGTGTCTACTTTTTGTTTGACAGTTGTTTGGCTATTGTTTGTATATTTATGATTGTGTGACAGTTTGTCATAGTAGTTACTGTATTTATCGACCGTGTAGCACGGGCGATAATACGTTTGGTAGTGTCCGTGTGTGTGTGTGTCCGTCCATTTGTCTGTGGGCGCTCTCCTGTTTGAACCATTTGACTATGACCTTGATTTTTGCCATGAAGGTCGACCTTGACCTTGGCTAGCTTGGAGTTATATGTCAAGGTCGTATGTCAAAGGTCAAGGTCAAACAGTGAAAATTGTTTGCGCTCTCCCGTTTGAACCAGTAGTGCGGACCAGGTCGATATTAGGATTCGGCTTGCCGAGTTCAGCCAGTGGTAATTGCGAATGACCATTACCAGTCCATTGGAATTGTCTGTCAGTAATCAGGGGGCAACGTGTCGCTCATAAGCGATCGATCAGCTTTAATTTGAGGCTCAGTTAATACTGTGGTGGGGTGAACTTGTGGATAAAAGTGTGGAAGGCAGGTGAAACTGAGTGATCTGTCGTTAACACATGCCGTACCTGAGTTCCTCTGAGATTAGTCACTCATGATAAAGTGCTTCCAGCCGAAGGTGTAAACTTTGTCAGCCAGCCAAACATTTTTCGGCGCAGTTTCAGTGCTCACAGAAATCCAGTCATTTAGTGCATTTCAAACAACGTTAAATCTGCAAACACCGTGCATTAATGTTATGTTTTTAACTTTTACCGCCTTTATATCCCTTAAATTTAGCATCTTAATTGTGAACTTTTTTCATTATCTTGCATTTATGTTACGTCGCAGCCCTAGCCATTTAGAACTGAAGTAAACTGAAAGTGTTCTAAATTGGGTTGGTTGACAGATGTAAGTTCTGAGCAGTCTTCTGATGCTGTTTGAGTGTATGTTATTATGTGCTGATACATTTAGGTTACTTATAACATGAGTAAAACATTCCTATTAAATGTTGTAATATCAAGACTTCATGGCTTGACCACTGTACTCAAGGTTTGTAAATGCAGTTATTTATTAAATCAATTACATGTATATCGTTTATGCGTTAAAAATTGACTTTAAAATTAAACTATTTTATATATTTATATAAGCAAAGTATTATCTTGGCAAGTTTGGCAATGATGTGCTATACATGTATAAATTCATGTTTTACATTAAATTGCAAGGCCGTTTGTATTAGCAGTAATTAAAATTGGTTATTCTCAAAAATTTCAATTGGAATTGAATTTGCTAAATTTTACTTTTTCTACAGTTACTTTTTAGAAACATACATTTATACACTGCAGTTGCTTTTGGTTTTTGCAAAGCATTGTTGATTGTAACAAGTAGAATTTATATAGTTGGTGAAGATCAAACTTTCCGAGTGACTTGTTCACTATTATGTTTTACTGTTTGCTGTTTCTGCATATGGCTGTAGAGAGTTCCTCTGGAGGCAGTTGGTGTAAGCAGTCAGTATGAGCGATCGCTGGCCGAACTGATCATCATGATCTGTCCATTTGCTCCGATGTTTGCAAGTGAGTTGTGGGCAGGACTGTCGTCAGTGGCTCGTGCATCGTCTCAGTTTGCCTGGGTATGATCAAGCACACATGCGTACATACATATGTAAATGTAAAGGTAAGGTATAACAGTTTGTGCTAGAAGCACTTCACCGCTACGGGAGCCTGCTTGCCATATTTGATCACGCAGAGTTACCTGCCATCTGGCAGAGGCAGCATCTCCCGCCCTTACCTGGCCGTAGACGGCCGGTACTCGATGATGTAAATACATTTTGTGGTAGTCAAACACAAAGACCTGAATTTGATCTTAAGGTGGTTTATAGGTGACAAAGGGATAGTACGTGCTAACCCAGAGTATAGACAGATTGTTAGGTTTCATTTGACGAGATTGAAAGTTGGGAGAGATACAGTTAGGTGTTAAGGGTTGTCAAATGATGCAATACAGCTCGGGGATCATTTGCCACACTTAGATGCTGATGAAGATAGAGCTGGAAATCAGCAATAATATCATGAAGTTGAGGTCGAGGATCCTTCATTGCGCAGCAACACTACCAAATTATCACAAGAATCCAGCAAATCAATAATGTTGTGAACAGTAATTGAACACGCAGTTTTTGGCATCACCTTTATCTTATACATGTCCAAACTGTCTCAGTATCAGGGTGATTATTAGTCTTTAAAACCACTAAAGTTTGTACAGGAACTACAGATACATCAGAGAAAAGTCAGTACTGTAATTTGCTAGTTTGTCAAAAAGTCAGTGAAAGGGTAGGGAATGGCGAAAACGTGCGGTTCCTGCAAAACAGCATTTGGACCAGATTGGCATTCAAGTGGTACTCAAGTAGTTGTAAAACCCACAACATGATCTTACATGCCATTCATTAGCTGGCAGCCAGTATCAGTCAGTCAAAATCATTTCATATATTATTACAAGTCATGGGTTTGTAAGTAAGTAAAACCATTTGTAAAGTTCCATGGTCATATAAGTGAAACGGAGGCGCTGCTTAGAAAAGATGTAAAGAGTTGAATGAATGGATGAATAGATGCGTCAGGAACAGGAACTAAATTTCAGTGACTTAGCTTCATCTGTTTGCTGCTGCAGAAGACTGGAAAAGTCTAGGAATTTGAATTGTAACGTGTTTTGTCTGGAAAATGGCCACATGTGTTGACGTGTTTGTATAACCGTGTGTACTGTAGACTAAGACTGTCCTGGAACAGCGATGGCCTATGCTTGACGATGAGTACAAAGTTCCAATGTTGGTCAAGGTGAGCGACCTCCCCTAATCTATTTGCAATTTTTACAGCCCATGTTTCATGTGATGATGTATAGGTTTTGCCTTGTGTGTGTGTGTGTGTCTGTCCGGGTGCCAAAAACTGATAATTTCATCACTACATCACATTTTGCATTCACCTGGGGGGTTGAACCCATTCAGGCATGTCCGTCTGCCGTTTGTCTGTTTGTCCGTGCGGGCCCAAAAAGTGCATTTAAAAGGATTGAAACTGCTCAAACTCACTTGAAAATTTGAGCTGGGTATGCTGGGCATGAGATACAGCCGTGTTCATGACCACCCCATGGTCCCTGTCCGTCTGACGGGCCGGACAGACACTTTTTGGGACGGGCTCAGGTGTCTGTCCGGGGCTTTTTGCCCATTTAATGGACTTCGTTCAACTCCTAATCACTTTCAAACACTGTTTGCGTATGCTGACGAAGAAAGAAATTTCACTTATGGAGCGCTGTGATTGGTCAGTTGACCAGTGTTTACAAACATCGAATTGTCACTCTCTGAAGCATCAGTGATGTTGTTACATATGTCTTTCGAAAGGTTATTTCCAGTGTGAATGTGCTCACTTTTGACAGAAAAATTTTGAAATACATTTCCAATGTGAAAGGGGCTTAAGAATACCAAATCTACCAACACTTAATCATGGGAGACACAAGTGGAATATTACCCGTGATGATTAGCAGCCACTGCAGGGATGTCATTCTACTAACATATTTTAGTTGATAAATCATTGATTAACTGTTGATTAATCACTAACATCCTTGTTTCACGCAGTTTTACTGATAAAGCCAGGAGCTTTTGTTTCAGATTTACAGTAGGCACTAGGTAGTCTAATGTTGTGATGCTAGTTTAGTAGGTAATAGTGAATTTGAATGTTGCATTTTACTAAAGGAAAACATACTGGTAGAAATGGTGCACTATCAAGAACTTGACCTAGCTGAGGGCACTGTCTTATTAGATGCATGGGGTTTTAGTGCCAAGTCTAAGTTTATAATAGGATTGCATCATACAATACACACAGTCATGCAGCAGTATCCAGGGATGGGCAACTACACGTAACTAATTAGTTAAGCTGTGGTTTTAGGTGAACTATTTTATTTTAGTTAAACTAGTGGTCTAACAAAAAATAATTAGTCTTAGTATTAGCTAGCAACATTCTAGTTAACTTTTGCCTATCACTGTTCACTAACAGTACCTGACAATTTTCTCGACATTCAGAACATGTTGCAGATTTTTTAAAGCAGAAAGTTAAAGTTATTCTTGGGCTTGCAGACCACAGGACAAACCACTGTTTAATCACCAGTTTGAATTTCTGGCTGAGCCAATATTTCAATGGTATTTTCGATGTGCTACATGTTTCAGCTAAACGGTCACGTGATATTTGACGTCCAGCTGCCAATGCATCATAGTCAGATATCAATGTTGACTGAACACGAAGCTTTGTCGTTAGCTCGGCAACACAGCGACTTTGAGACGAGCGTTGGTGATAAAGTGATTCTCAGCCACCAGTTGATTAATCACACAGAAAGCCTCAGCGTGGATCTTCATCTCACTGTAGACGACAATAAAAAGAAAAAGACTTTACGGGTGAAACGAAGTCGTGCCAAAAGTAGTGCATTGTCTTAGCAGCTAATGCAGTTAAGATTACGTTGTTAGCTCGTTACTCGCCCTCAACAGGAAATTGGAGTATTGTGGTGAGCATGTCTATTTGTCTGTCTGCCTGTCTGCACGCATATCTCAGGAACCACACGTCCAAACTTGCTGTTCTGTGGATCGGTCCTACGTTGGTGGCATTGCAACACTATATGTATTTCCGGTTTTGTGGATGACGTCATGTTTTCCTATAATGCGCCCTATGGTGGTGGGCACTACCGCAACAGCTTTGCTGCAGAGTTGTGCATGGTCTATTACCCCTGCTGCGTGGCATTGGTTGTATCCTGTCCTAGATGATGGCAAGCACCAATACTAGAAAAGCTTTTGCCAGGGGTGGTGAAGTGGAGTGTGTAATGGACTATTGTTTGTTGAATATTCACATGTTCTTTTTGATTACCACACAGTATGATATGTTAATGAATATTGGTGCATGCGCATGCTGAAAAATAGCCAACTTTGTCTGATGTTGGAAACCATACGAAATTTGAACTGTTTGGCCAAATAGGGCCACCACAGATTGATGGGCCGTCATACCAAAAGGTATATTTTCTGGTTCTTTGTTTATTTTAGCTGCTTTGTTGTTGTATGCTACACTGCAGTTCAAGACCACAAAGTGGTAATGTACCCTCGGTGAAGCAAAACAGGGCTGCCATATGACGATTTTTAGTTAATTAATCGCTGAGCATTGGTCGATTCATGTGTGACTAAAATAACACTGTATGGAGTTCTGTAGGCTTTGCCCTAAGATTTTGTTTGAATATTACGTTCACTTCTGTAGATTTTGATGCATTTTTGCAGCTATCAAGAGCTTAGCTGATGACTGAGTGTATTGGTAGGAGGTTGGGTTCTCATTCTCAATAATTTCTCATCAGTTATGTGCAAATCCCACGAATGACCCCCAAGCTTCCATTTGGCCTAGCTCCTGAAAATGCTTACAAATAAAATGAGCTGTAATTGTATGATTAATTACTTCATACGTATTAAATGTAGATGTTAGATGGAAGTGATTGACGTTGATGTACCCAAGCTAGCAGGGCCTAAAAAGTAAAAAACCCTTTTTTGTCCCGACGGATGAGTTGCTACGGGCAAAGGATGACTTGCTCACTGAGGGAGGACAAGTTTGAATTCTATATTTCCTGACTGCTTTGGTGATTAATTCATCAGTATCCCTTTTGTAAAGATGATGTTGTGGCTAAGTGTATCAGTAAGCTGCATTAGGTGCTCAAAAAGGCGCAGATTTAGGCCTAAAATGCGTCGAGTCAAGTTGACAGAATGCGCTTGGCAACCTGGCTCCGCCCCGACCCGCTGGGGGAGTGTGAGCTCTCCGCCAGATCCCCTAGCTGCAATTGTGGATGCCTACTTGTAAAAAGGGAGGAAGGGAAGGATGACTTGCATCCCACACTATTTTTGGTCCTGCGAGCTAGGCAAGTGGTTGTGACAACTTTATCCAATGGGTAAGTATAATGAAAGGAACTAAAATGAAGTGGTCTAGTGTCTCGAGTAGTCCGGTCAATTAGATACATTTGGGACAGTGACGTAATTTTCTGTTCTTATCTACGCCAGCTGTCTCACCGCCATGATGTCGGTGAGCACTAAAATTGCGTTCCTCATTCCTGCATATGCAGTGTGCACTGTGGTGCTTTTATAACTGCACGAACTTGATTTAGGGTTGGTGTAATTACATTATCATTACACATCATTTATCACAGCACATGTTTCGAGTAAGTGGCGTTAAGATCAGTCACAGATTTCACCCCCATAAATGACTGCGGTGATGAAATTATGCATCTGGTGTGAATGCGTTACGACGTCGACGCATCATGCGTCGACGTGCGGTACCACAGGGCATCGCAGTATATAGTGTACCGCACCCAGGGGCATCGATCCCTATGGAACCGGGGGGACATGTCCTCCAAAATATTTATGAAGGGGGACATCCATGGTAATGTCCCCCCCCCAATATTTTAGT
>Ga0209782_1001851_pt1 | contig 11405 bp, 7 predicted proteins | sample WorMetmaBAHAMAS1_FD_187390 | JGI IMG/M metagenome (GOLD analysis project Ga0209782, IMG submission 187390) | Marine gutless worms symbiont microbial communities from Max Planck institute for Marine Microbiology, Germany - Inanidrilus... | ecosystem: Host-associated > Annelida > Digestive system >...
ATTTTGTAGTCAATTAAGGACGTAATACCAAACGGACATAATAAATTAAATAGGCGTATGATAGTGCAAGCTCCGTAGCTATTTTCTGCCAAAAATTATTAAAATTGGTTGATGAATGTGCAAGATATAGCAAGCAACATCAGAATTATTTTCGGTATACAGCATGACTGAAAAGACCAAATTTCTGGGTTCATGTTTCCCCAGGTAGTGCAGAGACACTAGCAAGGGGAGGTGAAATAACAAATCACCATTTAATAGCGTACTCACTCAGCAACATCTCTGCAAAAAATTACCGAAATCGGTTAATGTGCGTTGAAGTTATAGTGTGCTACATCATTGTCGTTTTTTTTGAGACACGGTGTAGATCTGAGGTACCAAATGTCCGAGCATAAAAACACTGGTATTGCACACACAAAGACATAACAAAGTGTCTTAAGAGAGCATTCAAAATAATCAACAGCTGGGGAAAGTCCTACATTGATAGGTGAACCTCTACAAATACCAGATAATTAAAAAGCAGACAAGATTATTTTATGATGATACCTGACAGATTTGGCAGACGGTCGCTGTGAAAACTCCACACCAAGACCTTTGAGACAAGCACCTGTGACATCGGGCTGTCTGCACAGCAAAACGACAATGTCAACGAATTGTAGATGCAGAACCAATCAAATGCATGTCCAAATCATGCAAATACATTCCAACAATACCGCACGCAATGCTAACAAGTGGTCAGAGAATTTTAAAGAAAAAGCCACATTGCAGGAAGGGCACATTTTTTATTGGGGAAAATTTAATGTGACACCTAACATCATCCACGGCCAGTGAACTGTAATGCTGCTCGACAGTTTGTGGGGAAATCTCGACGTCATTCCCCAAAAGTGTCTTTCCCCACTAAGTATCTGAGCACCCTCTAACAGTGCTTTATGTTGTCTGTTTGCCGGATATTTTGTATCACCTGCACGCTCGTCATTCCACCCATTCTCTTAGGTTGTCAAATACCAATCTGCTCTCCAACCCATATATCTGCATTTTGTTTGGCACCCATAGTTTCAGCACGGCAGCTCCTACAATCTGGAATTCTCTCCCTCCAGCCCTCCTATTTGTGTACCAGCCCTGACACCTTCCACCATCACCTCAAGACCCACTATTTCCAGCAGGCCTTCCAATCCACTTAGCAACTACCTCTTGTGCATCAGATTCGGCTTTGGCTGATCGCAATATTTACTTACTTAAACAATTCTGTGGGCTCGCCTGAATCTACACTCTAACTGCATCAGCCATTTTTGCACGGCTCCCGATTGTGACCAAAAAATTCCCAGACAGACCATGCTACAACACGTGTAGCTATGGTCATCTGCAGGGGATTGCCAGTAACAGTATGAAGTCTTGTGGTTCTGTACCTGGAACATCGAGTGGGCATCTGCAGCGGTTGATCTCTGCACGATGTCAACCAGTAACTGAATCAGTGCTTAATTAGACTTTCAAAGTGAACCTGAGACTTGTTTGTTACTGTCAGGAAATTGCCAGAGTTACTAGTTCACATGTGTAATACGCCCCTCCTCCACCACTCTGCATCTAGCTAGTGTCTAGTAATGGAGTAATCAAAATTCTTGAACATACAGGTGACACTCATTTGTAAAAACACAAAAATATATACACAACTCTCGAATCTTTATGAGTGTAATTATTTCACAATAAAACAGGACACAATCAAACTAACTGAAGAGATGTGTCTTTTAGCTTCAGCTGCACACTTCTGAGCAATACATTCAGCTTCACAGCCACAAACTACAGCAGCAGCAGCACAGTGCACACAGGTACAGTTGTCTCTAGCCTGAACCACACATAGCAAGCCCCAACATAAAAACCATTTTAATGATTCCACAAAATTACGATTTAATAGTACACAATCACAGAGCATGTGAGAGCATACTGTTTTTCACAAAAAAATAAACAAAACATTCCCTCCAAACTGCACAGCTGAGTAGCTACAAAATTCAGCAGACATGTTGTTTACTGAAAATATGCATGCAACTGCTGAGCAAATATTGGATAAGAGCACATAATTCAATAGTTCAAAAAATAAAAATATGTAAAAAATTCTATACACTTCTTGAACAACGAGGAAACTGCTCCCATGGAATTTAGACTTAATTATGCGAAAAATCACGCCTGAAAAGACATGCAACTGGCAAATGATCTTAAAGGTCTCTCAAGACCATTAGAATTGCTGCTATTTGATAGGCTATACAGAACTTCCTATTAGTGGTCTGCAGTGACGATGATTATCTCTATCTTGCACTATTTCTGTGATAATACCACTTACAGTATATGTCACTGTATGTAAACTTGAGAAGTCCTTCACTGTCAACAATAAAGTTGAAATTACAAGCCACATGTTATTTCCGACACATGTTTAGTTCATATGTGCTATATTTTATTGAAGTTTGATAAATTTCAAACAGCGAAAGTGATCTTCAACAAAGTGTCACTCAAGGTACTGGCATTGGTGCCACTCAATAGGCCACATTTCTGAGATATAGCAAAATACTGGTTGCAACACCAATTTTAACCAATCAATTTGCATCTGGTGACCCAGTTGGGATAATCTCACTGGAATTTCACCAAGATCTTGGCATCAAAAAACAAGAAGCATTTGAAAAACGTTGGGCCAATTCACCACTGCGAGCCACCTCACGCCCATTCACCAGGTGTCGCCAGTGGTACTGTCACGCGCCGCCTGCGCATCGATGTCCACGACATCGACAACGACAACGACGACAACGCGTGACAGAGGGGACCGCTATAGCCCCATGGAATGGGCCCAATTATAGAAGATATGATTGTAAGATCCTAAGTTTGGCTATACTGACACAATATAGGCTTGTGACAGATGGATGGACAGGTAAATATATAGACAGATAGACACAGTGTCACAGTATATAAAACAGCAGCACAGCATCACATAGTAAAACTGTTTTGATAGAAAAATACAACATGCAACATACTTCCTTCGGAAGGTCAGTGGCAACATTTTCTTCATATCCAATGGCATCATACAGCTTCTGTTTTTCATCCGCAGTCAGTACCTCCTGCACCTGTTCCTCTGCATACCAACATGCAACTGTCACATCCAAATATAAGTAAGCAGAATCATACAACTCATCACAGCAGAAATGTTTTCTGTCTTTGTAAGTGATATCTGTCTCTATACGTCTTATGTATACATCCACCTGTCAATGCAGCCAAGCTGCAGACTGTTCTCTGTATCTGCTGCGATATTTTTTAAACAAACAGGACAAAGTTTTTAAGATTGCAGTGCAACAACATACCAATGCTCTGTGCTTCGGCTGCAGCTTTCTTGCTTCCAAACCAACGACTGAACCATCCTCCACTCGACTTCTCATCTTCTTTCTTCTTCATGCCTTCTTTCTCTGCCTGCATAACAAACTAGCTTTAGTCCAAATGTGTTTCGGCAACAGAGTACTGGTACCATATATCTTGAGCATTACATGTGCAACTATTATTACCGCACTCTCAAAGTGGCGGAGGAGCAGGGTATTACACGTTTGAACTAGTAACACTGGCAATTTCCTTACAGTAACGAACAAGTCTCAAGTTCACTTTGAAAATCTACTTAAACACTGACTCAGTTACTGGTTGACATCATGCAGAGGTCCAGTTACAACTGCTGCAGATGCACACTTGATGTTCTAGACTTTCAAGACTCTCATACTGGCACTCTCCCGCAGATGACAATAGCTAGTAACACTCTGACAGGAAACCAGCAGATGAAATCATCTTGAGAAAAAATGTAATCACGACAGCAACGAGCATAGATTGGACACTCAGCAGCAATTGATGATCTGCGTATTGCAGCATAGAAGGAACACAACAACTGAAAATACAAATGCATTTTACATATAAAACTTTAATTTTTCGTTGATGTTATGGCAGAAACTTGGCCTGCATATTATACATAAGTGCATATTGCACATTAAATCTTTTTAGTACTCAGACTAGAAAAAGATTCAATTTCATAAGTAAGGCTATACCAGATTTTGATTTTCTAAATCCAGCCAAAGCCGGATTCATAAACACGAATCCAGCCGGAGCCAAACCTGTACTTTGTGAAATAAGAGATTATAGAAGTGCATAAAAGCATGTATACAACAACATGCTGGTGTCTCCACTTGTCATTATAGAAATCACGAGACTGCACATATTTGTTATTGAAATATCTCAACTTTTCCAAGTCACAAAAAATTGATAAAGTGACAAAAATACCAAAAGCACCAAATTTGCATTATTCTGCAGTGCAGTGGCTGAAGTACAGTAAATATCACTGACATTTTTCAAATCCGGCCAAAATCTGGCCATAATTTCAACCAAAGCCGGATTTGAGACAGACTTGGAAAAAAAGCTAGATTTCGGAAGGAGCCAAAATCTAGTACAGCCCTATTTATAAACCATATTCAGTATAACAATAACTACATGTATTTCAGCTCAGTCAGTGCCACATATAAAGTACTTAGAAATACACACAGTCACAAGGCAAAGCTGGCAAACTGTAATAATGCAACATATACATACAGCAATTTCAGCCTGCTGCCTCATCAGTGTGATGTTGAATACATCTAACTCCTTCTCACATTGCTACACACAACCAAACTCGCATAATAAACAGTTAAACAACCAGCTTACCAATAATTACGATAATTCAAGATTTCTGAGCTACAAAGGTTCCAATGAAACAATAAATCAAAGTGAAGCATTTTGAATATTTTCATCGTACTCTGCCGTAAAGATAACATGGAATACATACAACAGCACTGGTTAAACTCCAGACCAAACGCGTTACAATGTGAGAAGCGACAACAAACTTGCATGAGCTCATGATGCTGCAGTGTGCCTCCCTATCTCTCCAGATGCCAAGGTACTACAAAAATCTTTTTTATTATAAGTTATGAATATGCTGCCAGCCATTACTGTGACGGCACTATAGGTAGTGACAGGTAGCTCACAGATTCAATTTCTTGCTGTTCCACTGTCATGCATGGCAACCATTCACATACATGCCTCTGTTTGCCAAGCACTATAAAATGGTACCAGTCAAAGGCTTGATGCTGTGAATCTGGAAAGGTCCGGCAGAATGACGGCAGCCTACTGCATGGTTTATAACTGATATGATTTGCCGATTGTCTGCCTTGGAAGCCAACTCCTACTCTACTGTCCTTAAGATTACGGGTGCATGATCATCATCATCACTCTCACTAATGGACGATAGAGCCATGGAGCAGCAAGCACACAGTACACTGTTGACTATCAGCTCAGCATATATCAATACCTCGATATCTGCCAGCAACTCGGGTGAATGCGAGCTGGACAGTAGTTTCGTCTTGTACAGATTTTTGTAGTTGTCGCACAACTGACGATGACTCTTCATGTGCTCCCACGACCACATCTTTCGCCGTCTTTTTACAGTCTCCTCCATAACACAGGTGTATGCAAATTTCCACCTGAGCCATAACAAAGTCGCGTTGAGTGCTACACCGAAAAAAACTCAAGTTATCATTATCTTTTGCATAGCAATAACATATTTAAATACCAAAAAATCTTATTTCCATAAACAAGAAGCTGAGCTATCACAGATGGACCATGCAATCTACGTCACTTGAATCTCGTCAACTGCTGCACTTTTAACGAAAAATACAACCTGAAAGGCTTGCAGTAGGTAAATAACCTAAAAGGTCATCGAAATTGCTGCTATTTAATACTTTATGTATCGCTTCCTAATACTTGCTTGTAATAAACTGTATACCTTGCACCATTTCTGAAATATTACCACTTTTGCAGCATATGCAGATGCCTGTGACCCTGAGAAGTCCTTCAGTTTAACAATACAGCTAAAATTAGAAGCCATTAACACTTTCCTATCCATGGATAAACCTACTGCAGCTGACACACACTACAATACCTGAGATATGGGTCCTTGCTAAATCATCAATAATAATATCAAACATCTGAATCTCAGCCTACAAGTGCAAGATCATCCACCACCATGTTCATATACTGGTCATGCCAATAAATGATGATAATGATAATGATCTATAGATAAAAAAAAACATTTTTGAGACAAACAAACAATAAAGAATTCTACAGAGACTACAAACCGTAATTTTGCACTTTGTTCGTTTGACAGAATTGTTCTATATTGACGATACTGGCCAGCACGTTTCATTCTCTCCAATGACTCCACTAAGTCCATCAGCAGCTGACACTGAACACGCCAACAGGTTAACATTAGTGAGTAGATGAGTGCAGACGAACAAGTCACACGGATTCTTATTCCTCATTAGAATAACACAGCCGGTGAAAAAAATCATCAAGGACTACAACTTTTCATTTAATGGAAAAACTAGGTTTCCCGCAGATCCTCATTTTCTACCTGTGCCAGAAGAGAAACTGAGAATTAGTGGAATGGATTTCTACAGAGTGGATTCTCTTCCTACGATCCAAACAAGACTGTCAAGCCACTAAAGAAACAAAAAGCACTGACCCTAACCAATGGCCACTGAGCTGGCACAATCCTTTCTTCAACTACAACTAGACTACTAACAGAATGGCCATTGCGCCCTTTACATGCTCTTCAACTTCAGTTCTAATATGAAACACTTATCAAGAGAAACCAAACGAAATTGAAACCATGGAGTTCATTATCTCTATGAGGCTGCTAAACTTGGAAGAAATTATTAATTTACTTAAGCGTTACATCTCCATGCCATAGTTAAACAAATCCATTTCTGACATGCAATGAGCTCCCTCAAGTGTCATACATGAATGACTGAAACAAGGCAATCATAAATAGCAGATTTTACCTCCAGTAAAAAAAATCTGTTGCCACTGTGTAAGTCAAACACCGTGGTGACCATGTTGAACATTTATGGATACGTGCTGCAGCACAGCGCCATATCAATACTGCCAAATGCCATGAACCCTATGACCCATCATGTGAAAATATGACATCATCCACTAAATCAGAAGTACGTAGCCTATTGCACTGTAATGAGAGGAAAACCAAAATCCACAACCACAATTAACATGTACAGAAAATTTTGTGAAGTTTATGAAGTTTGGACATGTGATTTTTTTAGATATAGGAGAGGACAGACAAACATACAGACACGCTGCAAGGGGCAAAGTGATTAGGCCACTGTCGATGCCCACATTCTAATGACAACTTTGATCTTAGTCTCAAGGTCATGGCTCCCCCAGCATGGGTGATATCACTGGTCATTTTGCTTTTAGACTTGCTGTAAGCTATAAGACTTAACTAGCTACCTGATGAAAGAAATCTGACAAAACTGGTATAAAGCAAATCCCACAAATGCATGCACTTTCAGTATGCTGCTGTTCAACAGCAAAAGGACAAATAAATGTCACGCAGCAAAGCTAAAGAAAACAGAAACCTGGTTTTTCTGGAGTGTGAACACAAGTTCTTGAAACTCAACATCGGCAAGAATCTTTGGAATATAGAAGTTGCTGCGTTCAGGCCTCATGTTGAGATGCAGCTCGGCCACTGATGCCAAGGGCTCCATCACTGATAAAACAGCAACTTATATCTAACCAACTTGCCAAACAATTAACTAGTCAAACAATGAACTGCACTTAATCATCCTTATTTAATTATAACTCAGGTGAGCCAATACCAGATTCATAAAACAAATCCATTACTCTGCCGTCAACATTACTTATTAATCTTCACCAATACATTTCATTCACTAAAGACCATTAATATATAATTATTACAATCGTCATCATTATACAATTTATACACTAAAGTACAAAGATTTTAAAAATAATATAACAAAAACAAAGCACGTCTTCTTTATTTTAAACTAGCTGTTTAGAACCTGTCAGCCTATGGGTGCCACTTTGCAGCACGTTGTCTAGGTCATGGTTTGAATAGCTAAAGTGCCAGGGTTCTATAGTTCAGCAGTATTCGCCAGATGGTGCCCATATCCTACAACAGTTCTGTACATTTAAGCAGCGAATGATGTGGACTTCTACAGTAAATAAGTTAAAAACCACAAATGCACTGCACTATAGTAAATTACAGGATCAGTCAAAGATAGCTGTTTCCTACATAAACTAATACAAATAATTACAATAATGGTAGTTTGGCTTGTGTGTTGAGGTAGCAATGTTGCTTTGCAGTAACTGCTGTACTTCGGACTTTGGCCGATCAGCATACGAATCCAAACCACAATTCCAGTACACGGACAGGCCATCCATTCGTAGCAACTAACAATAATAAAATGATCTCAACACATTATCCTTGTTCAACACTATGAGATGCATTTAAGAATACAGTATAAAAGAAGTTTACTAATATATTGGTTTATTTATATTTAAAGAAATCTGGAGAAATGACAGGCAAGCTATTTCTAGTTTGGTTAAACTCAGATACTGATGACTAGTAACATTTACAAATAGACTCATTGCAGAACTTACCTTAACAATGATGTTTGTAACTGCATCTTTCAAGTTGGTTTCATGAATTGTCTGAAAAAGAAAAACATTTTACGTACATAGCTGCTTTGAAAACACAATTAGCATGAAACATAAAAATAATTAATTTCAGGAATATTAAAATCATAAAATCAATCACTTAACATAAAGTAGATCTACAACAATAAAATCAAACATCCAGTGTAACTATTATCAGTCTAGTTACCGTTCACTAATTTTCTCCAGCAACTACAAACCATTTTAGACTTGCAATCTTCACAAATCAATCAACAATGACCAACAGAAATTAAAATCAGCAATAAAAATGCAGAATTATATTTAGGTTAGGCATATCGCAGGTTGTAAGCCAATATTGGACTTAGTGAGATATAGGTGGCTCGGTACTTTGATCAGCTCGTTTGGCCGTCATCCATGGAGGATTGTGTTGGCAATGCTCTGAAGACCTCTATCTGAACAAAAATGACGTCGTGGTTGGCCTCTGGCCGCACATTGTGATAATGATCTCAAGCTGCAGAATCTTGGCTGAACTCATCCCGGCACAAGGCATCCAACAAAGCACTCACCGATTTGAAGTTGTCAGTAGGGCTATACTGCTCCTCCGAGTATGCCATGCCAATAAATAAATAAATATATTCATACACCTACTTACCCTGCAAGAAAGTTCATGCAGAGTAACTCCAATGGAAAATGGACACGCAGGATTAGTGACTTTGTCTTCATACCGGACATGAATGTTGTTGACAGTCAGTTCCAAGTTTTTAACGACATTAATGAACAGTTTCTCAGTAAAACTGTCCTTTTCTCCATCTTTTGATGTACCTGAAAAGTTTAACATCACGGGAGATCATATACAAAGACAGAGGCAAAAGTGTCGTTTTTTTATAACATACTTCTGTTGCATGATTATTACTCATAATAGGTCAGGAATGTGATTAAGTAACAGCACAGTTTATCTGCATTGCAAATATATGGCATGTTTCGAAAACATACAACTGCTAATCAAGTTTATTTATTTTTAACGAAATTTGGCATGTGAACAAAGATCATAGACCATCTCCAGCATGCAAAATTTAACACCGACAGATTGTGGTTCTTCATATTTTTTGCCCTGCAGGAGAGACACGCAATAAGGTGAAATTTAGCAAGAGCATGCATGCTAAATTTCAGTGCAACAGCCAAGAACTTGGGACATCCTGCCATTTTTTGCACCTTACTGTTTCTAGTCTTAATTTGTAATCAGCCAGTGTACTTAACTAAACCTTATACTCATGATTAGTTTCTGTAAAACTGATACTTAAACTAAAACTAGAATACTACTGATACTATATAAATGACTGAACCATAACAACAAACTCTGCTATTGCAGAGGGACCACGCGACACACTTGTCAGTACAAATTCTGCAACTACAAAACATCCCATTTGAAAATGATTGCAATCGACAAATGACCTTGAAGTTTATATGCCTCAGGTCATCGTAATTGCTTTTACGTAGGCCGTATATCACGTTCCGTCAGTGACCTGTTGTTACAGTGTCTCTATCCAGCTCCGTTCCTGAGATACTACCACTTTTGGAAGTGAACGTGACTGACGATGACCTTGAAAACTCCTTCATTTTTGACAATAAAACTTAAATTACAAGCTATGGACACTTTCTAATTTATGTGCAAATATATCATAGTTTAATCACAGTTTATGTATGAGTTATAAGTATTACAAAGGTTTCAAATTGCAAAAGTGACCTTCAAACTTACTCAAGGTCATTGGCAATCATACCATTCGATAGACCATATCTCTACTGCAACGTTAACCATCTTAACTGAAGCAGCATTTGGTCGAAAAGTGGCATCACTTCACAGTTAGGAACTTATTCTAGGAACTTAGGACACCCTCAACCAAGCAGTGTGATAGTGGCATGGTCAAATGTGTTTGTAAAAATGGCTTCCATATTGAGTACAAAATGTATGCGTAACTAAAAAAAAATCAAACTGTATACAAACTTAAACTAAAATGTCTGCAAATACTAGAATATCATTGTAATCAGCACACAGCAAAATGCTATGATGACAATGATGACTGATGATATTATACACTGTCCACTAAACAATATAATACAATAGTAAATACACAGCAATAAAAAATACTACAAGACAATCGACAAAAATCAACTGAAAACTCACTACTCTTTTTCTTATCTGCCTTCTTCTTCTTGGCTTCTTCGATTTTGTCAAGTTCTTTGACTTTTGCGCTCAACTCTGCTTCCTGCTCTTTCTCCTCATCATAGCTTACAGCTTAACGCAACACAAATCTCACACTTATCAAAATATTTAACATCTGTGCAACAGTTAAATTACCAAGACATCACAACGACATTTGGAATACATGACATATGAAATGCTAAATAAATGCCACAGCACTGGAAGATACTGCACAGAATATCAATATCCAATACTACTCAAATTTAGCAATATCGATACCTTCACTGCATGAAACAAGTCAATGTTCTATGAAACATGCATGTATACAGTTGCCCAGCATACTCAATGCCTACACTGTTGTCCCATACGCTGCATAAGGCATGCCAGCATGAACTGCTTAGTTGACTAGACTAGTATCAGCTAGAAGTAGTGATAAAAGCATCATTTGATACTAATACTAGGTGATACTTCGAAAATACGAATGATACCAGTATTGGTAAAATCTACAAATATCACTTGCATAGTACATAGTAGTATATAATACATAGAAAATACGCTTAGCCTACATTAAAAAATGACCAGCGCTTAACAATATACTAAAATAGAGAAAAAGAAAAAAAATACACTCAGCATATTCACAGACCTTCACTGGGGAGAGCACAGTGGGGGAATT
>Ga0209782_1001852_pt1 | contig 11401 bp, 8 predicted proteins | sample WorMetmaBAHAMAS1_FD_187390 | JGI IMG/M metagenome (GOLD analysis project Ga0209782, IMG submission 187390) | Marine gutless worms symbiont microbial communities from Max Planck institute for Marine Microbiology, Germany - Inanidrilus... | ecosystem: Host-associated > Annelida > Digestive system >...
CTGACTTTTACTAGCTCTAGGCTCTTTAATGTTTTATATGTTCGGTTGCGTATGACAACCCTCAATAAACGAACATGATGATGATGATGATGATGATGATCTGATGAGGTTATTTTGTCATTGCCACAGTTTGTCAGTCTGTTTGTCTCAGGGATTACTTATTTTAAAAGTAGTATTTGTTACTTTTTCTAAGTAATGTTAGTTATATTTGTATTGTATTTATGATGAAAGCTTTCCAGTTTACAACCAAGTTGTAAGAGCAACAGAGTCACAGCTCTAAAACAGCAAAAATCAAATTAATCGCTCAGTTATAATCACAAAACACACATGCTGTAATATTTAAATCTGTCAGTCTCCAGATAGTGTTGGCATGATATGGCCTTTTAGACAGCGATAAGGTATGATGTGATACTGAACAAAAAATTGCGATACACGATAGTAGGAATGTTAATCGATTATTGATTTTTAGTTATCAAATTTTTTATCGTTATCGTTTTCTAAAAATCGATTATCGCTACTGAAATTGCACTAGCCGATGCTTAGTTTACAAGACGCCACGCGTACCCTTTCCAATACGACACCGATTGTGATGGGTGGATGGAAGGACAACGACATATATGCTATGCAATTCATGCCAATAGTTTGCTTAAAATGATAATTCTGACAGTAATTACATGAATTTGCACTTTGGAATGGGTGTCATAAATAGCATAGAATAGTTAAGACGGCGTTGGCACATTGCTAAAATTCGACTGGAACCCAGTCTGGTACAGAATTGCAGCTATTGCACACACGCCGGTACTGACTGGCATAACATGCGGCGACGAAAACTCTGTCAAAATGCAAATTGAATTGATTTCAACGCATTGATCCCAAGGAAACTTACTAATTGGTATATCTTTTTTGATAAGTCATTTCGGAAACGTTCTTTCAGCCAGTTTGTTGGTGAATGTACGTACGTCTAGAGTTGCAGTGCTTCTAGTGTGTGTGTGCACACGTGTGCGTCCATTTGTTTGATGATGTAGTTCACACACTGGGTTGACGCCGTCATCTTCGTTTTCAGCCTGGAGAACGAGATGAGCTTCAATGCCATCTACTCCTACTACACCAAAATGGCCCAGTATCACACCAACATCGGTGATATACCAATCATTCTCGTCGGCACGCAGGACGCGATCAGTGAGAGTAACCCACGACTGATTGACGATACCAGAGCCCGGAAGCTGGCTAGCGACCTGAAACGTTGTGCTTATTATGAGACGTGTGCCACGTACGGACTGAATGTCGAAAGGGTCTTTCAGGATGGTATGTGAAGTGCTTGGATAGAAGTTTTTCTTAGTTTTCAATACATGTTTAATTATGTTGGTATTGCTCGGATTGACGTTGTTAATGGCATAGCCCTAAAGCAAGGTAAAGAAACTGGGTCATTAAGTATGTAACAGTTGTGCTCAGTATGGTACGAGGGATCACACAGCAACCCACACATTTACTCACATATGGAACAAACCTCCCGAGCCATGGAGCATTATTGCACTTTAGCTTTCGGTCATTTCCAATCCCAGTGAGGGTAGGATGCTGAGTTGGCCTGGGTGGTCAGTTTTCCACCCCTGACCTTTCGTCCCTGATATAGCCATATTTGTGCCGGAAAGGGACGTTAACACCAACTAACTAACTAACTAACTCAATATCGGCCATATGTAAACGATTATTTTCATCAAACAGTCATTACATTACACTTTAACTACACATTCTTATTTAATATTTTAAATTAGTCTTCTGGCATTTACAATAACAGATCAGCATTAACACCGGAACGGACCGACAAGCTTACGTCCATTCGTCCAAAACCAGGAAATACGTAGGCTCGTCGGTCCGTTCCGGTGTTATTTCTGATCTGTTATTGTAAATGCTACGTGGTTTGAAGAAGAAATATAAAATACTATGGCGTAGATCAGGTGCGTATTTTACAGCTAAGCTAACATTTTCCTACAAATTTCCCATTAAAGTTTGGGGTGCATATTGTAGAAGTGTGTGTATTTTTTATCGGATTTTTACGGTATGGCATAATAATGTGAAAGTAGTTTGCCTAAGTTGCTTTGTAATGGCTTATTATGAATTCTAGAACATGAAACTGATAGATGCTGTCAGTGAATGGAAATACAGTGTAGAACATAATAATGCATTTTATAGTATTTGGATTAACCCAGTACATTAATAATACTGGTACAGATGCTAATAATATGACAATACACACTTTGGCCATTTCTCCAATTTTTTTTTGTGTTCATAGCATGTCAGAAGATTGTTCAAGCCCGTCTGGCAGTCTCCGGTCTTCTTGTTGGTCGGTCTAACACACCAAATCACATTGGTCCTGTTGGAGGTCCGGCTGTTCGCAGCTACCACAGTCAGTCGGCCGGTCCGCCATTGCCTCCTCATCCGTCGGCACATGGCGGCGGCGCTAAAAGCTTCGATGCTCAGAGTCATTCAAGCTCTGGATCTGGTAGTGCTGCACCGCCGCCACTTACTCCGACTGGCATGACTACTGGGCATCACGTCCGGGTGATTATTTGATACGTTTGCTGTTTATCTCATTTGTATTCATTACCTGGATGCCACATGGATACTGTTAGATGGCAATTTTATTCGACCTGTCAATCAAATTTGTTGGTACATTGCCAGGAATTAGAGGTCGTTTTTTTCAACACATTAAATTGGACGTCGGCACGGTGTGTGTGAATGACACACATCACGTTACTAACTTTCAACCAATCATAGTGCATCATCTGCAGCGAGTAGCCAATCACTGCTCATATTTGTGGGTCACGGTCGGGTCAGATGGGCACCGGGGACGCAAGTCGTGGCGGGTTGATCCGGAGTTCCCTGCGAGTGGGACACCATCGTGGGGGAGGTCCGATTGTCATAGTGAGGGTTCGTGGTGGTCCTTCGAAGCTGAGGATGCAGCTGGATCCATCCGGCGGTCCGGCACGTCGTGTTCTAGAGACTTCATTTTGTACGGTGGTTCACCAGGTGGCGTTTCAGCATTGGGACTACAAAACTGTCCCAAGAATGGGCGCGGTCGCGGTCATGTGACGTCTTTACATTTTCGGAAATAAGCGATAATATCTCAGAAACGGTGCAAGGTAGAGATATAGTTACAATGGAAGACAAATAGGAAATCTTATATGGGCTATTGTATGGCTTGATTGCCGATAACCTTAAGTGAGTTTGAACGTCACTTTGTTGTCTGAAACCTTTGTAATACCTATAACTCATAAATAAAGCGCGATTTAACTACGATGTGTTTACACACAAATTAGGAAGCACACGTGGCTTGTAATTTAAGCTTCGTTGTCAAAAATTAAGGAGTTCTGAAGGTCACAGGCAGTCACATTTACTTCAAAAGTGGTAGTGTCTTGAAAACGGTCCTAGATAATGACGTTGAAACAACAGTCCACAAACAAAGTGATATACTGTACAGCCATTTAATATCAGCAACTGCGATGACCTCGGGTGTATGTCAAGGTCATTCATCAATTGCGGCTTTGTAGCGCGAGATGTAATATATACATCCCGCGCTTATGCTACGATGTCAGTGTCCGTCTGTCTGTGACGGAAGTGCATTGGGTCGCGGTGCATGCCGGGAACACAGCGATTGTGCCAGCCAGCAAAGTTGAAGCCATCATACGATCCTGAACAAACATGACCGCCGCCGATAGAGGGATCATCTCGCGCTATGCTAGCCACTGCTAGGCCCTCATGTTTCTATACTAACAAGCACGTCGCATAGTCCCTCTTCCATAGCAGAGCTTCTTGTTATATATGGCAGTCGGCATGTAGTTTCATATTGTCTTGTTTTGGTATCAAATTCATAGGTCGAGGCCCGAAACGGTGTAATAGTAGGTGCTGATTATTTGGTATATCAGATCCTGAAAAGTCCTGAAAAAGTCGTGAATTTTTATTCTCATATTTGACTGGGAACCCTGAACTAGTTACTGTTAGTGTTTGACTGGACCTGGAATTTTATAATAACCCTTGCTGTTAATATGTCATCAGTTGGAAGAGATTCACTAATGATAAGCAACTGGATGTGTGTCCAGGGTCCGTCACCTCCGTGTCTTGAAACTAGTCATAATCTACGCGAGAAAGACTTTCGGGATTATCGGCAAGATCGCCGGCATCTGCGCGATCGTGATGCAGATCGTTCACATGTCAGTTTCACTTATCACACTTTGTGTAATTGGGCCCATTTTATGGGGCCGTAGCGGTCCCCTCTGTCACGCGTTGTCGTTGGCGTCGTCGTGGACATCGATGCGCAGGCGGCGTCAGTAGCGACGTCTGGTGAATGGGCGTGCGGCGGCTCGCAGTGGCGAATGGGCCCAACATTTTTCTTGTTAAATCAGCTTTTTGCTGTTTAGTCTTACATTTGGACACAGTATACTTGGCTGCAAAATTATTGTATGGAGGTGTAAAATGTTGGTGTAATTTGTGACGGTACGCCGTTAACTGAGGTCAACAATGCCATCGATAGCGGACATCTGGTGCTCACACCTATGACGGTAGATGCCAGTGATGCTATACACTAACGCTTAAGCTCCATCGGTACGATTTATTTTTGATTTGTTGCAAACTTGGTTGTATAATATATGCACAACAAATCGATCTAGTGTTGTTTGATCATTACCGTTGACATATATACTAATAACCAGCATCTGTCGGTCTGTGTAGCATTTTGCTATCAACTGATGCTGATTGCCTGGTAATTTATCTCAGCGTGCAGCGCGATGTCGTCGATTTTGCATGAGGTGGTGTCGTGTGGTCCATCGGCGTTAGCATATATACTTGTTTTCAGTACCTTGTGTTAACTGATCCCCTGGTATGAAGATCGTTGATGTGACTTGTTCAGTTTTAATTCAATTAGTTGTGATGGTTCTGTGACTGTGCTGTCGCTGCGTTTCAGGCTCCGTGTGATGATGGTGGTCGTATACCACGTAGCCAGCGGCATGCAGTTTCAGTGCCAATACCGACTGTGCCCGATGCACCGCCACCGCAGATGATGTATGCTGACGTTCCGCCAATGAATATGCAAATGGGTCTCACTGACGTGCAGGTATTGAACCGATAAGACTGTGCACTGTTCATTGCTGATGCACACTGCAAGCATGCTAGCTGTAGACATATATTTTCGGCACTTATTTCCTTTTACGTATTGGATATTTGCAAGTGTTTTATTTATCTTTAGGCCTGTTTTTCGTCGCCTACCAGAACCTACCAGGTAGGTGATTGGTATGTAAACATGGTAGTCACGTGATTAATATATGGCAAGCTGACTGGTCTAGCGTAAAAAATAGACAACTAACAGCCACGCCCTGTTAGGTTCTGGTAGGCGATGAAAAACAGGCTTTTTGTTTCTTTTTTTTAGTTTTCTTTAGTGAAATGTTTGGTTTAGTTTCTACGTGGCTTTGTATTTTACCGGTTTTGTTTGAAACTACTGTATTGCATACTGACACAATTTTTCCGTTAAATCCAGTCAATATACAGTGCACATTTGGCCATGTTGATTTGCACTAAAGGCTGCTATGGAAGTTATTGGCATAACTTTGTTAAATTTGGTTGTGTTTATTTTGAGTGTGGATGATATGCATGTTTGTGCCGTGAAGCACACTTGTCTTGGCTGGTTCAGTTTGTTGTCGCTTGTTTGTTTTCTTTCCGTTACGACGTGCACGTGATGTGCATGATGGCAGCTTTGTTGGCACTAGGCAGGCGGCGATGTGTGGAGTTTGTCGTCCCCATCCGTCACTCCAGTTATGTCACGAAAGTTCTCCTCATCTAGTGCCAACGCAAGCGTTCAGCCTCTTCCCCCAAAGCCGAATTCGTTTCTTGTAAGTTGTCACTCTGTTAGAAGAACGTGGTTTTCAGAAAGAATTAGTTACATTGTGGAAATTAATACATCATAAGTAAGTAAGTTCTTTAATTAAATCATATGGCATATGCACATGCATACAATACAATGGAATAATAATAAAAAAACACAAAGTATATGACTATGAACAAAGTTAATAAATGTCACGAAATAACGTTCTGTAAACAAAATTTTGTTTGACAACGGCGTTGACATTTGAGGGCAATACCAGGTTGTGCGATCGTTGAGGAAGGTTATGGCCCGAGTTTTTAGGTTGGGGGAGGAGTGGATGTAGTTTATCACTTACTTGCATATTTTATAGGCATTTTAAGCAAAACTGGAATTGACAGATACTTATACTTATTACCTTATAGTAATTTATAGTTTTTTTTTTGTTTCCTTTATATTGTAAGTTTGCTATTAAATGGATAATGAATGACCACAGTATGAATTTAATTATCGGTTTTCCTGTAAAAGTATACTGCAGGCTTTGCATGGAATAACAACTGCACAAATCTTGCAAATGCTCGAACAGAATTATATTGTAATGCATGCTAACAAAATAACAGTTGTTATGGCATGTGTCATTACTGGTGCAAGTTCTGTTATGACTGATTAATGCGAACACAAAAAACAAGAGGGCCTAGCAGTGGCTAGCATAGCGCGAGATGTGGGAAGCTCTAGCACAAACAGTTCTTCAGATATGATGCATTAGATTAAAAAAATCCGATATATGTCAACACGTAAACAAACCGTTATTACTGTTTCCGGTCCATCCATCCAACAGACTCTCAGTAAGTAAATTAAGTGATATCGCTACAATTACCAATTTTTCCATACCCCTCCCCTCTTCCACCAGAAATCCCGGCATCATCCCATCCGACGATCCGGGTGAGACGTTAGTAATTAGCAAAGACAAGCATGCAAAGATATCTGGGATCCATTGCACCCTGCGACCACAATACACAAATGTCACAGACTGACGGACAGACAAACGGACACTGACATCGTAGCATAAGCGCGAGATGTATATATTACATGTTGCGCTAAGAACTAAGAAATTTTATATACTGTTATAGTTTTAGTAGCCACTGAGTCACTGTGTGTGCCTATCCATGTTTTGTGCACTGCTGTGATGGTTTTCACCATGTGGAATGTTGCTGCACTATGTCTGCTATCATGCAGCTTCGGTAGATGTAGTGTATATTTATTTTACATTATGCGTGTTATGGTGATATTGTTTTCTGCGACTGAGTAGTCACTTTGCCATGTACATAGCTTGAAAATTAATCACACCAGAATCATGCTCAGTTCTTGGCTACTGTTTCATCAGCCAGTTCAATGCAGGAACAATGCAAGATTTTCCGAATTCCATCCATTTACTAGTATTTCGCGTTTTTATATGTTTGATTTTCATGGCAAAAGAGTTCAATGTGGTGCTATCTACAATTAGCCAGAGATGTAGTCTCGAGACCTTGGCCTTGGTCTCAGAGTATTTTTAAGACGTTATTAAATGATAATTCAAACCTCGTTATGCTTAACATTTTAACTGTTTAACTGTCAAACTTTAATTGTTAATTCCATGTCAATGAATCATTCTAAAACTAATGCTTGCATGCAACGTTTTCAGTTCATTCCAGCATTTATTGTGTTTGTATTCTACTAAATGATCTGACACTGCGTGAAGGTCTGTCTTGAGATACGAAGTCTTGGCCTTGATCTTTACCAAAATGTCTTGGTTTTTATCTGGAAAAATTTTCACAAAGACTTGCCTGTTGTCTTGTTCTTGAAAAAGTTTTATTTACATCTCTCATCACATTTTTGCAGCCAGCCCTCAACCCATCTTTGGTCTGGCAACTGCCTATCATCGAGCACAAAATTGACGGGCATGGAGGTCACTCGTAGAAATGGCAATCTCCATTTTAAAGCCACATTTTGATGATGATGATGATGACCTAGAGATTTTCAAGAAAATAAGCTAAACATGCCTCATACCTTGAAAATATATGTGCTATTTTTTCAATAAGATGTTAAGATGAGGTGATATATTGATGGCAGTAAATGTAGATTATGCTACGTGAAGTTGAAGTATTATTTGTGTGAACAGTGCACTGACAAATTAGCAGTTAACTGCAGTTAGTTAGCACACAGGCACATAAGTGTGAAAAAGGCTATCAACATGTTAAATTTATTTAGCACCTTCTTGCACCAAACTGCTTTAGTGCTCAGAAGCTGTTGTCTTGTCTTTACAAACCTCTGCTCTACAAATTCTTATGTCGTCAGTCATTAGTGTCGGGTGGCAGTAGCATCAGCTGGACCGTATGCAAATTATTTGCACTTCACTAAGGTCCGGTTTTTCCACATTTTCTAATTGACGAACTGCCGGACGACATCTGAGTAAATTGATCATTATCTGCCGGATTAAATTAACGGGAGATTTATTTGCTGTGGAAAAACCGGACCTAAGACAGATAACCATGCCAGCACGTCATTTCACAATTTTCACAGACCAGATGCTTTTGCTGATGCACAACAATGTCAAAGTACTGAAGCCAAAAGCACTATGTCTCTCTGAATATGATACATATTTGGCAGAATGTAGGAATAGGACATGTGGTGTAATTTCAACTTGTAACCAAATTGAAAGGCTGTTTAAGGTAACAGGCAGTTTGTTATGCTAATGAAATAGTAATGTGATGGAAATGGTGCAACACAGAAACATGGTTGCTAGACACCACTAATAGGATAGTGTTGTAGCCAGTTACGTTACCCATTTCAGAAACCATAATCTGGCCTGAAAGTATGGATATCGACCTGTTTTGCCTTTTTTATCACGCAGTAGGTTTGGTCACAAATTGAAAACACGGAGTACAGGTAGCTGACTTATTTTATAGCACTTGATTATCATTGCTGCAGATGGACTATTTTAATGACTGTCGTTATAGAACAGCATATAAGAAAAAATATCTGAATTTTGAAGTTATTTGGATTGCTGTATGGTGTATGATATCTATGCATACTTTTTTGCAGTATGATTTTTATAGTGCCTACTACCTATCTTATGATAAACAAGGAATAAAAAATTAGGTTGATTATGGTGAATTTGTGAACATTTGCAGAAGGTTGAAGAGGAGAAACTCATCAGGAACAAAAATGGCGAGGTTGGAAGTGGGCGAGCGATTCCTCTAAAGCAGGTTTGTACACATAGTACTAATAATGGTTGCAAGTTGTGTCTCGGCAATAACAGCTGGTCTATTTTGTGATATCCAAAGATCTCTTTATGGAGCTTGCATGTATTGGATTCTTACTGCCATTTTGTCCTGCCTGACTTCCATTTTCTTGTGTTGAAGCACTGATGCTGTTGTATAAGTTTTTAGTCGCGCCTCTCGCACACTGCGAGGCGCGACTAAAGTAGTCACGTTTCTGTCCGTCCGTGACAAAAAAATTGTCCGAGGCCCAATTGACACCCCCTATCTCCAAGCTGGTTTGACCGATCTCGATGAAATTTGGCATGATGGGAGGTCTTAGGGGGTAGCATCCCCTAAAAAAATTTGGTGAACTTTGGTCCACTTTTTTTCGGGAGCACAATTTTTTTTATCGTGTTAAGAACCCATAGAGGCGCGACCATATACCGCTAGGTATTCTAGTTAATGAAATGTAAATTCGGTTATTTATTATTTACTATTTTACGTGTCTTTATAAACAGTATGCCTTGTGGAATAAATGTTGTTCTTTGTACTCTAGTTGTTTTGTGATGCTTTGTATCACATCATTATGTAGCTTGTCTTTTTGACACTGCAGACAAGAATTTTTTAGCGCGAGATGTAATATATACATCTCGCGCTTATGCTACGATGTCAGTGTCCGTCTGTCTGTGACGGAAGTGCATTGGCACATTATAGCTAATTTAGGTTTCAAATTCCGATCCCACTTTACCGCGCATTGCGGTCGCCGTGCTGCTTGCGGGCGGATCATCTCGCACCATGTTAGCCAGTGCTAGGTCTCTTGTTCTTAGTACTGACTGTTGATTAGGCAACTTGGAAGAACATCTGGCCTATTAACATTTTTCGCAGTTGCCTTTGAGTGACTGATCAAAGTCCAGAGAAGATAGAGTGTATGCGTGCGTGCTTGTATGAATGTGAGAAACGATGATTTAGCACTGAGAATTACATGTGGGATTATTGTTTTTATTTTGTTTGAGGTGTTTCTTTACTGTTTTATAGTGGGATTGAACATTGGCATCCAGCTTAGCAGTTTCTGCCACGGCCCGCGTGCCGGCCAGCCAAGCCAAAGCCATCGTACGCACCGGCAAAACATGGCCACAAGCTACTAAATGGAGGAAGGCGACTAAACGGAGGAACTAAACATAGAATAGATATACACTAAATAGCAACGAACATAGTAAACTGACAGCAAGATGACGTCTTACTTACTTACTTCAACAAAATGACGTCATTCGACCGGCGGCCATGTAGCTTAGTGAAGCCTAGCAAGGCCTCAAAATTTTCTGCTGTTCTAACTGGACGTATTGACTCTACATAGAATATTTAAATCTGTGGTTTCTGCCAGCGAGTATGCTGCTGTAATGTGTGGTTGCAGGGCATTCTGTATAAGAAGAGCAGCAAACCGCTAAGTAAGGAATGGAAAAAGAAATATGTAACTCTGTTGGAAGATGGTCGGCTAACGTATCATCCAAGTCTCCATGTACGTTACTCGAGTTCTTCAGTTCGTTTATTTCTCATAGGGCCCGTCAGTAAATAAAGAATATTTATCCCAGATCCAGCTTTACTCGATGTTTGGTGAACTTCCGGTTATAAGCAATACGGTTCTAATCGTAACAGTTTGCGTGAAAGTTGCAAATTCTACATTTTTAGTCACAAATAAAAGGACAGAGTGGGCTGAGTTATCGAAGTATTATTTATGCAATTGTTTTGTAAGGTAATTTTTGATTGTTGAAGACTAACCGTAACATGATGCAATAAATGTTGCATTGACGCCTGTACTAAGCTTACCGTCTTTCACCGGAAACAGAAATAACATAGATATATTCTTATATAACTGACGCGCCCTATTGCTACAGCAGGAGAAACGCTTTACGGACAAAAGGAGATTGTTTGCAAGTAAAATAAATTTGGAAATAAAGAAAAGAATTGTGATGTGTTTGGTGTGGAGTGTTGCACTATATTCAGCAGAGACATGGACAGTGATGAAAGCGGATGTTAGTCGGTAATTATGTATGCAAGAGTGACTGGTACAAATGATGTATTTTTTAAGTGCATCAGCTGAAACGATATGATGCAGTGAGCCAGCTTTAGTTTATTATGTTTTACTTACTAGATTTCTTCAGTTATTTTTTTGCATATCTAGATATGGATTGGATAGAGCTTTATCACAGATGTAAGTAATTGAGGTGCCAGCATTCAAGACATAAGAAATCAGTTAAATCCTTCACTTTTGATGCCATTTGCTGCGAGGCGCGACTCAACCAGTCAGGATGCCGTG
>Ga0209782_1001853_pt1 | contig 11398 bp, 5 predicted proteins | sample WorMetmaBAHAMAS1_FD_187390 | JGI IMG/M metagenome (GOLD analysis project Ga0209782, IMG submission 187390) | Marine gutless worms symbiont microbial communities from Max Planck institute for Marine Microbiology, Germany - Inanidrilus... | ecosystem: Host-associated > Annelida > Digestive system >...
ACGCCCAGGGTCTCAATGGCGATCGGCTCAAAAATGTACCGGCCATCAAGCTCAGCGTACTTTTCCTCCTTATTATTTTTTAGACCCCAGGTAGTAAAGATCCATGGGATTAAAAACAAAAGATAAAATCAAATATCACAGGTGGATAGGTGTCTGGATCTTCATCAGTGAGAATAAAAGATTCCGGAGTCAGTATTATTATTTAGGGACTGAGGGAGCCATAGTTTTTATGGCTGGATGCCCAATCAACAATGTCAAAGAAATGAAGCCAAAACTACACAAGTGGCAAACAATCTTTAGCAATCAGCTCCTCAATTCACTACAATGACAGTAATTCAGTAGATGCCTCACTACCTATCTATCTCTATTAAAGTCGAAAAATCGGCGTTTTTCCCGGATCAATCTTGCGGCATTTGCAAGTAAACCTAGTCTGGCCATCCACTGCCAGTCTTCATCCTCTTTCTGTGCCAAAAGTAAAGAAGAGATTGGAGATAAGTAGCAAAGGTAAGTAAGTAAGTAATTAAGTTGGTTTCTATGGGCCGGATGTCCTTCCTGTCACCCAATCGATAGCATCAAAGCATCTTTAATAGATGGAACGCATAACCCACTTGAAAAACACAGATACAACAAATGTATACAATGAAAATAGACCAAAAGTTAAGTCAAAACAAAAAGCAGATTTTTAGAATTTGGGACAGATCGATGAAAATAAGACATTATGCCTATAAATGTTTTGGCTTACTTTCAAAAAAGTCTTATAATAATTACTGAAGTTAGAGAATGTACGACATACAAAAATCCATTTCTGGAAAAAGAAAGATTTTTATGGATGAGTAGAGATCAAATATAACTTGCTGATACATAATAATTCTGGTAAAATGGTAAAAAATCTACTCAAGTAACACAGTTGATGTTTTTAGATGCCTGATGCCACCTGCCCAAAAACAGGTATTCCAGTTCTATCATGTATCCCCAAGATGCATGATAAAATGAACGAATAAAATAAATATGCTAATCTGTATTAAAGTTCATACTGTACTAGAACTCATAAAGGAATGGCACAAAATGCCACAAACTAAACATTTATAATACACTGGTTCAGCACGGGTCTGCAACTTGACAGACTGCACTGTCCTTCCAGTTGGTTAACCCTTTCAACCCTTACCACACCTGCTGAAAGCAATGTAACTCTTAGAAACCAGTATATTTGACCAAACTTACTTAGTATATAAACTATTTGACCAAAACAATATATTGGTTGGTGGGGGTGTATCACTATGTGGTTGAAGCAATATATCGGTCTTACGTCAATTTGGTTTCTAAGATTGAACCGAAATGTTGGTATTATGGATTGAAAGGGTTAATCACGCAGTCAAACCTGACTTGAAGCCAGGCGTCTGCATAACATTCTTGCTGGGACTCATCATACTAACACGCGCCTGATCTCTTTCATCCTCTTCTTCTACACAAAACAACAACAACAACAACAGTGGTCAGGTCCGTGATACTTAGGTCCGGTTTTTCAACAGCAAATTAATCTCCCGTTTTCCACCGGCAGTTCGTCAATTAAATCGTCCGTTTAGGACGATTTAATTGACGAACTGCCGGCAGAAAAACGACATCTGAGTAAATTGATCATTATCTGCCAGATTTAATGCCGGATTAAATTAACAGGAGATTAATTTGCTGTGGAAAAACCGGACCTTGATGACTAATCAGCTAACATTAATCCAACATTGAAATTTCTGATTAAATGCCCACAAGCTTCGGCATCTGGAGGATTCCTGTTCCCAGACTTAATCCACGTCTGCGTCAACTGCAGAGACAGATCAATAACTTTGTCGCATACAGCTTTTTTACAACAAAAAAACGATCACTCATTTTCATTGTTCATTCTGATGTCTACTTCTCTTGCCATCTCATTTACAGCCGTTTCTCAATCACCAACCCAGTATGAAATATGCACCAAAACAGCTTTATACAATCAACTGCTGCTTTTTAGCGTGAGATGTAATATATACATCTTGCGCTTATGCTACGATGTCAGTGTTCGTCTGTCTGTCCATCTGTCTGTCGGTCTGTGACGGAAGTGCATTGGCGCATTATAGCTAATTTAGGTTTCAAATTCCAATCCAAATTTACCACGCACTGTGGTCGCGGGGAGGGGTCATCTAAACATCAACATCTCACGCTATGATAGCCACTGCTAGGCCCTCTTGTTCTATATTTGTGAAATAATGCTCATTCAGCATACCAGGTCAACAGGTGCATCCACACAAATCTTTGTTAAAAATATATATGTACAGTCATTAAATTGATGACCTAATGGCCCGGAAGAAATGCATATTTATCAATAACAGCCATGAAAAGTGTTTTGCACAAAATGCCAAAATACAGTAAAAATCACTAAGCAAGACAAAACAAGAGTACTTCTGTTGGATCGGCAAATATAATTTACAAACCACAAACATTAAAGTAAAAAATCTAAAGAATGAATAAACCAAAATGAAAAGTAGAAAATCTGACCCTTGTCGACATGTTCACTCTGGCAGCGATGCATCAGTTTCAACAGCCACTTCTGAGTGTTGACAAGGCACTCCCATGCAGGGTCACCCTGGACTTCCAGATGTACTAGATATCTAATATCACACAACACACTATGCACATCAACATCGTGCACCAATTAAAATGTAAATATGAGCAAATCAATTTTCTTATTGCATCATTTTCTTACTAATTTTAAACCAACAGCTGTTGATCTGCCAAAGTTCGCAGCATTTTCAGCCACATTCTAAGAAGTAGACTTTACAACGTTGCTAATGTAAACATAGACTATCCAATTATGCAAAGACATAAAAAATGGCAGTCCCAGAAAGGAAAAAGCTTCAATTAAATCTGCAAGTAAAATATACCCTTAGGGAAAATGTTTTTTAAATAAAATTCTTGGATATATTTCCACCAAACCAAGTACTTTTACCAGAGTTTTTTCAATAGATCCAAGATTGCAAAAATAAAATAAAAGAGCAAATACAAATGCAAAAAAAAATTATATTTATGCACAAGTTAGCAGCAAAATAGTTATATTATTCAGCAGCACATTTGATATTTTAGTAAACTGCTACCTAGTGTAATAGTATACATATTGGACTCAACAATGGAAGGTTTGTGTAGTTAAAAACTGTTGTTAGTGGGTCTACTACAACATTATTCAAATCATACAATCCTGACATAATTGCATGCAATATATTAGTACTAAAATAAGTCATTTATAGTCAAGTAAACTGCTGCAGACGAAAATGTCACGTAAACTAGCGTAATGCCAAAGAAACCACTGCATGTGACTAAAAAGACGCTAACCGAATAAGTTTCTTTTGTTCGTCGGGTGACGACGGCATCACCATTAACTTACTGTAGAGCATCTCGCGGAATGCAGCGATGCGATTCTCGACCTCGCTGTACACTAACAGCAGAACATTCACAACACCAACACGTCAGCTGAAACACAGACAGCTTGTATCAGTTCAGTATAATGCAGAGTAGATGGCACTGGATTCTGCATACCGCAACGATGCCGCATTGGAATCCACACAGTGTTGTTATCACTGAGCAGCACTGACTGTGCCCTGGGTTTCCCACGCTACACTGTAACTGGTTTGCCCGACTTTACTTTCACTTCAAATTACATCTGTTGACTACCGGACTAAAGGATAAATGTCCAGAATATGTACGATAACACTTCAAAAATTTAAATAACCATTCTATCATCAACAGTCTACAATTCCCCAAATATCACAAAAATCCACCCGTGATTTCTTTAGTTATCCTGCTAGCAAACAATGCCAAAGAGACAAATACAAGTCAAAACTTTACTGCCACCAAGCAGTGCAGATGACGGCTAGTTCAGTAAATAGACATGCTGTTGTCATTCGCAATTTGATAAGTATGCATCCAATAACCACAGACACTGAAAGTTTCCAAGACTGAATCTCACCACAGGCAGTAGCATTTTCATCACAACAAAATCTGCAATATACAGTCTCTGGCATGGGCTGCACACCCGACTGCAGTACGTAGATCAATTCAGCATTCCACCATCCACACAATAGAAACAGAAGTAACAGCTTTCAAAGTAAGTAAATAATAATTGTAATTGGCGACATATAGTGGGTTCACACCGAAAATCAACAGCAACAAAGGAGCGTGTGTGTATGTGTGTGTGTCAAAAGTGCAGGTAGACTGTAGTAATCTATCAATGGCTCAAGTTTGGTGAGTTTTTCTAAGGGTTGGTGGCCTCTAGGCTCTGAAACTAAACAGGTAAACTCTCACAAATGCTGTGGCCACAGAAACCCTCAATAAACACTGTTATTAGCATTACTGTTGTTGCTTATTACTAGCCATGATGGTATTATTAAGTATAGAGTTAGAACAGATCTTGATACTGATTCTGAACCACATCCAGTCCACTGTAGATTGAATCGGTACCGGTCTATTTTTCTAGATCGGCACTGTTCCAACAGTGCCAGTAATTAGTGTTTGCAGCATGTCTCCTTTAACATTGGCTCATTGTTATCAACATAGATGGTTGCTGTACATGCTGAGTTTGATCAATACCTAAATGAACCAGTGCTGATGCCATCATTCACACTACTGTGGGATTGAATTACCAGCTAATTACCACCACCAGCTGCAGGAAACCATTTCATTGCCATTTGCCACTACTGGACCAGGTACTGAATCGGCCGGTTCAAGTCACATAAATTACTGAATCGGTCTGGTCCAGTTTTATTTGGTGGATCGTTCTAACTCTAATTAAGTACAGGTAACATCAACGAGGAGAACTCTAGGATATTCTCCATAATTTGAATCAGATCACAGCTGTCGGCAAAGGCATGCAGGCAAAAACTTTGCTCTAACAAAATCCTTCAGTTCGTCACTGAAAACGAGTGTGTCATTTACCAAAGATAGATTGTATAATGGCAGTAAAATGGCTGCGTGGTTATTGAGTTATTACTCAAGTAAGTACGACTGTCTAATTAGCAACTGATACTTGCGCAAACAAATATACCAAACCTTTTTTGAATGCCTGCACTTCAGTCACCCAGAACAGCGACTTTGCACGAGTATAATCAGTAATGACTAGATCATAGTCCCCCTGCTCGCAAACACAGCATACAGTCTCTACTGAGAACTGTCAATATCTACCACAACTGTTGCTATATGCAAGCATCAGCACAGCACAGCTATACTGAGCTTTGTACTGTTATAGGCCTTCTATGTGTCTGTCTGTCTGTCTGTCTATCACACATTGGCACTGCAACTCTGGAACTCATTGCCAACGGCGATCACGTCTCTGCCGACTGTCCACAGTTTTAGGCGCGCTCTGAAGACTGAGCTGTTTGTCAGGTCATTCGGCAGTACGCGTCACCGGCCATAACCACAGCAAAAAGACAGTGACACTACAGCGGCCCTGAAGTTATTCTGGACTTGCGTCGCTCTGAAACTCGTGGATGATGATGATGATGATGATGATGATTGGCACTGTGCTAATACAATCTTAAGACCTGCATAGGAAAAATGTGAACATTTTTATGATATTACAGCCAATAAATTTATTCTAGTTTTTGCACCATCAACATAGCACATTGTGTGGTCCTTCTGCAATAGCACAGCTTCTTGTCTGAACAAGTACATATTCATAACAGAGTTAGAGACTTGAATAATGGCAAATAAATCAAACAGATCAGTAAAATGGAATTCCCAGTATAAAACAATAAAAATTATAAATAACGGAATGAGGATAGTATCCTGAACTGACTCTATAAACTGTATAAGAACCTTTTCAATATTCTTCTCGATGGTGTTCGGCAAGTAGAAGAGAAGCTTGAATCGGTTGAGAACAGAAAGAGCATTTCGTGTTGCATCTGCTCTGTCCTTGCGGCCGAGCACATCATCAAATACGCTCTCCGCTGCCTTGTTGGCCTCTGATAACAGCAGCAGCAACAGCAGCAGTCAAATACATACAAAACAGTTATCATTAATGTCTTGTTACAATGCCACTATTCCTACTACAGCTATCTTCACATTTTCTGTAACTTGCCTAATTCTCTTGGATTTAAGTTGTTCTATCCAAACTGAACCGTTGAGGTTTCTAGAGCACTGTTTATATACATTGTCGATCTGCCACCAGATCCACTGTATCAAAGCAATAAAAGAATAACAACACAGAACAAAGCACCTGCAAAATTTACATGGAGCTATATAGCTAAGAACAGATTAATAACATGCATGACAACACAACAGCAACAAAAATCAACTGCATGTAAAAACCAAACAGAAGAAGAAATCTAATGTAAAGGCAGTGCTAACAGAATATGTGCAATTATATAAACACTCAAAATACATACAGCACAGTGGTCAAAGGCAACTTAAAATGCACTCAGTGACAGCAATAAATGAACAAATGAGTAAGTAATACTTTGAAGAGTTTCTTCCAGCAGAGCAGTTGCCGTCAACCCGTGAGCTTTTGCTTTGTCAGCTGCCATCTTTGAATGCATTTCTTTTCAACATTAATCAACAAACAAACACAAACACTTTGATAACAACATAAAAAAACTATTCAGTTTTTTTAAATGATACATATAAATACACTTTACAACATTTCTTTCCTCGGAGCTTACATGTTGTCTATCAGATGGCAAATGGTAAAAACAAATAAGCAGTAACAAATGAGCTAAAAATTGATTTACTCCACGACAGAACCATAACATATGTCAGAATCTGTCAAGCAGAGTGTGCTGTATTGCCAAATTAATAAACCTCACTGAACAAATGTCTCTCAATTTTGCAACTGAGTTTCTGAAAATAATCTTTAAATTTTATCCCTAATCGACAGACAGTGCATCAGTGTGTTAGTGTAAATTCAACAACACGAAATATGACAATCTGCTCACCCGTCAGCATATCATAGCAGTCAAGAAATGCAGTCAGGTTGGTCTTTGCAAACGCCATCGGACCCTCGTTCTGCTGTGAAGATTTCCTCCGCAGGTTTGTCAAGCCGGTCTTTAAGTCATCAAAACTGACATCACATTACGTACAATACACAGTTTAGGTATGCATCAGTTCAAACAACCATATACTCAGTGAATCCTGATGCTAGGATAACTGGTGTAAAATTTTATCTTTGGTCAAAGAATATAGCCAAAGCAACGAACAAACGACTACGAACAAAAATAACAAGTGACCGCAGTCATGAAAAGAACAGTGAGAACTTGCTTGGCCTGTTCGAGCTATAATTTTATTTGTAGACATCTTTTGTAGACATTGCTCTGAAAATTAGCACAAAAGATGCCAAAGTTATGTGCTAAGCAGACCACTCCAACCAGCAGCAGCAGCAGCAGCAGCAGGAAATACCATCCAGAAATGTTCAGAAGTCACTCACTGGGCATCTATCATCCCTTCTTCATCCATTGACTCATATGCATCGCCAAGTGGGTACCATCACATACTACATTCTACTATTAACATCTTATTACAGTGCTGGAAAGCTATCAAGCTAACATCAGATTGACCAGTGCGGCAAACTGTGACAGATTAATGCCAATGATGACGATAGTGATGAGGACAACATTGACTTCTACAAGTACAACTATGACTTCTAGGACAATGTCTACAATGATAACATCTACTCAATACTCTCAGTTTTTTGGGAGGTTAACCATCGTTCTCTTGAAAGTTATTCCAGGTCCCACAAATGAGAACTTGCAGACACAACTGAAGCGGATCTTTTCCAGGTTAAATGCCCCTGCTGTCACTAAACCAGCATCAAAAGAATTCAGCGCACTGCCGCTAACCAGAGAATATCTAACGTTAGTCCTATTTTTCACGATCCACTAACTGAGTGTATCTATTACACTGGCTTTCAGATGCCACTACCTGACCTCGATGGCAGCAGGTGAGAGAGACTTATAATAACAGCAATAATCAGTGGTAGCATACCTTGTACCATGGTGATTCTGGAGCAAAAACCACGCTGGCTCAAAATTATCTAAATTTGTGTTGCCTGACCCTATCACACCAAACAACAGCTGGTTACAGAACAGCATCATCAAGACAAGCATCAATAAACAAACAATACAAAAAGACATTATAACAGCACACACAAAAAAATTCACACAAACCTTCAGGAAATAACTCTTGAAGTTCTTCTTCATTAATCTTCTTGCTGTCACACAACACAATCTCATTAACTACTAGATAACATTATCTATTGTGTATCGATACCCGGAACAAAATAATCATAACTGATTACAGTGTTGATAGCAGTGAATCACTACTGTGCACTACAACAAAATCAAACAGCACCAATTTCACATCGCACATCAGATCTCTAAAAAAAAGCACTAACAACAGTCACAACAACACCGATACTGATAAAAAACATACATAACAATATATGATGCAATATGTTTCAAGAAGCACGGCGATAAGTCTGAAATATCTAATAAGCTATAAACTGCAGAGATAGCTAACTACTCACACAAATACCTTCACGCATGTACACGTACACATACATCAGTTTAATATTCATATTTGGAAGAACCTTGGTTAGCCAGCTGGTGACTAATCCTGCAAGGCAACTGATATACTGATTCTTTGGCTCAAAAATGCACCTCTTCGACAAATGGACATGAATTCATTGGGCCCATTCCATGGGGCCATAGCGGTCCCCTCTGTCACGCGTTGTCGTTGTCGTCGTGGACATCGATGCGCAGGTGAATGACAATGTAAAACGGCTCGCAGTAGCAAATGGGCCCAACATTTTTCAAATGCTTCTTGTTTTACTTATCAGTTCTTGACATTAGCACCCACTCTACGATGCCACTGTTAAACACTCACTCGCTGGCTTCATCAGATATGCCAAGCGGATCATCCAAATCCTGGCTGACAATCGGAGATGCAGCTCGAATGCGACCGAAGACAGCACCACATGTTGCCGACTCATCGATCCACACTGCAGACTCTTGCAATGGCCCTGCAAGCAGCAAACCAATCAGACATATTAATGTCACCATCTCTCCCATTAGGGAAAACGTAAATTTGTCTAGTATTATGCAGGAGCACAGATAGATGTTCGCTGTGTTTATTTCCCTATTCTAGAGGTTGTTTGGTTGGAGCTTAACGGAGCTTTTAACACAATTTAGGTCATATCGCACCTTTAGAGGAAAGACTATATTGTAAATATTTAAGATTTAATAGAGAGTAATTCTTGGAGTACCCCTATTATAGAAATGGCGATAGTCAATTTAGTAAAAATTACTATTAGTCGTCACTTGCTGTGGCTTCAGCAAGGTAAAAAGAGTGTCATAGCCATTACGAGAGTGCAGGCAGAGTGTTCATCTCGATTCCTTAAACCTTAAGCCCATAAAATCAAGTGGATAAACTACTTAAGTCACTGACACCAGACCTACGACTACCTCCTCAGCCGTAGGCCATCACGGACTGGTGACAAAACAAATATGCGAACATCTTGCCTCAAAGCGAAATATTCAGGAGTCGCACTTGGCTCCCGACCATTCTGTTGATTCAACACGCTAGTTATTATATTATCATGCCACAAATTAACTTGAACTTTAGCAATGGTTGCGCTATAATAATCTATGCCAGTTTTCTCTTCTTTCTTAATTTCCCATTCATTTCCAAAATCCAATATGTCCATAAACCGACAGTCTCAAACTTTCCCATTTGACACTGCCTTTGCACCAAAGGAAACCAGACCTTCTCAAACTGCCCCCAAAAATGGGGGCAAAACTTCAAATTTAACCAAATTTTGCAACAAACTGTAAGATAATAAAATGTCATCATTCACCAGTTGAAAAAAATAAAGTCAGAGCAAACTAAAAACAACCATCACTCAGGGGTTGTACATAAAAACATGCTGGGGTTTTTGTACAGACCAGTTGCCATTCTTGATGATAAATCAACAAAGCACAGTCAATAGGCCCCAAGTACATTTTATGGCACTAGTAATGAGCAATCATAATATTACCAATCTGAATGTTGTATCCACGAAACTGTACAGTCGTTGATCCAACACCGCCACAGCGTGTTGCTACAATGATGTCTCCTGTACCTTTTGCTTGGCCTGTTCGAGCTATAATTTTATTTGGTGACTTCCATTCTGCTGACAGAAGGCAATCTACTCCACAGATTGTCAAACCTGTCAGAAAACAGATTCAGTGCTCATGTTATTAGAACGGTCAGCAATTATGAAACAGATTTTAGCATCAACACCATCTTAAGAAAGTTTCACGCACAGAAATGACAGGATATCACAAGCTATAACCACTGTTTGTGCAACAACTGTATTCTTAGTTATTAAGTTAAAATAAACTAATAAATAAGCTATTTATATAACTCAAATCAGTAGGCGCCAATTTTTTTCAGTAACTTGTCAGTAAATTAAATCATAAATCATACTGCATCAGATCTCTAAAAAAAGCACTAACAACAGAGTCTCAACAACACTGTCAATTCACAGACCTGTTACCGATACTGATTACAAACATACATAACAAATATATGATGCAATATGTTTCAAACAGCAAGATGATAAGTCTGAAATATCTAATAAGCTACAAACTGCAGAGATAGCAAACTACCACCTCTGCCATGTAGCAGTTAACATTGTGTTATCCCATATGGCACGCGAGTTCCTGTAGCCATGAGGTTTGCTGCAACTGCTATACCCAGTTATTTAGTTACTTGATTTAAAATACCGTGGAAGGTTATCTGTAGAAGCTGCTGACTGATAATACAGTTAAGCATACGTCAGTAATTGTTTAAAAAAATAAATCAGTTTAAATTTACAATTGAAGCTTAGTAGAAAATTATATGTGGTCTAGGGCTGGCCACGATTAATTGATTAACCAATGATTAATCAAATAATTTCTCCTCGATGATTAATCAACTAAAAAATTTTAATAGTCAACTAAAATATTTCAGTCATATGACAACTTTGCTGTTTGTTTGTCCATCTGTCTCACTGTCCTATCTTCCAAAACAGTGCATTTTAGAGCTATGGTCATAATCATGCTGGGAGTAAAACCAACTGGTTAATGCTCTGTTGAACTGTGTCGTCACCTCCCAGAAAATCAAGCATTATTTTAGTCAATTTTAGTTGACAGTTAATCGAGTAAAACCCTGCAATAAATCGATAAAAAATATTTTAGTCATATTACAGCTCTAATGTGGTAATTACTGTCAATACCAGACGTAGAGTAGACGTAGACGAAAATACGAGCGCAGGCGTGTAGCCTCTTTGCCCGTCTCTTCAATAGTCAAAACTAAATGAATAACTTTATATAATTTCTAGTAAACTACACTTCGGCTTCCGGTCCCT
>Ga0209782_1001854_pt1 | contig 11398 bp, 7 predicted proteins | sample WorMetmaBAHAMAS1_FD_187390 | JGI IMG/M metagenome (GOLD analysis project Ga0209782, IMG submission 187390) | Marine gutless worms symbiont microbial communities from Max Planck institute for Marine Microbiology, Germany - Inanidrilus... | ecosystem: Host-associated > Annelida > Digestive system >...
CTGCTGTAAGCCAACGTAGGGCCAACTCTAACCAGCCAACGTGGAAGACTTGTGCTGACTGCGTTAGCCGGTCGTCGTTGGCCATGCGTATGGCCCAAGAGTATAACGGTTGGGCCTACATAACTGCACCACTGTCGGCGTTGGCCCAACTATCATTGTTTACTGGGGGGTGGTTTTGGAGTTAGGGGTCACTCAAGGTCATCGGCAACATAGCCATTCGATAGAGCACATATGACTTCCTATTCGACTTTAATCAGGGGCGTAGAGGGGTCCAAAATTTTAAATGGGTCACGTGACGTAACCATGCCCCTTTCAGGGATATTTTGTCATCGGTAGGTTGGGACTATAGCTACTGTCTACTTGTATACCAAATTTGAAATCTCTACGTTCAGCCAGTACAAAGATATGAAAGGTGACGAAAATGCAAAAATTTGGGTGGTTTGGAGGGTTAGGGGTCACCCAAAGTCATCGGAAACATTGCCATTTGATGGAGCGCATATGACTTCCTATTCGACTTTAATAGAAACTATGCGCCTATCTTGTATCATTTTAGAGTTATAGCGTGTTTTTCGTCGAAAGTGGCCAATTTTAACCCACCCCACCCTTCGAATTTCGCTGTGAACTTTGGTGTCAAAAAACTAGAGTCAAGGGGCTGTCGTGTGTATTTTTTATTTGAATTAGGCCCTATCCTACGTTTAGCCGTTTTGATACAATACTGGAGTGTGACTGTGACAGACAGACACACACAGACACACGACGACGGTTTAGCATAGCGTCGCGCGGTAAAAGTTGCAGGAATTGACGAATTCCCGCAAACAAAAATAGGTATAATCCCGCCAATATGACTGAGGTAAATATAATGAGTAGTCAATCTGGAGTTCTCTTATTATTAGGCCTTCTATGGGTTCTCGGTGTCAAACTACACAAACAATGAAACAAAATAAGAACGTGCAAGTTTGCATGCTTAATTTATGAGGTTTACTCGCTGCTATTGTTCTGTAAAAAAAGAAAGAACACGTGCAATTTCTCCACGGCACATATACTGCACATTTGTGATCAACTGCTGACAGATAGTCGTGCCACCTGGTGAATGGTAATGAAAACAGTTCATTCTACACCCACAGACATTAAAATTCACTAGAATTTTTACGTCCAATCAGAAAAGCAGAAGCGTTTGAAGCCGCAGATCTTCTCCAACGAACATGGCCGCAAGCAGGCTGGTCGAGTGAGTGACGTCATTTTGACGTCATTTTGTTGATGTCAACAGCCACATCGGCCGCGCCAGCCAGCGAAGTTGAAGCCGTCGTACGATCAGTGTTCGATTTGTTGGGGGTTGGGGAGGGGGGTTATCAGAATGACAGAGCGATAAGTGCAGGGGGCTAGGTAATTTTGCCACAATTTTGCCACTAAATTGATTGCCATGGCAGCGTCCCTTAAGATATAGGAAAAAGAAGGTCTGATTGATCACCTGCAATTTAATATATACCATATGGTGCAAAAAAAAGGTTCAGTGGCAATAATCAGGCTACATCATGTCCAAATTTGTTGAACTTCATCAAGTAATCTCGGAGTTTACGCTGTTAAAAAGTGCAATTTTTGTAGGGAACTGCCTACAATTAGACGACGATCTTCATTCGATCGTCATGTTCGCATTTTCAAATGGATTGGAAGATCGCAGTTTTGATTTCAGCAGAGCAATCGGCAATCATTTCTGTACACCTTGTAGAAATTTAGCGAGATTCGGTTCAGAGAACCCGGAGTTTAAGACATAAGAAGTTTACAGTCAGCGTCACGTGGAATGACCTTTACTCTTTGCTTCAGCATTCGACAACGGATTGGCAGATCATAAATCCGCTTTCAAGAGGTTGAATGGCAACAATTGCGCTACATCTTATCCAAATTTGGTGAACTTCTGTCCAACAATCTCGGAGTTTTCGCTGTTAAAAAGCGCAATTTTTGCTGCAATACGCCTGCAATTTGATGACAATCTTAATTCGTCACGTCGTGCCAAAACGGATAGGAGGATCACAATTTTGATTTCAGTAGAGTAATTGGCAGTCATTTCTGTACATCTTGTAGAAATTTGGTGAAATTCAGTTCAGTTAAATCGGTGTTTAAGACATAAGAATTTGTACAGTCGGCATCAAAAATTTTTCTGCGGTGACTTCAGGTACGTTCAGTAGTGGGGGGGCAGCTGCTAGGCATGGCGGCAATCAGTAAGTAAGTGTGTTTCATTAGCATACGCTATGGGGCGTTACTATGACGCCGAGCAGGCTGTACGCTAGGCGTTACCATGCATTTGTAGATTTTAATGAAACTGGTGGACTCATGGCCATGAATGTCAATTAGAGTCATTTTATTGTTCGTTAAACTGTCTAAAGCTAAAATTCCAATGGATCATGTAACTAGCAAAGTAACAACTAAGTCCTAATCTCGTTTACGTTAAAAGCTATCATTAGCCAGAAATAAAAGTATGAAATGTTTGGTGGGAGGCCTCTGTTGGTGGGAGACCTGTGGCCAGGTTCTCTGTCACTTCCCTCCTCCTTAAATACGGCCTGACCTTAACTCAGTCATTGGATGAGTAATATGAACGCTCCCTTTTTGTTAATGAGTTATGTATTAGTCGTTTAATGGGTGTATACGGCAACTTACGTTCATCATCGGACAAACAACACGATGATAACGACAATGCACAAGCACGTCACTCCCACTAGCACACTACCTGGCCCAGTGCCTCTGAAGTTACGATCATATGGCGCTATACAACTGTCTATATTATTATTATTATTATTATTATTATTATGATAACGGTAAAGGTGGTAAATTGAGGACACAACCAGTTGGGCTACATTTGTGCTAGTTTCGAGGGTGTTTTGGCGGGAATTTCCACGTGGCCGTGGCAACGCGTTGCTGGCCGGTCTTGTGGTCAGTCGATTCTAATTGGCCGCGGTCAGACTCCGCCCAGTTGGTTAAGGTCCAGTGATTGGCTGCCGCATAACGACCGATCGCCATGGTATGGTGCAGCACCACGCCAAAACTCGACGTATGGTGCATACTCAGCAGATGCTGAGATAGCACAACATGAGAAACGTGGTCCATTGGACTTGGCACGACTTCCTCGTAACATCTGCGGCCGGCAGTCTGCTGCGGTAATGCAGCCCGTTTGTCCTTTTGTCGTGTCGTTCTCCAAATTCCACGAGTCCCATGCACACACAAAACTTGTTGTGGACATGTTGGCGACACACCAGACCATCTGGATTTGTTGAGATAATCTGAAAGTATAGCTAACATCCTCGTAGCATCGTAGCATCCTGTCCGACATGTCTCTGGAGAAGTCGCTAACTTTATCGTAACATTATGAATTTACAAGAAAATTGCTCAAGTGGAATTTACGTTATATAGGCCAGCGTTAATTGAATAGCTGATGTTCGTTTTGTGGCATTTATTTTCCTAAAATTATTCTATTAAATAACTAACTATTTATAAGTTTTTGCTACATGTTTTCATATGGCTACCTACGGAGCTGATAGGCACAAAGGTGATCAGTAATTAGGTGTATTTCATAAGTATTCACTAGAGGGCGACACTACGACGCCGAGTGGGCTATACGCTAGGCTTTGCCATGCATTTTCTAGTTTTATCAGTTTTGTGCAAATCCACAGGTGGCCATGGAGGCAACCCAAAACGCTTTTCTCGTCTATGACCCCATCCTTGGTTGCAGCTCAGGAAATTATCAGTTAAATGATATCTGTACAGGATGCCCTGTGGACCAGTAAGTGTATGCGTCACGGATGGTTTCTGCCATACGAGCCGACGCCAAACGAGTATGGAGCCTGGAAACAGCATTACATCGCATGCGTTCAATCTCTGGACGTCGAGTTTTCTGGTCGAACCATCGCTACAGCCAACACGGTTCACGTTATTGTCTTTCGTACATACATTTTACTTTTTGAATTTTTAAATGTATTTTGTACTATGTTGTATATGATGTAATTTTTGTATAACAGTATAGCACTACTGAGCAGGGCTATAACCTATAGTGTCTTCGCCATAGCAGGGCTATAGTGTGCCTTCTCCCTAATCTGAATGGACTATTTGCCATCAACAAGAGCATGTTGTAGCAATTTTTTTCACTTCTTAACCTCCAGGTTTGCAATCCAGCATATATGGTGCCTGTCCCAAGCCAGGATAAATTGGGAGGGTGGTAACAGGAAGGGAATACGGCGTGAAATTTAGGGTGATAATGGAGGTGGGGGCATCGATGGTCCATATGGGGTGGTGTCCAGCCAGATTGTCGGCGCACTTGCCTCTGTTATCTTACCTACGCCTCATAAAATTCAGAATGATGACAGACTCCCACAACACGTTTTAGGTGTGAGTGGGTGAATGTCTCTTCTGGTACCAGCCCACCCTGTTTGTCCCGGACAAAGGGACGTAAAACGGCAGTGTATATGTGTGTAACTTGGGTCTTTTCTAACACCAGTTAATGTGTAATAATGGCTACAAAATGCTTGTGTGTTGTTGTTGTCTTGCTAGTTTAGTGCAGGATTTGATTCCAGTAATGTGTCTGTGCAGCATTTTTACAACAATTTTTTGGCTGATAAAGTTATATACTGCACGAAAATACTATCGTTGTCATCAGATTACCATTCCACCTTTCAATCACAGTGTTTGATAAACCTGCTTACTTATTTACTTACTTACTCTACAAGCAGTAGTAATCGAGTGTGTTATTTCATGTTCTGTTAGATGAAGGAGATGATGACAAAAAATGTTGCAAAAACTGAAAAGCCGAGAAGAGAGCGTCACAGACATCATCCCACCACTCGCACTTCGAGTCACGGTTTGGAAAGATTTTTAATCGTTGTTTGTATGGTAGTGATCGATATATGGGGTTCTACAATTGTAGAACTGGTTTAAAGTGTGCATCATCCCTTTCTACAGGAGTCTTTTTTAGCGAGAGATGTAATATACATCTCGCGCTTATGCTACGATGTCAGTGTCTGTCTGTCTGTCCGTCTGTCTGTCTGTGATGGAAGTGCATTGTTGCATGATAGCTAATTTACGTTTCAAATTCCGATCCGAATTTACTTTACCGTGCATTGTCGTCGCGGGGAGGGGTCATCTCAACTACAACATCACGCACTATGCTAGCCACTGCTAGGCCCTCTTGTTACATCAAGGAAAGATGTGATTTGATTAGGACCATTAAAGTGATTTCTCTGGTTAGAGCTAGCACTTTTTCTGGGAGCACAAATTTTTTATTGTGTTCAGAGCCCATGGAGGCACGACCATATACCGCTAGGTATTTTAGTTAATTTTCTATATTAGTATCTAGTTGTTGTTTTTTGTACTACTTGTGTTATATATCTAACTGCTTTTGTTGCCATACTCAATAAACAAATTAGTGTATTCCATGCAAGCTGCTTAACCCCAGTACAAACACCATACATTAAATTGATTTCTGTGGTTAGAGCTAGCACTATTTCCGGGAGCACAAAACTCTTTTGTCACAAGTCACAAGCTCAGAACCATAATGGTTCGTAGGGAATGCTGGTGTTCATCGGTTGTAATGATTAGTACCTATAACCGGTGTAATCTGTCAAACAGTTAGACAAGCCTAACTTTTGAGGAAAAGCCACCGAGGTACTTTTGGTTGTCAAAAAGTGACAGCCATTACAGAGCTGCATAGAATGTGTTACATCATCGGAAAATCAGCTATTGCTGCAGAAAATAGATAAAGCACTTGAACAAAAACCAGTGCCAAGACTGGATGAGTCCTTGGTGCAAGGGGGTGCTGGGAGGGTGAAGTATGCGATGTACAATTACCTGGTTGTTTTGTTGCAGTGATGGAAACTTCTGGAGTGAGACGTGCATGGTTTCCAACGAGTAAATCACCTAGAGACCGAGACGGCAAACGCACTGCCGGCCTGGGTACACGGCTCAACCACAGCGGCGTCGATGTGGGTACACTGAAAAACCAGGCCGTCTCCAGACGCCATGGTAGAGGGCGCGGTGCTAGTATTGATGATGATGCGATGAAGGTAATTGATTCCTTCCTTGAGATGCCGCTGCCGACTCACCGACTGCTTGTTGTAAGCACAAAAGTTTTGTTTTGCTTAGTTGCTGTTCAGTTTTGAAATTTAGGTTCAGTTTTAAAAGTCTACCAGGACCTAATGGGGCATGGCTGTTAGTTGTTTATTTTTTCACACTTCGCTCCCTACTTTCCTTATATGGAATAATTTATGTGACCAGGTTTACCCACCACCTATCAGAACCTACCAGAGTCCGACTGTGGTAGCTTTCGGTATACCAGTCACGTGACTACCATGTTTGCATACCAAACACCTACCAGATATGCCCTGTTAGGTTTTCAAAAACATTACTTCGTTATTTTGTTTTATTTTCATGCAGTGGATGAATGAAGAATGAGGCCTGTTGTGATTGGCGATCATTGCCTTATTTTGCATTTTGTTCACTGGATAACAAGAAGGGCATAGAAAACTATTGCATATCTCCACAGGTTTTACCTGATGGAAGCAGGTTCTGCTGGAAACGACGGCATTTAAAAGCAAGCAAGTAAGCAGGTGTTGGTATTAATAGTGATGAATAAACATGTCTTCAGGTAGTTTGAAAACATTTAACAATTTAGCAGTAGCTAGTAAGGAGAATTTGGCTTTATCTCTTGTGCACTGAAGTTTTTTTTTTCTTTGTGCTGTTTGTCTGTTTTGGCTGAGTTATGGTTCTGTGTGTCAAAATATAGCCATGTTTGTGTGAACGTGCCATTAAACTGTCCATGGTTATGTGTGAGTTCACTTTCTCAGCTTGGTGGTAATGCTTGTTTTCCAGTAAGTAGACGGAGATAAAATATTTCATCACTGATCTTTAGTTATTTGAAGGCATGTTGAATCGTCTTATGACAGCTTTTACAGTCTAACTATTTAAATTATTATTTTATTTTGTGTACACTTTGCACAGTCAATCTGGTTTTCACTCGTATCACTTTAAACTAGAAATTTTTTTTGTATTATTTTTACACAGATTTTACAGCAATGTGAGTTATGTGTTTCTAGTCAATTTTGTAGTTTATTGATTTTACTAAAGTTTTTTGTCTGATGCTTACGTAGTCCAATAATGACTGTACTTTGTCCAGCAACTAGCTAGCTCAATTTTACGTGGAAAATGGCTACTTAAATTGTGCTTCTTTGCATATAGTGACCATTTGTTGTAGCGACAGCATCATTTATTGCATTAACAAAGTTACTCTACGTTGAGCCCGGTTAGTACTGGTATGGGTGACCATCTTTGGGCAGCTACACCACCTCGGTATGTAACCAAGCCAGTTAGGTCAACTCAGCCTTGGGTCCGTCCTGCATCATTAAATTGATTACCAGCCTTAAATGGCTGGGGTAAAGGTGGGAATGTCACCTCTGCTGGGTGACAGGTAACACTGTGATTCATATGGCGTACAAGTTTCATCCCATATTGGTGAGACATGTTGCGAGCTGATGTATCCGGTTACTTTACTTGACTGTATCCATGTTACATGTATCTGGCTTCGCTGCATGCTTGAGAAGTCCCTAGTAATGCTTAAGTACATATTGAAGAAGTCAGGGCCCTTTAAAGTACTTGGTGACAGATAAATGCATTGAACTTGAATTATAAGCTCCAGTAATTGAGATAGCATTTTCACACAGTTGCTCTTTCTGAAAAGTGAATATATGTAAAAATATGTATAAACTAGAATACTGAGCGGTATATGGTCGCGCCTCTATGGCAGCTTTCCGTCAGCTCTCAACACATATCGTGCCTCCTCGCAGCAATGTGCGAGAGGCGCGACTAAATACACATGGTCAAAAGTTTGACCCTGAATCCTTATATGAGCCTATTAAATTTGAAACTTTGCAGCCATATTTGGTCAACAAATATTAATTTTAGACCCCACTTACATTGGACTTTTTGGTCCATCTTGGTCTGAACTTTCACCCTGGGTGATTTGCAGGTGGGGGGTCGATTGGGCCGGCGACAAATTTTTTTTGTCACGGACAGAAACGTTACTACTTAAGTCGCGCCTCGCAGAAGCGAGACGCGACTAAAAATGTGCCTTGAATGCAGAACAAGTTGACGATATATCCACCAGCTGACAGATTCACTTTGTCAACTTTGAGGAACAATGATGTACAGATACAATATGATACAATATGCTATATTTGTAGTGCACTCAAAAGCTGTACCAAAACTGAAAAAAATAACGGCAAGAAACTAACAATTTAAAAAAGAAAAGTCTCATAAGTACCAGAAGCAGCCAGAAAACCATGGAGTCAGTCCTGTGGAAAGAGGAAAGAGTCTATGGTGGGAATGATTTGTGGAATAGATAGGTTTAAAGCTGGGAGTGAATGAGAAAGCTGGGAGTTATGGATGATGAGAGAGGAGATACAACAGAGGAAGTAAAAAGGGTGGTACATGTGGATGCCAGTGACGCCACCTGGTGAATATGGCTGAACGATTTGTGCTTGTTGGAGATGTTGACTGTCTGTCAATAAGCTGCCATCACCACTGTTTTTGTTTTAACTGCATGACGATGTATTTTTCTCGGAGCATGTTATTAGTGCATGGAACCAGCTGGCTGAGTCTACTGATATTAGACCGTTATCACTGTTTATGCGTAGTGTTTTCTGTATGGACTTATCTCGCTACTGCATACATATTGTAGTGTGCTCTGTGTATGATGGTTTATACGTCTTTGATTTCATTGCACTTTGTTGGGATGCTTTTGGTGCTTTTGATGATTAAAGATGATGATGATGATGATGACAATAGCACTGATGCTGATGTGTATGGTTGCGACCAGGGCAGTGTAGATACAGCATTAACACATCATTCAGGACAGAGTCTCAGCCTCTCTTGTATGGTGCTCCTTGAGAGCCGTGAGGAACAACGTCCTGACAGCCCACTGTCTGCTCAGACCACTTCACCTGTGCCTGCTCTTCTAAACAGGTAGATAGACAGGTAATTACATGCGAGGGACACCATGCCCAAAAATTTGTGTGGGTCAAAATCTTGCTGAGCAATTTGTTTCTTGAATCTTTGTTTTTTTTTACTGATGGTACGTGTTTAAATATGCATTTGTATTTTTATTAAACCGATACTTGTATTTGAGTATTCAAGTAGACCTAGTTTGACAGTGTCAATTAAGCTTGAACTCAGATAGGAGTGCAATGTGTTGTGATGAGCATATCTGTATGCCATAATGCTAGCTGTCTTTGTGGTCGTCTGTACGCTTATATTTGTCAGAAATTGATTTTCTGTTCATCTAATATTGTTTGTTGGATGATATGTTTTTATTACAACATTGTGTTGATTACAATAAAATTTTATTTTTACCTTGACGTCTTGATCTCTATCAGAGATCAATGTCAGAAGCAATTATTAACAATTCTTCTTCCAATTTTTGCTACAGTGATGATATGACGTGGCGATAAATCGGCAAGAAATTGTTAATAACTTCTTGTGACGAGGGTCGCTGATAGAGACCAAAATATCAAGGTAAAAATAAAGTTAGGCTGTGATTAATGTAATGTTGCAATAAATGTTCTAGCAACCGAAAGAATATGTTTATTGATGTTTTATATAATCGGCCAGGCAAATATGATGCAAAAATGGCATATACTCAAAACGACTCACCAGTGGGCAGCACCATTTACAAATTACAGCAGCAGGGGTGATGTTTGATGTCTGCAATTGCCTTGTTGGTGAACAAGAGAGACATTGACCCAGTGACATGCTGTGCGAATAATGCGCAAATTTTTCTCTTTGGGGAATTGGCTTAATTTTGAATGTAGGGCAAAGATAAAAGGCCCGTTTTCCATGAGCTACCAGGACCTAACAGGGTGTGGCTGTTCGTTGTTTACTTTTCACGCTAGGCCAATCAGTTTTTGGTATACCAGTCATGTGACTACCATGTTTACATACCAGACACCTACCAGACACGCCCTGTTAGCTGTTCAAAAACGGGCCTAAAGGGTTCTATAGTCCTATTAGAACACAAAGGGTGTACTTATCTTCCTATCATATTTGTCTTAATCGGCAGATATTTATACCACTCAGTCTGAACAGATGATCAATTGACCAGACCTTGGGTACATATTGACGCCACCTGGCGAATATGTTTGAACAACCCGTGCTTGGCCATGATGTGGCCTGTCACTATCATTAATAACAAAAGGAAAATGCAATCAATGTGAGTGTGGCGGGCTGCTAGAGAGGCTCAAACGCAGTAATTCAACATATCATCCTAGGACTAAGGAATAACACATATATAACACAAAGACAACACAAAATAGCACCAGTAAATACAGTGGCATATGGCGCAGTGATGACCATGCAGTTGTTAATTAATTAGTTTTTAATTACCGGTAATATAGCAGCTTGTTATTCAGTATTTTGTATTCACGATGTCACCGTGTGTCTGACTTCAGTGGAACATCATACGCGCTGCCGTGGCGTGTCAACGGGACACAGAAGGCAGGAAATTATTCGGCAGACGATCACCCCAGAGTTATATTTATTTCGTCTAGAGTCCCTGCTGCTCAGGTATATATGTATATTGAACTAGTTGAGGCTAGCCTGACCTACTGGTTGTTTAATTGGAAGAGATCGAATAGCTTGTTTATTTGCTCTGTTCTACTTTCATTCCCCATATTTCCTAATCCTTTCTCCTTTTCATAGATCAGCCCGCTGCAATCCTTTTTTTCTAGTTTTTCTTTCTTTCTTTATTTCCTTTAAGGTGTTTTTATCTTTGAGAAAAAATGCTTTTTACAAACATTTTTATTCTTTTATTAAAAATTTTAATGTTTTTAATGTTTCTATTTTTATTATTGCAAAAAACTTATAACATTTCTTATTTTTGGTCTAAATGCTTAAAACAACTGTAGTTGCATCTGTGGTTGCTATGGAAACTGAGAAGATCAGACTGTCATTGCCGATTGTGGGCAGGTGCTACACGACGCGGTGCTGTTCGGAGTCATCCCAGTCGTCTATGAGTTTGAAGGAACAACTCTTGAGTTTCTGCTTCATCAGCTGGATACTCATCTTCATGGAAGAACTGCAAGGTAGGTGTGCTTCACACACACTCACCGACATGCACAGTGGTTTGTTAACAGAGATTTTTCAGGTAAACTGATTATTCCGTAAAAAAAACAGGTGAATGATTTTATGTGGCCAGATGATTTCTTTTCACTCTAGACCTTTATCCGTACATTAACTGACCCTGCATGAACAGGGGCATCTATCGTAAGGGGGGTTGGGAGAACAATCTCCCACATTTTTAAAAGTGGGGGTTGACCGATTGGCCATTTTAACTGATTTATTGCATTTGGATCGTCAGATAGTTGCGCGA
>Ga0209782_1001855_pt1 | contig 11394 bp, 4 predicted proteins | sample WorMetmaBAHAMAS1_FD_187390 | JGI IMG/M metagenome (GOLD analysis project Ga0209782, IMG submission 187390) | Marine gutless worms symbiont microbial communities from Max Planck institute for Marine Microbiology, Germany - Inanidrilus... | ecosystem: Host-associated > Annelida > Digestive system >...
AGTATTGTAGCCTTTCAATTCAAACAAATTTTTAATCAGAATCTTATCTTCTTTAGTAAATGGCATGTTGACTAACAAACAGTGATGTTGAAAATGTGTCATTTCTGCCTTCGCAATTTTGCAGCCAATTAAGGATGTAGTAGCAAACGGACTTGATAAATTAATTAGGCTTATGATAGCTCAAGCTCCGTAGCTATTTCTTGCCAAAAATTATTAAAATTGGTTGATGAATATGGAAGATATAGCAAGCAAAATCAGTGTATTTTCGGTATACAGCATGACTGAAAAGACCAAATTTCTGGGTTCATGTTTCCGCAGGTAGTGCAGAGACACTAGCAAGGGGAGGTGGAATAATAAATCACCATCTAATAGCAATCACTCAGCAACATCTCTACCAAAAAATTACTAATATCGGTTAATGTGTGTTGAAGTTATAGTGTGCTACATCAGTGTCGTTTTTTTGGAGGCACAGTGTACTTGCCATTAAATGAGTGAGGTGAGTGCAGGAATAGTGGACTTACTGTGTCGGTTGTCGTCAGGTGTGACGGAGTTTTTTGAGGCCATCAACGGACGATGTGGCGTGCTTCACATGAGCTGCAGCGTGTCACTGTTGACGGCGTACATGACCGAAGCTGTGCAGTGTCTGCAGCGAGGTGTCACTGTCCAGTAGTCACGCAGACCATACACACACTGATGTACAGTTAGTCACATCGGTGATGACTTGCTATTAGGCTTCCACATTTGTCAGCGTACGTACAACGACCAAGTGCAGCCGACACTGTTAATCATGATGCAGTACTGTGCCTCTTCTGTCTTTGTATTTAACACATCTGTGAACTGAGCGGAGTGATGCGCTTGGTGGTCTGGCTTTCTGAGTTGTGTTAAATCATACATGCATCTGTAGCAGTAGTTTAGGTGATACTGTGTTTAATTGTGTGTCATTTGTGCAGCATAGCTATCAAGTTATGACTTGTTACATATAGACGTTGTCGTCGTCATTGGTTTGTGGTCTTTGAGTTGCAATGCAAATGTACCAGCCGTCTGTGAGTCTGCTGATCCACTGACAGACAGCTTATGTTATTATTGTCCAACAAGATCTTTGTTGAGTATGTTACATTTTGCCATTTTGGCAGTTTTCCATTATGATTTCATGATTACAATTTTATTTTATCATTTGGTGTGTGTATGTGTCTAATTTGTTGGCATTAGGTTTGATCTGTAGATTATGAACTGTGATTCAGACGAAGACACATTAGCGTGTAACGTATTGTAATGTATATTATTTATGCACGTGTACACATCTGCTTGCTGTTTGCTGCATATCCTGAAGAGCGGAGCCATTGAATTTGTTAGTTACAATCAAAAGCACTTGACAGATGCTGAGCGATACCAATGAGCAGAGATGGAATCAAAGAGGTTGTGATTGGTGTGACAAATTAACATGAGTTGATTCTAGCAGTCTTGAGTTGTACATGTATTTTGGAAGAAGGCATAATTGATGAGAATGCCAGAGTTGCCAGCCCGCCTCCGTCGTATATTAAATGTTGTCGTTCATCTCTATAGTACTTATGTATGGCGTCAGTTTGTTAACCGCCTCTGACTTGCTCATCTAATGGCAAGCATTTGTTGATTTATATTGTGTGTGTGTGTGTGTGTCTGTGTGAATCTTCTATGTCAGACGTGCAGTCCTCTTAATTCAGTAGTATGTGGATGTTGAAGCGAGTGATAAGAATTTACTAGTTTTTCAAACGTGACTGTCTAGGCCTCTTTAGCATTTGTCAGCAAATGATATTTGTGCTTCGACACTGAGACGGGAAGAGCATCTGGCCAATAGAAATGTGCTCTGTGTATCACAAGCTTCTAGCTTATGGGAACCCAGTGTGACATTAGTTACTCCACTAAAGTAGGCCATTAAACCAGAAGCAGTAGCAGTAGTAGTTGCAGTGAAGTGAGTGATTTGTACTGAGGAGTAGTCGGCATGTTATTGAGACCTGTACTGTTCATTATCATCATCGATGGTCTTTGTAATAATGATGATGTAGTGTGTCTAGTAGACTCCACAACTGACATTAGGTCTCCGTCCTCACCACCACAACACTGCGCTGTTTACAGCCAGACCAACGTTGAATGGATACGAATGCAAGTCTGACTCAGGAGGCAGCAGCATGTTACTGATTTATATTGGAGGATATATCTTATGATTTTGTTTGCCAAAGTATACAAATGAGTATATCATTTTTTTCATAAAGATAAAATCATATATAGTTATTACTTAATTTAATATTTTGTGTGACAAAATTTTAATTATTTTCACTTTGAGGCAAATGGCTGCTTAAAATTCAGCCATTCTTGTGTTCACTGTTCAGATGGCAATTTTTCAAACTGATTTTTTGTAGATATTCTGTAATTAAAGCATCATTATTAGATTTTTTCATTTCAGTAAGTTAATTGTTCTTAGTTCTTAATGACAAAATTTGTTATTAGTAAAAGCCATAATGTAATTCTTCTGACTTAAGTGATTAGTTCTACATAGTTACTATTATATGTTTATTTATATATTTATGTAATGTATGTGTTATAAATATCTGGTTGCCAGTGTAGTTTCTGCACAACTTGAATAAGTTACCATGTACACTCTGGAGGCATTAACTTCTAGGAGTTTTGTCTTGTGATTTATTTTATGACCCTAAATTAAGTGGCATCATGACAGAAAGTTTTATTAGCTACATCAGCATTATACAGATGTTGTATGTTTAAAAAAATGACATTTACACATGATGTTCTGACATGGGCAAATCTCAAGTGTTTATATTTGACTCAAGTGCATCATGGACTATCAACCGTACTTTGTGTTGTCATATGACTAGGTACTAAAATTTGACAAATTTGTAAATTTTGTTTAATTTTTAAGATATCATTTTACAGCATTTTATTACAAAATTGTGAGATGACAAAATACTAAAATTTGAATGTGGAAAATGTAAAAACTTTTAAAAATTTACAGAATTGTAATTCTATAGATTTCATATCACAATTGTACTATTTCAACAGTTTGCTGTCAAGAAGACTTGACAGTTGCAAAGTGCAAGTTGAGTGTTGTCTGCCATAAATGGACACAGATCTCATTAGTGTTGTGATTTGTTATATGTGCTAATGAGAGTCCAAATTTTTACTCAAAAGTTGCAGGGAATAATAGATTTATATCTCATGTAATTAAAATACTTACATAAGGACCATATCGTGTAAATAACAACAAGAGTATAGCATATATATTAACTTCTATGTCTTTGGTTCAGCTGACTTCAAAAGGTAACCTAATGGGAGATGTCAACTATGTGTAGTGAAGTGTGAACACCAGTATACAAAGTTGTGTTTATTGGTAAAATTTAACATCAAAGTGCATATTTGTACTGTATTTCGGACATTTAGTTTAATTTGTTTGGTTGCCTGTTGTTATTTATCTTTCGGATTTTGAAACTTTGACTTTTGGAATTTTTTTGACTTGTGACTTATTCTAACATGCAGTCATTAATAAGCATAAGAATGTTAGAGTTATGCTAACAATAAATAAGCAACTAACTTATACATTACATAATGTGGCTGTACTGTACTTAGTCCTACTTAGAATCTTGATTTGTGCATCATTGCAATGATGAACACAGTTCAGCATTTCCGTGACATCACCATGACTTTTTGCCGGACATGACTTATTTACCATTCACTTACGGTTAATGTCACGTTTCAGCCAATCTAGAGAGCCAGTCATTGTTGGTCATATGACAGTGTGTGCTGAGTGTAAGTAGAACAGCAACATTCTCATTTATTGACGACATTTTCACATTTATCTATGAGTCATGTGTCTCGTATGAAATATTGTCTCATTTTTGCAGAAAGCTTTTATGCCAGTAATTTAGTATAAACATTGATTACCAAGTGTCATGAAATTTGTGAGTGATGGTTTGTGTGAGCGTGCATGCATCTTGCATCTTCACCATTCTGCTTGCCTGATGGTCATTATTGATTAAAGAGGTTGCTGAAGGTGTTTCATCAAAGTCGACTGTCTTGATTGGCTGTGACATTGATCAAGAAAATCATTGCAAGATCTTATTACTGTGATCTGTGCAGTTGTATTGCTAAGCACTAGTACTGTTATCATATTTGCTGATCCAAGTCAATCAACAAAAGTCTCTCTACTGTCATGTCATTAAATATACAAGCCGAAAACGAGCGTAGCGAGTTTTCGGCTTGAATGCCTGGCCAACGCTGCGTGCTGGGAATCCCTGCGCGGCATTCCCAATTCCCAGCAATCCAAGCATGCTGGGAATGCTTGGCCAGCGCTGTGCGCTGGCCGTGCCGTGCGGACCAATCACATGCCAGGCCCGCGCTGCGCACGGACCAATCACATGCGCTCATGACACGGACAGACAACCAAACTGTCCTATTATTATAATATAGATCATACCATACTTTTTACTCATTAGTAACCATATAGCAAAATCTTTTTCATTTTGTACCATGCAATGCTCTGCTAGTGCTGTGTATGCTTTCATCATTTGTCTGTGTGTTGGTCTGTGTGTGTGTGTTTCTATCACATGCCACTATTGTATTAAAATGACTAAACTTCGAGAACACATACAACTCCACATGATTATTTTTTGATGCCAAAAATCTCGGCAAAATTCGAACCGGGCCCCCATAACAGTGCGGTAGGTTAAAGTCTATGATTCTCAACAAATAACTCTAACTTGAAAATAGTACAAGATAGATGAATAGTTTCTATTACAGTCAAATAGGATGTCTTATGTGCTCTGTCAAATTACGCAAACTACCCCATTTCTACATTTTTGTTGCCTTTCATATCTTTGTAGCAGGTAGTCATAGAGAGTTCAAATTTGGAACATGGATTGAAGCTATCCAGTCCAAGCCTATGGATGACAAACCATCCCTGAAGTTGGCATGGTTATGTCATGTGACCCAGTTTAAATTTTGTTGCCCAATCACATCTCAGGAACGGCTGAAGCTAGTCGTCACAGGTATATCGTGTTGATTATGGGATATATAACCCACAAAAGGCTGTGGTTATGAACACATGATCCATTTTAAATTCTTAGTTCCCCTAAAATAGCTCTTAAAGGCTAAAGCTAGAGACTTCAAATTTTATGCACTGGTCGGCCATGTGAAGTGTTAGCCTGGGAGTGACAAACTGTCCCTCAAGTGGGCATGGTCATGGTAACATGACTTTATTAAATTTTGGGAAATAAGCAATATCTCGAAAATGGTGCAAGATAAGAGACATAGTTATAATGGAAGACTAATGGTAAATCTTGTATGGCCTATCAAATGGAATGAATGCCAGTGGCCTTGAGTGAGTGTGAAGGTCAGTTTTGATAACTTGAATGCTTCTAATACCTCCTAAAATATAAAGTGTTTTAACTATGATGTGTTTATAAATGAATCAGAAAGCGCACATGGCTTATTGTGGAAAGTGAAGGACTTCTCCAGGTCATAGGCAGTCACAGGCACCACAGTAAGTGGTAATATCTCGGAAATGGTGGTAGAGAGAGATGTAACAATGGGCCATTACGGAGAAGAGTACATTGTCTATCTGATAGCAGCATTGCAATAGCCTTGACTGTACTCAATTGTGAGCTTTTTATGTTGTATTTGTGCTCTGTTTGACGAGATTTTGACTGACAAATCATGTTGCTGGTCTCTTCTTGTCTTATGCAAAGATGAAACACTGTCAGTATTATGTTGCTGCAGTTGACCAGCTTTATCGGTACTTGTGTTTGGTGGCTGTTCTTTCAGATAAATTATTTGTGTTTGAAACGCAGTTAGATTGATCTTACAGTCACATTTGTCCGTGTAGTAGTTTTACCTTGACGTGAGTTTTATGCATGATACATTGTTAGAAGTGCGGTTGCATCACACGTCAGTTCCCCAGGACTGTTACCTTCATGTTCTTGTTGATGGGCACTTTTGTCTTTGTGATAACTAGGGGGACACGGAAGGTTAGGCAGCTTACAGAAAATTATGCAAATTATATTTATTACAAGCTGATGCTTTTGCATACAGTTACATTGGGTGACTTTATCTCTCCGCTTAAACTAAGTTTTAAACTGAAGTTTTAGACCAAAGTCTAAACTGGAACCCAAATCCAGTTTAAGACCATAGCTCAGATTAAGTTTGGTTTTAGACTTAGTTTTGCAATTAGCGTGATGGTTCTAAACTTGGACTAAAACTCGGTTTTAAACTGAGTGCAGTTTTAGATTGAACTTTAAAAGACTAGAGTTTAAGCACAGCTGCCTATCTAAATGCATTATGCACATTTGGTTTAAAATTGGATTGTTCAGATTAATTTTGGTCTAAAAAACAAGTTTAAAAATTAGTTTAAGTGGAAAGGTAGTCACCCATTACATATGGCATGTTGGATCAGTGGATGTTTTTGCAAAGATCATGAAAATTGGCTGAAGTTTGTTGAAGCTATAAAGGTTGTGTAGTGATATTGTTAGTGTGTCCAACTTGTGCACCACAGTCATTGTTGTCATGCAGTAGTGGAGTGTGTGTGTGCCTACCATTGATTAATCATTTGAGTTGTACGTTGCGATGATAATGACACACACACACTGATTGTGACAACCATGACTTCATACAATCATTCATCTGAGGTGTTTTTTGTGTTACATGCTCGTGAGTACATACATCACAGCAAGCACTGTGTAGCATGCTGGGCTGTGATAGCAGCGTATTACAAGACAGACTCACATTGGCTGTTACATGCTGTCTCAAGTGTTTTTAGCAGCTGCATCATGTATTGTGAACTATTACTCAGCATCAGTTCATTATAGTCATCTGGGTCCATAAATGTATTGCATATCCTACCCAAGTGTTCAGTGAAAGAATTGGCACATTTCAAGCTGACTGTGTTTGTTTGACGTGAGAGCACCGTTAAGCTGCAACCAGCCAACCATAAATGACATCTTTATTAGCAGATGCTAATGGAACTTGCCTGATGTGTAAAATGAATGTCTGATGAAATAGCATAATTGCTGACTGTATGCAGGTAAAGTAAGTTTCATCAATTATATGTGGTACGCACTAGTAGTTACTGACACTATATTGGTGGAGATGATGAGTTATGCTGCCATGAAACCGTTCGTCATTGCGGGTGGCATTTGTCCAGTGGACATAATCATCTTGGTTAATCATGTAGTTGTTGTGGGTCTTAAAGGTGATATGCAACGGTTTTTCACAAAATTGATGAACAGTAGTTTGTAATAGCTTACTGCAATATAAATGAATTTGTGTGATAGATTTACATTATGATAAATAACATCGGGAAATGCTGAAAAGTGATGTTTAATGGTCTTTTTCACTAGTTTAGTTATTATTAGGCAATTTCCGTCATGTGTGACGTCATTCTAGGATAGCTTGTTTTGTTTACGTTGAGATTCCCTATGTAAAAAAGTCTATTTACCCGTTTATTTTTTTCACTCTCAGTAATTTAGCCCGCTCGGCAAACTTGCCGGAAGGGCTATATATATTTTGCTTGCGTTAATTTCTTTCTTTTTTTTCTTTTTTTTAACTTTTATAATGATTTCTCGGAGACAAATTATCTCAAGATCCGCTGGACCGATTTTCGCAATCTTTACATTGAATGAAAGCGTTTTGGGTGTAGATGATCGATCTGGACCTCTTTTTTTCGATATCTCAAGGGATTTTGTGCAATTTTGGTGACATTCGGTCCAGAAACCTCAGAGATTACGCTGTTAACAATTGCACCTTTTGTGGTGATACGGCAAAATCCGACATATCACGCCAAATATCTCAGAATGTCCTAGACCTACCTTGATCTACTTTACAGGTTTGATAGGTGTATTAGTGGGGATGATTTTCCAGATATTCATTTGGCGTTCGCCCAAGGGACGTTGCTATGGCAACCAGTCAAATATGGGAGATGTTTGAAAACGTTGCATGGAACAACTTTACTCTTTGCTGTTGTTGCTACCAAAGAAAGTCGTTTCTTTTGCTATTTCTCATCAACAATAAACCTAAATGACTTATACTTGGCATTTTCACTACTATCGTTAGTCAACAAACGAATGTTTCCCTGTTATGACTTCATCATTTGCAAAAAAAAAATCCGGTGAGCACTTTTTATGACGCTTTTTCCGTAATTTTATGGTTTTTACCGCGCGACAGCTATGCTAAGCACGGTATATGCCGTCGTTGTGTGTCTGTGTGTGTGTCTGTCACACTCCGGTATTGTATCAAAATGGCTAAACGTAGTATCACGCAAATAATGCCGCACGATAGCCCTATGACTCTAGTTTTCGGATGCCAAAGATCATGGCGAAATTCAAACGGGATCACCCCTACGGGGGCAACAAATGCAGGTGGGGTGGGTAAAAATTGGTCACTTTTGACGAAAAACGCGCTATAACTCGAAAACGGTACAAGATAGACGTATAGTTTCTATTAAAGTCGAATAGGAAGTCGTATGCAGTCTATCAAATGGCGATGTTTCCGATGGCCTTGGGTGACCCTTAACCCCCCAAATCACCCCAATTTTTGCATTTTTCATCGCCTTTCATATCTTCGTAGTAAGTAGACGTAGAGACTTCATATTTGGTGTACAGGTCGACCGTAGCTAGTCCTAGCCGAAGGAAGCCAAACCGTCCCTGAAAGGGTCTTGGCTACTGTGACATGTTTCAAATTTTGGGGGCCCCATCCATATCTCAGGAATGGCTTAAGCTAGAGCTCTCAAACTTTGTACAAAGGGAGACTATATTAAGTCTTGTCAAAGTGATGACAAATCTCCCCTAGAAAGGGGCGTGGTTTTGCTCACGTGACCCATTTTTGTATGCACAACTGTGGAGTAGAAAAAATTATCAACGCCACTCGGTGAGCTGCGATACACAATGTCGCCGACAGTGGACAACTATTTATGGCACCTACGGTGCTAGTGGCCTCACTAAGGCTTAGGCCTAAGTTCCATGTGTTCAATTTGTCACTGTATTTGTTGCAAAGTTGGCTGTATAACATATAGACAGCAAATCGATTAAGTGGAGTTTGAGCATTATCGTTCAAATATGTGGTGTTCCGACATTCCTTTGTCTGCATAGCCATTTGCTATCGACCGACGCTCGTTGCCTGGTAATTATACTTGGTGGGCAGTGCAATATGGTCGATGTTTACCGCACGACGCTATGTCAGTATATGCCGCTGTCGTGTGTCAGCACGCTTTGTACTGACAATAGCGTCGCGCGGTCCCTCTGCAATAGCAGAGCTTCTTGTTTTAGACATTCCTAAATATTCAGATATGTTTCATTATATTATAGGAAGACAATGAGCCGTTTACTTTAAAAACCAAAAAAATCGTTGCATATCATCTTTAACATTTAGTTTGTCTTTTATGTCCTTTAAGTAATTTTGCAATTGTCCAATGAAACCAGCAAGCTATTTTCATGTTTGATAACGAAAATTTTTGCTTTACTTTTGTGTGATATTTATTTGTCATCCTGAAAATGTCCATAAATTACTTTGTTATTGTTGCAAATTTCTGATTAGATGTTTACCATTCTGGTAAATATATGCATAAATGTGGAAAGATCTGTAAATTATATTTGGTGATGCACATCTTTAATGTGCATTGTCTCATGTTATATGATGTCTTTGTTTTCACTCACACTATTGGTGCATGAACTGTGAAATTGTACATTTAGTTGCCTTGGTGGCAGAGATAACTGACCATCTTTATTGGTTATAATTGAATGTGTGTTGTCACAGTGTTTTGCTGATAGGCAATTTGCATTTACTGTGTTTAATAGTTTGTCCCTGCAGATAGATTATGATTTGGTGGTATCTGAATTGCTGAAGGCAGACAGCTATGGTTATAATTATGAGGCAGATAAATTGTATGATGTTTAAAGTTTGAAAAAATTCAGTGATTATATGCTACAAAGGTTATCTGTCTGGAGTTAAGTGCAGTGATTTGTATATGGTCCTCTGATGCCACTGTAGAATAGTCGAGTTACATTTCTGATCGTGGCTAACTCAGATTGTCCTGCAAAATAAGCTGTTAAATCTGTGTTTAAGTTTGTGTAAAAGCGCTGTTAAACCCCAACCAACCCAACAACCAACCTGTGTTTAAGTTTGAAGATATTAATGTAAAATGCTGTCTAACTTGATTGTTAAGAATAATGAGAATGACGTAAATGTCTGATGTTAATAACTGCAAGGGTTTAGCAAGCATACTGCTCATTTTTCATCATGGAGCAGTCACTTTAGATGATAGCTTGTAGCTGGCTGTCAGATATAACCACAGTGGTGAGATAATTTACCAGTTACATGGTCAAGACATATTGTCAGCAGTTTTGTTAGGATTATTGCAGTTACATGTAAATGATATTATAAAAATATCTTCAATCACACACCCATCCCAAATATACTAAATTTTATTAAAAAGATTAACTTGTACAATCAGTTGTAATTTGTAGCTAACAAATCTTACAAAAATAAACTTTCTTTAATCAAACAATTTATTTAATTACTACTTCTTCATTCAATCTAATTCTAGAGCTATTATGTATATATATATAACCCCCTTTTTTCATTTACCTTACTCCAAGCATTAATCTCTATTAAAATCTTTAATATTTACAATATAGTCTTTACCTTAAAGGCACGATGACCTAAATTGTGTTAAAAGCGCCGTTAAACCCCAACCAACCAACCTGTGAATGATATTCATGTCACTGACATTCAAAAGTCCAGATTTCGGTGAATTATACACACGAGTTGTTTTGTTGTTTGACTGCATTTGTTTTGATGCAGTGCATATATGTTCACCTGTGTTTATGCAACAGTGTGTGCATGTATGTGTGTTGAGAGTGTTGCCAGCCAGTTATCTTCTGCTACATCCATCCGTCTATCTGTCTCTGTGTATGACTGATTGCTGCTTTCCACATTGTGCTATGCTGTCTTCATTCCGGCCTTATGCCGTAGTATTATACGTGCTCGCTGAACTATTATTGTAGCCAGCTATGTTAGTTTTGTGTGTTTATTTATCCATCTGTGATTAAGAGTAAAATATTTTTGTTTTATGCACATCGTGTTTTGTTGAAATACTGAATAGCTGCATAACTAGTCCTGAAGAATGGGGCAATTATGGCTTTAAGCAGTGCTACATGGTGCCATATGTTGGCTGCTTGCATTTATTGCAGGCGGCGCAGTTGCGCCAGCCCTGTGTTAACAGCCATTGGCTTAGTCTATGGGAACGCTGTATATTTGACCCCCCCCCACAGAATCGACGTCCCTTAACCGATCGCTAAAAAATTTGTCACGGGTGATTACGTCCACGACTTCTACAGCTGTGCAAAATTTGGTGAAAAT
>Ga0209782_1001856_pt1 | contig 11394 bp, 7 predicted proteins | sample WorMetmaBAHAMAS1_FD_187390 | JGI IMG/M metagenome (GOLD analysis project Ga0209782, IMG submission 187390) | Marine gutless worms symbiont microbial communities from Max Planck institute for Marine Microbiology, Germany - Inanidrilus... | ecosystem: Host-associated > Annelida > Digestive system >...
GCGCTACTGAGCGAAGATGGAAGGATTAAATGCAACCACCGAAATGATGTGTGTGATCTGCCGACTGCCATGTATTATTAACCTGCATCGCCAGCACTAGTGCTAGAGGCGGGCTGTTGCCACAGATGTCTTGAAATAGTGTGCTCTTGTGTTAGTCGTAACAGTGGCCCTGTAAAAACGGCTGAACTGATTGAGATGCTGTTTGGGAGGCAGATTCATGCGGGTCCAAAGAACCTTGTATTAGATGCTGGTAATTATGGGCGCCACCTGGCAGATATGATTGAATGATCAAAAACTGCGGCAATGCTGGCTGTTGCTACTGTTGCTGTAGTAATTTGTTGCTAAATTGCTGCCTTACAAAAGCTTCTGTTAACATGCTTTCAATGCAGTGCTGCTTTATATTCACATAAATCTCGTTATTTATAACTAACATACTTTTTTTCTGACTGCAGGTATTTCCGGAGTGAAAAGTCGTGAAGATCTGGTGATGTCTAGTACGGATCTCTCGTCCACAGATCCTTTTAGTGCAGCACCATTCAAACCACCAGCTGGTATTTTTACTGCATTTTGCTAACTTACTTTTACCTTTACTTTTCGATCAGTTTAATATTTAACTAGATTACCTTACTCCAGGAATTAATCTCTATTAAATCCTTAATATTTACGATATAGTTTTTACCTTAAAGGCGCGATATGACCTGAGTGTTAAAAAGCGCCGTTAAGCTTCAGCCAACGAACCAACATAATATTTAACTAGAAGATGCTTTGAAGTGTGATTTTTGGTATTATCAGCATACTTTGATAGTTACGTGGTTGACTGCGCAAGTAATATATATGAAATAAGTTGATGTCAAACTCTTTGAACTGTGGATGAGGTTACAAAACAAGGGCTGTTATTTTTGGCAAAGCTAGATCCCCTCCAGATACAAAGTAGCCGGGAAGAGGTAGCATTTGTCCAAAATCCACTCAGTGCACTGAGTCATTTCTGCACAATTTTGCACAGTTTCAGGCATTGCTGATATTTGAGGATCATTTGGCAGAGATGGTGTAATGATTGCACTTTTCGGGCCTTAATTACAGTATTACACTTAAGTAATCCAGAATTACATTAAGGCACGAATTCAGATAGCCTCTGGTTTTGTCTAGGCTCAAGTCGTTATTCTTTTTGAGAGTGCAAACATACAGACACACAAAGTCGCAGACGCCACTGATCAACCTACCCACACATCAGCTACTGACTGCATTGATTTAATTAGTATTTATATACAGCTTCATTCATACAATTCTTAGCATGCATTAATGGTAAGGTCACAAGGTGAAGGTTGCAGGGTATGAAGTGTGCCTCCAACGTGTGTATGCATGTTGATATGACTGCTGAGGTTCTAGTTTATGATCGTTGTTGTACATTACTGAAGGTAAACAGAAGAAGAAGGCACAGAAAAATGATTCCGATGGTTCGTTATCCAGCAATGATGCTCAAGGTAAAAAGAATGGTGGTGTCATGCCAAATATGTCGCATTGCCAAATAACTTGCAGGACGAGATTTGCACGACAAATGGGAATTATTAAACCTAACCCTAACCCTACAACTAACCCTAACCCTGACCTTAATCCTAACCCTAACTGTAACCGAAGAAATAAATATTTAACAAATACACACCTGCATACAAGACTTTGCGAGATCGCGCACGCGCAATGGTGCAGATGCGAGTTATTTGGCACTGCGAGTTATTTGATACTACAGCGGAACATAGCTATCTTTTAGTGACAGTCAGTGTGTGTTAACCACTGAATTTCTGAAATATGTGACATACACACACAACCATTTTTGTCCATTATACCGGTCAGCTCAACCTGTGTTAGCTGTCAGCCCAGGTTTGTAGTTGGAGTATTTTAGTTGGAGCACAGTGTTACTGATTGCTTGCCCTTCAGACAGCGAGAAGCACATTTGGATTATAGAGGAGACGCTGGACATCTGCTCAGTGGTGTTATCTACACCATCTTCTCCAAATAGCACCTACTGTCGTTGATAGCTTTGCAGATTAATTTTATCTAGTGTCTTGAGTGAGATGCAGACTTGCATATGATCCAGCTGATGCCACTGCCACACTGCCACTGTCTCAGTAAAATCCAGATTGGTTTTACCTTTCTGATACCAGCTGACCTGGATAGTCTTGGACAAACAGCCGTTAAACGGGTGTTGTTGCTGTTGTTGTTAAAAGTTTGGACGACGTTAACAGAATATATTTGTCGTAATTCAAACGTGGTGAACTGATTATTGCAGGTGGTGGTGGTGGTTATGCCAAACTGAAAGAGAGACAAGGCAGTAAGGAGTTGCTTGACCCGGGCACGGCGTCCGTGATGTCAGCTGATGGTGCGGATGAAGGACTGACCGTGTCAGAGTCGAAAGGTGAGCAGTCATCGGCGACACCTGGCCGCCAATCCGTCGGCCTTCTGGCAGGCACCGCGCGATTCATGAAGCGTGCCGTTGCCACTGCCGACCGCTACAAGCAGTTCATTGATGCCGACGTTGATACGGAAGCAGCACCGATAACGTCGTCGGATTACGAAGCCGATGGCCATTCAGATGAGTCCAACGATGCCGATGATCCAAAGTCATCACGTCAGTCTCGGCCAGATTTTCAGTACACCGATGCGGGGCATCACTCGGCAAAGCAGTCTCTTCCACACGTGTTTACGCCAGCGACAGCTGCGACTACGTCAAACACAAGCACTGCTACGCAGCAGCCAGTTGTTCACACACAGAAAGTTCCCATGGACGACAAGCACACAGTTAGGCGTAGGCCAGCTAAACCCGAGTTGTCTGCACATACATCCCCTGCGAATCCATTCTTTTTGGGTAAAATTCAGCCACCGATGTCATATGATGCAGGTGCTTCTGTAGGTGCCAACTCTGCAATGACAGGCCACGATAAAATGGATGTTTTTGGTGCTGCGCCTTTCCGCAAAAAAGTAGCAGGTTCTATGGATAGCAGGACAGAATCTGCAGATGATATGGTTGAACCAGATGTCTTTGCGAACGTGCCTTTCGTCAGACAGCAAGAAAAGGTTGCAAAGATGACGGCGTCTGTTAGTCCACCAGCAGCAGCATCTAAAGTAGTAGGCTGTGTGCCGAATCCTGCGTTAAGCAGTGACGTTGGTAGTTACGGCACATTTTCGCCAACTGAGTCGTACAGCACCAGCAGTCTGTATGTTAGTTCGTCTGCTGGGTTTAACCATAATTCAAGTGGACCAATGGCAGCTGCATTTGTGCCAACTGAGCCAATCAGTGGTGATGGTCATACAAATTTTGTCAGCACGCTGTCTTCGGTTGTTCAGCCATATGGTGTCGAGGCACAGGAAATGAGTGTTCATGCGCAGCAAGATGGTGGTCCTTTGCTGGCCAGTCTCCCGGTGTCTGCTGCTGACGAATGCCTTAATCAGCTCTCATGTAGCACGAAGGCGTCTTCACATGTTCCGATGCTTCCACCAGATGCTGGTCAGTCTGTATGTGAAGAGCCTCAGGCGGCTGAAGAATGTCATGGGAGTCTGAAGAGAGGTTGGCTGGCGAAACTGCGCAGTGACAAAGAGTCTTCGACAACGGCCGTTGCCAATCTCGGCTTCTCCGACGATCCGGATGCCATTTTACCATCGGCACCCACCCTGTCATCGGCCACTGATCTGTCATTCCGTGAAGAGATACCCGATGTCGCGGCTGAACCAAAAAGTCCGGCAGTGACAAGCGAGTCTAACTTTCTTTTACCGATGGGTGAGGGAAGTCACACACTGCCGAAAGTTGGTGCCAAAAAGCATCTGTCTCACCAGCATCATGTGCCCATGATGCCACCTGAAACCGAATCATTTTCTGTAACCAAGAAGGGTATTGCTCTGTTGTAAAGTAACTGAGTGTGAACACTTGTTATACTTTTTTTTACTGCTGTAATGTGAATCGGCGTCTGCAATTATTACAAAGTCTTATTGTCTTGGTGGTTCATTTGCAAAGTCACATAATGCGAGTTCTGTTAGCTACTTGCGTTATTTAAGCTGGCGATAAATCTGCTCAAGCGCATAGATGTAATACCGGTATTACTCTTCTATCATTGTCTGATGAATCGTTTTGTGTATGTGCATAGGCTGTGGTTTGTATAATGTGTATATATTGTGTTGTCTTAAAAATGCAGTTACTTTGGTTTCTATTCTTCGTTGTTATAGTGTATGTAAATTGTCGGCTAGGCTGACGTAGTTACAGGGGTTTTGAGTTATTGTATGTTAACTTTCACACGGCATCTGAAAGGCATGTAATTGCACAGTGCTGTTGTATATGTTGTTAAGTGAACGTGATTTGAGATTGTAAGGCGGATGAGATTATTTATTGATCATATTATTAGTACTACTCCACGTCCAGAAAAATGTTGCTACTATACTTTTGCCCACAACATTGACAGATGCTAACCAGTTTTCAGAGTTCACTGTCAGCTTTAGCAGTAAAGCAATAATTAAATATTCATTACCCCCTCAGTTGTGTAGCTACACTACCTTGTGAAATGTTTGTACTCAAAAATTGCCATGTTCCAGAGCTGAGTGAAAACTGTCATGCAAGACTCAGCCGGTTGAAACAGTGGCTGAAAAAATATTCATCCAGTGATGTTAGCATCTTTTTATTTGCAGATGAAAAGACCATTTATTAATGGCCACACTGAAGTCATAGAATCACCGACTGTGTGGTATGCCCCTGCAGCAGCGAAGAAGAAAGACATTGCAACAGAATGCCTGAGTACTCAATCAACGGATCCCAGTACTAGCCAAGAGATTGGCTGGGAAATTCGTGTCTGAACTAGTCATGGGTCGGTATACCGATATCACGATATTTAAAAATACCGATACTGATACCGACGTCGATATTTAAAATACCAAAAATAAATACCGACATATCAATATTTTCGGTATTTTGGCATACATGTCTACGCTCTACAAGAATAACGAATAAGTGACTGTTTAAAAACACAACCCAGCCATAAGTCCCTATCATTTTCTAAACTTTTTGCATTTTATTTATGCAATATGCATCAGTCAGCTCACTGAATCAAATTCAATACCGGTAATTCAATATCACACCTTATCACACATCACCACAGACATTAAATATTCACTAGACAACTTACGTCCAATTAGAACAGCAGAAGCCTTTGAAGCCGTCGACTGGCTTCACCAACAAACGTGGCTGCATTGTGGGATTGCTTAAAGAGACTGGCTCAGTTTTTGTAAAAGTTCGCACATGAATGTAAGAATAAGTGTAATGTTTAGTTAGATGATTGTTGATGTTTAGCATATACATTGATTTTAAATAACCGTTTGAGTCAGCGGCGGCCATGTTCATTGGTGATCGACGATGGCTTCGGCTAGGCTGGCCAGCACGGCCGCTGTGCACATCACTAATTAAAAATCTGACGCACTGGAAGTTAATTCGTCTGTAATGTTGGTAGTTGGTACATAGCGAAAGTGTGTTTGCAGTACGGTATTTTGAGTATTTGTGTATTTTCGGTGATCGTTTTTCTGTATAAATGGATGTGAAAGATGACGGAACTGCTAACTCAGACGTAACGCAAGCACTGTAGGACAATGAGCGAAAATACCGATACCGATACCGGCGGTATTCAAAATACCGACACCAATACCGATATTTAAAAATACCGACAAAAATACCGAATACCGATACCGACTCAAAATACTGATACCGACCCATGACTAGTCTGAATTGTCCCTATATTGTATCATTCAGTCAACTCAACATTTAGATGGTCACTGATGACATCGGTCGGCAAGTTGCAAGTAGTCAACTGTAAACCAGTTTTATAGGCAATCATGGAGACAAAGTTAGTGAGGCCTGTCATTGTAATGTGATGGTGTTACAGCAGATGTCATACATGAGTTTCAGCAGGATAGTGCCCAGGCGCACAGGTGCTTCTGGCAATCAACTTCATTACATGTAATTTTGCCAGTTATTGACATTTTTTAAAAATTTCAAAGCAAACTAAGCAGTAGATTTATAATAAAATACAAATATCTGCCACATCAAAATCATTTTGCTACTCTACTTTGTGATATATCATTAACCATCGTGCACATTTTAAGTTATGCCATGTTTCTAGCATTAATTAATATATTACAGGGTAATGCAGCACAAAATTGAGGTGCGATGGAATGTTTTGTTATCTTATTGCTAGAAATGTACTGCTAAGTCTGTCAGTGAAGGAAATTAGAAAATCAGCCAGCAATTGGCAAAGCAATAGCCAAAAAATATTGAGGCACTTTTTAATCGGATATGATGTAGTACTTGTAGTCTAAAACCTCAAAGCTTTTAGGTGTTAGATTTCTGTTTACCTAATCTCTAATCTGTCATTGAAATACTCCGTTAGGCATAAAGGAGACTTACAATCAGCTGTTAGGCTTTCTATAACCATTAATTTATTTGGATCCAAAATATGTTTGCATGACATATTTTGGATCCAAATAAATTAATGGTAGATTTTGTGGTAAAAATTAATAAATAATACAAGTGAATGAAAGTAGTTTTGGGGAAAGACAGATGACAGCTATTGCAGGAAAGGCTTCAACTTTTACTTTTTTTTGTTTTAGTTGCCTTCATTTCAAGAGCTATTCCAGAATTTCTGTGGATAATTACTGAAGCAGATTTTACAGTCTCAGTTTTCGTGTCATTAACAAACAGTCGTAGAGCACTGAATGGAACTCAAAGCAGTGACGACATCCAGCACTGTGAAGCCTAAATTCCACAGGAGCAGTTTCCTTGTAGCATCCTTGTAACTACGAGGAAGTGGGGCATGTCCACATGCTACGAGGAAACTGCTGCCGTTGAATTTGGACTGTTGTCATCCTTGCTTGATCTAATGTCTCATCCCCTCCCTTCCCATCCAGATGTTTGAGATTAAGAGGGAAACTTATCAGAACTGTTCTGTGCTGTGTTGTACATGTCAGTTATGCACAGTAATACACACGCACATGAGTAATTTCTACGGTGGACTGTTGGTTTAACCGTAGTTTTAGGTTTTATTTTTTTTTAAGTTTAGCATTTTATTAGCCTAGGCATTTCTCTTCATGTATCACTTCCTTTTATTGTGTTTGGTTTAGTTTCTTCAGTAATAGCCAAGAAATTGGCTGAGAAGAACGTGTCCAAAATGGCCTACGTTGTATCAAGTGAGATGTAAAACCTCAATCATTCAATCAGTCCAGTATCTTATTCATAAAGGAAGGGCTTCCACACCTTTTATCTCCACTCTCTAATGCCAAATCTGCTGTCGGTGACAAAACTTTATGCAGTTGTGCTATATATGCTATGACCATTAATATTGGTGAATTTGGACTGTAAGTAAGTAAATAAAAACATTTATAATGTACCATAGTGTAAATGAACAGGAACATTGATTAGCTGCTGTGGTTATCAAAAACAGATGCTTTCAGAATGCACGGACTTGGATTAAGTAACTCAAGGTCATTGGGGTAGGGTCGTTGTAAATTTCTGTTAGTGTTCTGCACTAACTTTGTGTCTGCTGTGTATGATTTATGCAGATGCTACTTTTCCACACTGTACTATATCTCTGATGAGATAAAGGGAAAGGGTGCCACAGCCATATTCCTAGAGGAACATAGGTGTTCCTGTGTCCTGTTCTGAGGCCAATGACCCGCTGGGTGGTGTGCCATGCAACAGTCTATTATGACACATGGCCAGTGCATGGTTACTTCACAACCACAGAGCACTACCACCGTCTTGTGGCCAATACTCATATCTCACCCCACTAAGTCTTTGATGCTGAACAGAACTGATTGGCTGGTTAAATATCAGGAGTGTGTAACCACGAATTGTCACCTGTCTCAGTGCTAAGTGCTAACTGGGTTTAATGCAGAGTAACCTGTTTGATGTGACCAACACTGTAACACCGTTAGCCAACCACTGGCATACAGCCACCCTGATGAGGGGATCCCTTACAGATATATTTTCCGTATTTGATGTGAGATAGTGGAGTCCCTCGACCACACTCATGCATTGGTTGGTTGCTAAAGGGCTTTGACATTTCGACATAAGTGTTCTATATGGAGAGCTTGAGACTGCACCAGCAAGTCGTGTCGTTAACCGGTTGTTTATAATACTTACAGGGTTCCGCAGAACTTGCAGATAATAGTGATAGTGAAAGTACTACTTCAGAAGTGAAGTTTTACTGAACTACTAGTACTATATTCAACGGTCATTTTTCCAGATGAACCTAGGTTAGCCAGTGCACCTCGGGTAGAGATGTGTGGGAATGACTTGCAACATTTCCATTCCCATCAGTTCAATCCCATTCCCATGGTGCCTCATATTTAATTTCCATTCAAGTCCCTTTACCAATATTTATTCCCATTCATTCCAATTCCTGTCTGACTAATGAACGACATTTATCAGCAAATAATCAAACGATGATGATTTATGTTCAAAATGCAAGCACTCAGCTCAGCTGTCCTAGCATCAAAATCTCAACTCAGATATTCTGAGTCAGAATCTCATATTGTCAGTTATCGTTGAGTAATCAGAAATTAACTTACACTGCCAAAATTATATTGTTCACAAAAAAGAGATGTGATGTTCATTTTATTGGATTGCATTCGCATCGAGTCGACCGATGGGAATTTTGTCACACATGAAAAAGTAGCTATATCCATTGTCACATGTAGTCTTCTCATTTTCATTTGTGGCATATTTATGTTATCGTTCGCATGGGATTTCCATGAGAATCATATTCCCATGCACATCTCTACCCTCGTGTTCTCGTCCTTGTCATGCTCTGGAACAAGAACCTCTTGAAGATTGTACTCATGATGGAAGGCACAGTGATGAGTCACTTTGCTGGTTTATTTATGAGTTTAAAATGGTTGGTGTTATTGCTAATAACAACACTCCCATTTATTGGCCTGCCCAACAAGAGCATGACAGTATTGAAGATAATACGATGTTGAGTCATTGGTTCCTTAACACCAACTTTAAGGATATGGACATTGCTCAATATATTGTTACTGTTTACTGACAGCCTTCAGCTGGGTGCAAAACCTGAAGCAGCTGTTGTGTGTGCATTATCATTGTAAATGGTAGGCTTACACATACACAATACAGCACAAAACACATCTGATAATCTTTTTTTATCCTTCTCACAGTCGTTATTGCTCAGATTGTCTGTTGGATGAGAAGATTATGGTGTAATTGCTTATAAACAATTGAAGCAATGTATGCCACAGTATCACAATTTGTTATAGAGCTTAAATCTTGAATAAATGAATGTTACTGGCAGTTTGTGACCAGTGGTATGTAAACTTGATGATAGCTATTATGTCTTGCTATTCTCTGCCAATATTTATCTCATCTGTTGTTATATAATACTATGTGTTTTATAGTGAAAATTTCTGTTGATACTCTGCAACTGAGTTGTTCCGGAAAAATATAGACTAGTAAACGTGTGTGCGCTGTTTTATGCTAAATATTCAGAGGAAAAAAGAATTGATTTAAATTGATTAGATTGTTTGTCAGTGCTTGCTAATGTGGTGTTGATGTGTGGTTTATGTTTAACTGACTCCTTCACATTGTATGAATTTACCCCATTTAATACATTTATTTCCTCATATATGATGGACTTATTGCCATGATTTGTCAGTTCAAATGTTTGCAGTTTTGTCTTCCAGCTGCGGTTTCTGCTGATTCAGTCATTGTCAGGAAGCTAAATTAGTTCTTTCTCGGCTTGCTGTTCACTCTGATCCTTATAATAGTGTCACAAGTTTAGTTTTGTTTTCTTTAGTATTTAAGCTGTTGAGATGAGCAGACGTCGCATTGAAGTACTAGTACAGATGCTGTCAGACGCAGTGTTGCGGTACACTTACATGTACATTCGTCAAGCTGGCTGTAGGCTTGCATTCTGGCATCTAGTTGTACTCGTTCGTCGTATTAGTAAATGAACAACTTTCAGTAAAAGTGATGATAATGGAGAATTAAGAGCTGTGCTGGAATGGTGTGAATGTTTGTTAAAAATCATGAAATCTGTAATGGTGTGACAAAAAGCAAGAGCATTACGGTGAATAACATGTGATTAAATTATGCTGTATTACCGTGCTGTAGTCATGTTCTGCACCTTCGTGTTTCTGTCAGTTAGTCACAAATGTTGTGTCACCAGTTTGTTTTTTTTCACAAGTCTTTACAACGAAAGAATTTTACATGTATGAATTTGTCATTGACAAACACTAGCTGTTAGCTGTACATAGTTTTCAGTAGTAGACTATTGTTGCCACCAGAACTGTTGTGTATTTTATACTATAGATTTACAAGTTGCTTTATTCCGTGATTTGTTATGGTCGTTATCAATGGTAGTCATTTCGCATATGCAGTTAATGTACGAGAGACCTTGCATGCGTTGTCGATGATTTGCTGCAGCAGGGTGTCTGTGCAGTGTTTTGTCTTTGGTCGATCAGTAGCCCTTGTGATTTTACAGCTTGGACATTAATGTCCGGAGAGTGAAAAAAATTTTGCATGCTTTTAATAGGCTACTTGTTAGTCACATTATTGGCGGTTCCGTGCTGTGCACCGACCATGGTAGCTGTTACCAGTGATTTAACGGCCGTGCATATACAAGTGCTACATTAGCTACGATTTGATAAATTGATGTGATAGCCTAACTGCTGTTGTTCTAGATTATGGACATTATGTATATGTTACTGGTGCGTTCACGTGTATGATTACTGATTAGCACTATGCTGTTTGCAAGAGTAATACGAAGAGTAGAATTTAATAAAAATTACTTCAGATCAGTGTCTGTACCATCTTCTGTAAGCTTTGGGCCTTCAAAATAAGCAGTTTCTTACTTGCATAGTGGATGAAAATGTGAGACACCGATTCAGATTACTAACTTCAAATCATCTCTGCTGACTTAGAGGATATTTGATTAGACGAATCTGGATTCGGTAAACGTATTAGGGATGCGTGCGTGTACACGATGAGCTATCATGTACACGTTTACAATTTACGCGAATATAGCAGCAGAAACAATATTCATTGCTAAAAATAATAAAACTACACCGTGTCCCAAAAAAACGACAATGATGTAGCACACTATAACTTCAACATACATTAACCGATTTTGGTAATTTTTTGCGCAGAGATGTTGCTGAATGAGTACGTTATTAAATGGTGATTTGTTATCCCACCTCCCCTTGCTAGTGTCTCAGCACTACCTGTGCAAACATGAACCCAGAAATTTGGTCTTTTCAGTCATGCTGTATACCAAAAATAACACTGATTTTGCTTGCTATATCTTCCACATTCATCAACCAATTTTAATAATTTTTGGCAGAAAATAGCTACGG
>Ga0209782_1001857_pt1 | contig 11391 bp, 8 predicted proteins | sample WorMetmaBAHAMAS1_FD_187390 | JGI IMG/M metagenome (GOLD analysis project Ga0209782, IMG submission 187390) | Marine gutless worms symbiont microbial communities from Max Planck institute for Marine Microbiology, Germany - Inanidrilus... | ecosystem: Host-associated > Annelida > Digestive system >...
GTACTGGCGGGTCTTCGGAGTCGTCGTCGCATTGGCGGGCAAGTGGATGTTCATGGCGTTTGCTCCGCTATCGAGGTGGACACTACAAGCTCCATGATCTCTCTGGCACGCAACAATGAACCAATTTGACATCCGCTCGGATTCGCGTAATTCGTAGTCTTTCCGAACCGGGAACCCGACATGCCCAACCCCATAGAACCAAGCGGGGAAACAGTGAAAACTAGGAAAGATACCATCCGCTCATGGCTGGACGCGCTGGTGGTATACCGCAGCCCACGAGTGCTCGCGATGCTGTTGCTGGGCTTCTCGGCCGGCCTGCCCCTGCTGCTGGTGTTCGGGACCCTCTCCGCCTGGCTGCGCGAGGAGGGTATTGACCGTAGCACCATCGGCCACATCTCCTGGGTCGCGACCCTGTATGCCCTGAAATTCGTCTGGGCACCGCTTGTGGATCGGGTACCGGTGCCCCTGCTCAGCTCCAGCCTGGGACAGCGCCGGGGCTGGATGTTGCTGGCCCAGGGAGGCGTGATCGCCGGGCTGCTGCTGATGGCGACCAATGACCCCAACCAGACACTGGGTATGCTAGTGGCGGCGGCTTTGCTGGTTGCCTTTGCGTCGGCCACCCAGGATATCGCCATCGATGCCTGGCGCATCGAGGCGGTGGCGGTGGACCTCCAGGGCGCCATGGCTGCCACCTATCAGATGGGCTACCGGATCGGCATGATTATGGCCGGTGCAGGGGCTCTCTATTTCGCCGAGTATCTGTCCTGGTCCCAGTCTTACTCCATCATGGCCCTATGCATGGGAGTGGGCGGGCTTACCGTCCTGCTGATCCCCGAGCCCACCCGCAAGATCGATCGGGATACCTGGCGCCGGGAAGAGCGGGTGGTGCGCTTTATCGAGAACTCGGTCCACCTGTCGGATCGCAGGCGCGAGATCAGCGCCTGGTTCATCGGTGCCGTCGTCTGCCCCTTCACCGAATTCATTGCCCGCAACGGCTGGCTGATAGCACTGCTCATCCTGGGCTTTATCGGGGTCTTTCGCCTGTCCGACATCACCCTAGGGGTCATGGCTAACCCCTTTTACATCGATATGGGTTACAGCAAGGAGGAGATTGCTAGTGTCACCAAGGTCTTCGGCCTCATCATGACCATGGTGGGGGCGACCCTGGGCGGGGTCCTGGTAGCCCGTTTCGGCATCATGCGCATCCTGCTGATCGCCGCCCTCATGGTGGCCGGAACCAACCTGATTTTCGCCTGGCTGGCAACCCAGTCGGCGGATATCACCCTCCTGGCGCTGGTTATCTCCGCGGACAATCTAAGTGCCGGACTCGCCGGGTCGGTGTTCATCGCCTATCTGTCCAGCCTCGCCAACCAGGCCTACACCGCCACCCAGTATGCCCTGTTCAGCTCTCTGATGCTGCTCCCAGCGAAGTTTCTCGGGGGCTTTTCCGGCGATATCGTGGATGCTACTGACTATGTCTTTTTCTTTACCTACGCGGCCGTGCTCGGTCTGCCGGCCATCCTCCTGGTACTGGTGCTGATGCAGGTCAAACTACTGACGGCTTCGGACTCCGAATTGACCGATGCGGCGGCGCGATCTGGGACAAACGAGCGGCCGTGACAGCATGCTGACGGATCCGGATACGATAGGCGGTGATAAAGATGATAGCTCGGCACTGACAAAACGTATGCTTATCTTGCTGGAGAGTACTCAGATAGGGGGGGAATACTCTATTCGAGAGATTCGGAAAAAGATACTCAAAGCCTATGCCGATTCGGAACGGACCCGGGGTCGCCATGTGCTTTCGCTGTGTATTGTCTGCCACAGTCTTTGCACACATATTTTTGTTTCCCGTTGTGAACGGATCCATTTTTTGTGGTATGCCTTGAATTGCAGGTTGGACATTCCATTATGCTTTCCTCAACCGTTAACTCATGCTCATTCATGAGCCCTGAATTATAACTCGTAACCTGACATGTTGATAGATAATGTATGCATATCATAGCCCCATACTACCCGCTCTGCGGGTAGATTGAAGAAGAAAACGGTTCAGCAAACATTTATCACTACATGTTAAGCACTACCACAATTGAAGCTACCAGATCACTTTTCCCATTCGCTTCATCAGCCCGTGAAGAACTGGTGTTCCATGTTCACGATGAAGGTCTCACTGGTTCCCTCGGGAGTTACCTTAATGGCGAAGTTGACCTTCTCTCGGTCTTGGATCCGAAACTCGCCGATATAGTAGACCGCTCCCACCTCCCTGATCTCGCGCATGGCAAGAGGCGCGCCTTGGCCGGTCAGAGTCAGGGTCTTGACTTGAATAAGACCCGGCACCGACGTACCTATGGCCCCCTCCTTTTCCCTGATCACGCTGACGCTCAGCAGGCCTCGGTTCTTGCTGCGCCGGATGCCGTAGGCCCTGGCAACCTCGGGGGTGAGGGTAGAGGTCGTAAAGGCATTGTAATGGACGGTAAAACCGCCGGCGGTGGTGCTGTTCTCGGCGATTGCAGCAAAGGGGGCCGACAGAATAACGGCCAACAGCAGGGGAAGGTATCGAAGGCGTTGCACTGGGGGTTCCTCCATTGTCTGTTTGGTTGCAGGTTCGAGCGCAGGGCGAGGGTACACAAAGAGTGACCGGACCGGCGAGCCTTTCGCTGCGCCTTCCAAAGTGCCCTCAAAACGGGTTTCCGGTCACCAGATTCAGGGGTGGGATCAACAGCATCTTCAACAAAATCAAGCCGATCGTGACCACTATGGGCGAGAGGTCCAGCCCCCCGAACGGCGGTAGAATGCGGCGCGCCGGACCCATCACGAGTTCCGTCAGGCTGTCGAGCATATCCGCTACCGGGTGGTGATGATAGGGGTCCGGATTGAGCCAGCTCATGACGACCCGGATGAGAATGGAGAAAATAAAGATGTTCAGGGTCAGGTTCACCAACTCGGGCAGCGCCCAGGCCAGGGCCCCCAGCGGGTTGATTTGGGAATGCGCGATCAGGACCACGATTCCCAACTCGATACTCTTGACCAGCCAGGCCAGTATCAGGGCCGCCAAGTCCAGGTCCCCATAGCCGGGAATCAGTTGCCGCAGGGGGCGCAGGACCGGCGTGGTCACCTTGACCACGAACTGGGAAACGGGATTGTAGAAGTCCGCGCGCACCCATTGCAGCAGGAACCGCAACAGGAGCACCGCCGTGAACAGCCCGAACAGGGTCTGGACCAGGAACGCGATCGGGTTGGTGACATAGGAGCTGGTCATCGGGAGTCCGCAAGGATGCGTGACAGCTCGTCGGAACGCTCACAGGCGGCGCTGACCGCCTGCGTCACCAGCGTCCGGATACCGCCGGATTCCAGGATGTCCAGGGCCCGCTCCGTAGTGCCGCCGGGGGAGGTGACGCGCTCGAGCAGCTCGCGGGGCGAATCGTCACTCTCCATCGCCATACGGGCGGCGCCCAGGGCGGTCTGGACCGTGAGTAGCCGGGCGTTCTCCGACTCCAACCCGAGCGCCACCCCCACCTGCTCAAGGGTCTCCATGAGGAGGAAAAAGTAGGCGGGACCACTACCGGACAAGGCGGTGACCGCATCCAACTGTATTTCCCGATCCACCCAGCGGGTCAGACCCCCGGTGCGCAGCACGGTCTCCACCCGGTTCCGTTGGGACGGTGAAGTCTCCGGCGTGGCGTGCAGGACGGTGGCGCCCGACTGAATCACTACTGGGGTGTTGGGCATGGCCCGCACCAGGGGCAGCGGCGTTCCGCCGCCGAGCCATTCCCGGATGCTCTGCTCGCGGATGCCGGCCATCACCGAGACAAACAGCGGCCTCCGTTGCCCCAGGGCCGGGGCCAGCTCCCGGCACACCTGGCGGGCGAGCTGCGGCTTGACGCTCAGGACCACGAGGTCGGCGTTGCCTGCGGCCTCGGCGTTGTCCCCCGTAGTCCTCACCCCGAAGCCGGTAGCCAGGGCGTCGAGCTTAGGCCGGTCGGGATCACTCACGATCAACCGTTGGGGGTCGTGCCCGTTGGCTACAAGACCGGCGATGAGACTGGCGGCCATGTTGCCGCCACCGATAAAGGCGATCGTCTCTTTTGACATAGTGTGAGTTGTGATACTGATTTTCGTGCGGCAATAACCGACCCTACCTGGCGCGTGTCGAGCAGCCAGACAGGCATAATCCTATTACAGATGCCCTCAACTATCGACAAAATTGAGCGAGCAGGACCCTCCCGGAAAAATCAGCCGCAAACCAATGCAAAGGGATCAAGAACCGTTGAGGATGGCGAACCGCCAAGGGATCGATGCTTCGAGGTGGTTCCGGACTGGATTTGCGAAATCCTGTCGGCGTCCTCCACGGAGACTAGGGACGTCGGATCAAGATGCCCATCTATGCCTACTATGGGGTCGGATTCGCCTGGTTGATCGATCCCTTGAAAAAGATGTTGGCCTTGCCGCCCTGCCGGTCGAAGAAACGCCAGCCGGATTCTTCCAGGAGTTTGTCGATCTTGATGCGGGCCTTGGCTTCTTCAGCCGCCATGGGTGTCTTCTCTGCTTGCGGGACCGATTACAGTACCGCTTATCATCCCGACCGCATTTGTCATCTCGACCAAAGGGAGAGATCTTCAGACCCTCAGGACTGAATTCAGCATTCAGCATTCAGCATTCAGCATTCAGCAGGCGGGACGCCTGCGCTACTCAGTACCCCCGAACCGAGAGGTATCGCCCTTGCCCTGCCGTAGAACCACCGGCGGCTCCTGGGTCATATCCACCACCGTCGTCGGCTCCAGGCTGCAGAAACCGCCATCGATTACCAGATCGACTTGCTGGTCCAACAGCTCGCGCACTTGGTATGGATCGGTGAGGGGCATGTCGTCCAGCGGCAACAGGAGGGTCGTGCTCAGGATCGGTTGGTCCAGCTCTGCGAGCAGGGCCCAGCAGATGATATTGTCAGGTACCCGGATGCCGATGGTCTTGCGCCGCGGGTGCAGAAGACGTCGCGGTACTTGCTTGGTCGCCTGATGGATGAAGGTGTAGGGGCCGGGGGTAAGGTTTTTGAGTAATCGGAATGCCTGGTTGTCGATGCGGGCGTAGGTGGTAATCTCCGAGAGATCACGACATACCAGGGTGAAATTGTGTTTGGCGTCCAGCTCGCGGATGGAACGGATATGATCCAGCGCCGACTTGTCGCCGATCCGGCAGCCCAGGGCGTAGGAGGAGTCGGTGGGATAGACGATCACTCCCCCTTGCAGCAGGATGTCTACCGAGCGCCGAATCAGGCGCGGCTGAGGGTCCTGGGGATGCATTTCGAAAAACTGTGCCATGATTACTATCGAGGCTTTGCCTCAGACCGACAAGTGCCCGACTCGAGCTTCACCGCAAAGCTCTAATAGGGCAGGATTCATCATTCATCATTCCGAGGCGGGTCCAGGGCCATTCGGTTTTCTCCCAATCGGCCCAGATGGGGGTGCAGAATCTCGGTAGCGGGGCCATGCTCCCGAGGTCCGTCCAGGGATTTTCCGGCCCGTGGAAATCGGAGCCTACCGAGGCTAGGAGGCGGGTTTCCTTTGCATACCGGGCGAAGAGGGAACACTCGTCCCGGGTGTGGCTGCCGGAGACGACCTCAATGCCGACGCCGCCGAGCTCCGTGAACTGACCGATCAGCCGCAACAGCTTGGTGCGTGTGAAGCGATAGCGCCCCGGATGGGCGATCACCGCCTGGCCTCCGGCGCCGCGGATCCATCCCACCGCGGTCTCGATCGTCGCCCAATCCCCCGCTACATAGCCGGGCTTGCCCTTGATCAGGTAGTGCTTGAAAACCTCCCGCTCGTCCGCCGCGTAACCCCGCTGCACGAGAAACCGGGCGAAGTGGATGCGACCGATCAGGCGCCCGTTGGAGAAGGCTCGTGCACCTTCCAGCGCACCCGCGATTCCTTCCTCGGCGAGACGCCGGGCGATCTCTTCGGCCCGTCGGCGGCGGTGTACCGATACCTCCGCTAGGCCATCGTGCAGCGTCCGGTTTCGGTAATCGACCCCGAGACCGATGATGTGGATGGTGCGCCCGCCCCAGGTGACGGAGATTTCAACGCCGGGGACCAGGATCAGGCCGGCAGTACCCGCGGCCGCCTGCGCCGGGCCCAAGCCCTCCAGGGTATCGTGATCCGTCAGGGCCAGGACATCGACGCCCTTGGCCGCGGCGAGAGCGACCAGCGCCGGCGGCGTCAGGGTGCCGTCGGAGGCGGTCGAGTGGCTGTGCAGATCGTAGATTCGGGGCATACGGTTATTCTATACTCCAGGCAGCGAAGGCGTCCCGCCTGCCGAATGCGGAATGATGAGTGATGAGGGGAGTGGCTGCTCCCGCATTTACCGTTCGGGAGTATAGGCGAGACGCCTGCGCTACGGGGATGCCTGCACTACCTCGGGTCGGGTCTTCAATCCACCCACACCCGCGCGTTGCGGAACAGCCGCATCCAGGGGCCATAACCCTCCCAATGGTCCGGTCGCCAGGAGTACTGGAGGGCCCGGAACAGTCTCTCGGGATGGGGCATCATGATGGTTACGCGCCCGTCGCTGGTGGTCAGGCCAGTGATGCCTGCGGGGGAGCCGTTCGGATTCGCCGGGTAGCGCGTGGCGATGCCGCCGCCGTTTTCCACGTAACGCAGGGCTACCCGCGGCGCGATGCGCGACAGATCCTCGGCGGCGGGAAATTCAGCCTGCCCCTCGCCGTGGGCCACGACGATGGGTAACCGGGAACCGGCCATTCCGGTCAACAACACCGAGGGCGAGTCGGTCACTTCCACCATCACCAGCCGCGCCTCGAACTGCTCCGAGCGGTTACGCCCGAAACGAGGCCAATGATCCGCGCCCGGAATCAGCTCCCGGAGGTGGGAGAGCATCTGACAGCCGTTGCACACCCCCAGGGCAAAGGTATCTCCCCGCTCGAAGAAGGCCTGGAATTGGTCCCGCGCCTGCGGGTTGAACAGGATCGACTTGGCCCAGCCCGCCCCCGCGCCCAGGACGTCGCCGTAGGAGAAGCCGCCGCAGGCCGCCAGCGCCCGAAAGCCCGCTAACTCCACCCGCCCGGCGATAATGTCGGACATGTGCAGGTCCATACACTCGAATCCGGCCTGGTGGAAGGCCGCCGCCATTTCCAGCTGCCCGTTCACGCCCTGTTCCCGAAGTACCGCCAGCCGCGGGTGCACCCCGCGAAGGACGTAGGGTACTGCCAGGTCGTCAGCAGGGTCGAAGCCGAGCACCGGTGTCAGACCCGGATCGGCGGTATCGGCGATGCGTTCGAACTCCTCGCGCGCGCAATCCGGATTGTCGCGCAGGGATTGCAGGTGGAGACTGGTCTCCGACCAGAGCTGCTGCAGCTCGGAGCGGGATGCCGCAAGGATTTCTGCCCCTCCGCGCCGGAACCGGATGTCTTCCGCTTCCTGGGGCGCACCGATCACGAGACCGCAACCGCCCAAACCCCGTTCGTCGAGCAGCTTGAGCACGGCGTCCGTGCCCGCGCGCCGGACCTGGATCACGGCCCCCAACTCCTCACTGAAGAGCACTGCCAGGTCGTCCGGACCCGTCGGGTCGAGATCGATCTCCAGACCGCAACGCCCGGCGAAGGCCATCTCGCACAGGGTGACGAACAGGCCCCCGTCGGAGCGGTCGTGGTAGGCCAGGACCAGGCCCGCGCGATTGAGTGCCTGCACACAGGCGAAGAACCCGGTGAGCAGCCGCGGGTCGTCCAAGTCGGGGGCCGTATTGCCGACCTGTCCATAGACCTGGGCCAGGCAGGAGGTTCCCAAGCGGTTGCGTCCGCGTCCGAGGTCGATGAGGATCAGGTCCGTAGCGCCTACATCCGTGCGCAGCTGGGGGGTGAGGATACGGCCGGCATCCCGCACCGGCGCGAAGGCCGATACGATCAGCGACAGGGGGGCGGTCATCTCCCGCGGGTGGCCGTCGCGGTCCGTCCACAAGGTCTGCATGCTCATGGAGTCCTTGCCCACGGGGATGGCTATCCCCAGGGCCGGGCACAGCTCCAGACCCAGGGCGCGGACGGTGTCGAAGAGCCCGGTATCCTCTCCCGGATGGCCGGCCGCCGCCATCCAGTTGGCGGAGAGCCGAATATCGGAGATCCGGTCGACGGCGGCGGCCAGGTTGGTGATGGCCTCGCCAACGGCCAGGCGTCCCGAGGCCGCCGGGTCGATCAGCGCCACTGGGGCCCGCTCGCCCATGGCCATGGCTTCACCCGTTACTCCTGTGTAATCACTGAGGGTTACCGCTACGTCGGCGACCGGCATCTGCCAGGGGCCGACCATCTGGTCGCGCGCTACCTGACCGGTAACGCTGCGGTCGCCGATGGTAATCAGAAAACTCTTGTTGGCCACCGTGGGTAGCCGCAGCACCCGCCGCGCCGCGTCCGGCAGGGATACCCGCGACAGATCCAGCTCCGATCTCTGAAATTGAAGCCGGGCGGCGGTCCGCAGCATCCGCGGGGGCTTGCCGAAGAGCAGGGACGCGGGGATATCGATGGGCGTATCCGTAAAATGCGCATCGGTGAGCTGCAGGTGCTCCTCCTCGGTCGCCTCTCCCACTACCGCGTAGGGACAGCGCTCGCGTTCGCAGATGGCCTTAAAGACCGCGAGCTGCTCGGCGGCCACCGCCAGCACATAGCGCTCCTGGGACTCATTGCACCAGATTTCCATGGGCGACATGCCAGGATCGTCGTTCGGGACCTCCCGCAGCGCAAAACGCCCGCCGCGGTGGGCGGCGTGCACCAGCTCCGGCAGGGCATTGGAGAGCCCGCCTGCCCCCACGTCGTGGATGAACAGGATGGGATTCTCCTCGCCGCGGGCCCAGCAGGCGTCGATGACCTCCTGACAACGCCGTTCCATCTCCGGGTTGGCGCGCTGGACGGAGGCGAAGTCCAGGTCCTGGGCCGAGGCCCCGGATGCCATGCTGGAAGCGGCCCCGCCCCCCAGGCCGATGAGCATGGCAGGTCCGCCGAGCACGATCAGGGGCGTGCCCGGCGGAAACTCCCGCTTGGCGATGTGTTCAGGGCGGATGTTGCCGATGCCGCCGGCGACCATGATGGGCTTGTGGTAGCCGCGCAGCTCAATGCCCGCGGGCCCCGGTACTTCCTGCTCATAGGTCCGAAAGTAACCGCACAGATTGGGACGCCCGTACTCATTGTTGAAGGCGGCCGCGCCGATGGGGCCCTCAAGCATGATGTCCAGGGCCGAGGCCATATGGCCGGGCTTGCCGTAGTCCCGTTCCCAGGGCAACACCCGGTCCGGGACGCGCAGGTTGGAAACGGAAAAGCCACACAGGCCCGCCTTGGGCTTGGCGCCCCGGCCAGTGGCACCCTCGTCCCGGATCTCCCCGCCGGCACCAGTAGCCGCCCCCGGATCGGGGGCGATCGCCGTGGGGTGGTTGTGGGTCTCCACCTTCATCAACAGGTGGATGGCCTCCTCGTGCTCGCGGTAGATCCCATCCTCGGGGGACACCAGAAAGCGCTTTCCCGGCCAGCCCGCCACCACCGCGGCATTGTCCTGATAGGCCGAGAGGACCCCCCGCGGCGAGCAGTCCGTGGTGTGGCGGATCATCGCGAACAGGGATTGGTCCCGCGGCGCGCCGTCGATGATCCAATCAGCGTTGAAGATCTTGTGCCGGCAGTGCTCGGAGTTCGCCTGGGCGAACATCACCAGCTCCACATCCGTGGGATTGCGCCCCAGGTCTTCAAAACGCTCCACCAGGTAATCGATTTCGTCCCCGGACAGGGCCAGACCGAACTCGCTGTTCGCAGTGACCAGGGCCGCGCGCCCTCCACCCAGCACATCGACGGACCGATGTGGACTGGGGTCGGCCCGCTCGAACAGCCGGCGGGCGTCCTCCATGGCATCCTCCGTGGGAAAAAGGGGGACCTGGGTCATAGGATCGTGGAGGGAGGCCGCGGCAGCCATGAGCAGGTCCTCATCAAGCTGGGCGGACTCGCCCCGGAGAGAGTAGGCGATGCCCCGCTCCAGGCGTCGGATCTTGTTCACGCCGCAGTTATGGGCGATGTCCGTGGCCTTGGACGACCAGGGAGAGATGGTCCCCAGCCTCGGCACCACCAGCACCAACGCCCCTTCCCGTTCCGGTCCGGGCAGCTGTGGGCCCCGGGGCAGTAGCCGTTCCAACAGCGCCTGTTCTTCTGCGGACAGGACCTGTTCGAGATCCGCGAAATACAAGTATTCAGCATAGACTTGCAGGACTTGCCCGGTGGCGTCCCGCAGGCGTTGTTCGAGCTTGCGCAAACGGAATTCGGAGTGGGCGGGGGTGCCGCGCAAAATTAGCATGGCTATATCACAAGTAGGCGAGGGGTGCATCCCTACACTATCTCGTCCGGCTCGCGCCTGTCCCTCGTTCCTGCTGGAGGGTGTCGCAAAATGGGATGGGGCGTATAAAAATTGCTTTTCGATTAGTGGGCATCTTGAAAAATTCAAGGTGTCCTACAGGCTGCGGAGAAATGGTGTAGGATTCCACTCATGCTCAACTAGGATTCTTTGAGGGACCCCGTACTCTTTACAAATGAGTCGAGTTCCGCAGACGCGGGAAACAGGAACCACGAAAGACACGAAAATGAGGGTCGTGTCCTTATTCAAAAAACGTCCAATCGATTTGTCGGGCACGTCGCCGTCCATGGCGACTTTGCCCAACCTACCGTAAAGGCGGTTGGCGGCTAACCTATCGGCATTAACCTACACCGGACGGCGAAGTCGGTCACACACGATGAAAAAGTGTTTGATCGCACTGCTGTGGCAGTCGGTGTACGGGCCTTCTCCCGCGTTGGGTACCTTGGCTGCATTCCTAAGGCACAATAATCGACAGATCCGGGCCGATTGTCGTCACGACGACATCAAAATTGCAAGACAGATAGGCCCTCTATACAGAGTCCTGACCACAGGGAGGCCGATCAAGAGATATTCCGACATCCCGCGCTTTCCTTTCTTATACCCGGAAAAGGCGGAAACCTGCATAAAACGCGCCCCTCGACTGGCTGAACCAGCGATTGCAGATCAATTCGGTTCGGAAGATGGATTCAGGTCGGAGGCGAATCGGCAACTGGAAAATATGGACCCGGGAAGAGCGCACACGGGCCCATGAGATTCTACCCACTCGGGCGCTCGATCCGGAATTCGCCGCAGGGCCATCCTGAGCTTACGGAAATGGTCATCTGGTCGATCATATTGCACGGGGGTAGTGGTGATTTTTGAAGTGATATCTAGCCAACAATCACGTACGAAGCGTGCCAAATGTTGCCGTAAGGGATTATTCCAACGCTCAACATGAGCCGTTTCCCCCGTTTCTTTAACCCCCAGGGTGATATTGCGCGGTCGGAATGACGGCTTGGTACGCGCGCCA
>Ga0209782_1001858_pt1 | contig 11384 bp, 8 predicted proteins | sample WorMetmaBAHAMAS1_FD_187390 | JGI IMG/M metagenome (GOLD analysis project Ga0209782, IMG submission 187390) | Marine gutless worms symbiont microbial communities from Max Planck institute for Marine Microbiology, Germany - Inanidrilus... | ecosystem: Host-associated > Annelida > Digestive system >...
ATATATATATATATATAGACTGCACGAAATATTTACATAAATGAAATAATGGAATGTCACAATACATTGAGTAGGATAAATATTATTAACACATAACACTCATCACTGATACTTCTGTAGTGCATGGTTAATGAACGAGCAATACCGATTTGTTCGAACCTGGGGGATAGGATAAATTGTAGGATGCCACAAATATAATTTGTAAACACGCACAATCGTCAGCTGAATCTGAGGTAATGTCATCGAAAGAACAACTCACTAGTACACGCATTATTTCTTCACAAAGACATCAAATGTTGTGTGACCTGCCAATGGACTGATAAATCAAACTAGAGTAACCTGAACCTGTTCAGTGAGTCAGCTACTAACAGGAGAACCCAATATTTGGCATTCCACCAAGAACGTTTAAAATGTTTGCATGGATGCAATGGCACGATACTTATGCAGTGGATGCACAGTCTTCATTATTGTCACAACTAAGGCCACGATGCAGTGGCAGGTTTGGCACTTGGTGTTGCCCTACCACCGACCTGTTACACTCACCCACTGAAATTAGTTAATTAATTAACTGGTTGGCACTAGTTGAGACGTAGCCTGTGAGAAAAGGTCACACTGTCAACCAGTGAATGAGGGTCCCATAGCTGCAGTAACCTGAGTAGATTATACCAATACTGAGCTCAGAGACAGACAGAATTAACATACAATAATCAAAGAAAAAAAATGATAATCATATTTACAGCAACCAGCTGCTGTAACCATCAGTTTTTTTGAAGAAGAAAAAAATTAAAATGCAAAGGCAATTGATAAGCCAATGAATGGCATATGAATGACCTAATAACTACTGGTATCGGTCGCTCAAAGTGTCCGTACTCTTACTACCTTACACAATATAAAGTTCTCTTGCTTACAGGTACAAGAGAGCTGCCCGGTTAGTTAGGAAATCTATATCACCACTGTTTTGAAATTTGAATGTTACTTTTCGATAGTTTTCGTTATAATTGGTTTAGTACTTTTGTATTTCATATTTCTGATTGGTTAGTTTGAATGCTTTGTGATAAACAGACTGATTCTATTACACATAATGATGAGTTAATAACACCATGGCCCCCTTTCCTTCATTAAAACTATGCCCAAAAATCGATTCAAACCAAATCATCAATGTTTCCTCAAATATCGATCGAATATTGTTCACATATTAAAAAGCCAGAATCTCCACAGCACTGGTGGCTAATAAAGAAAATATGACAATATATTCAGCCACAATTGTAACAATGACAAAGCGATCTGGACAAAATCCACCACAGCACATACAGTCCTTGTATAAGATATGATGATCGAGGATGATGCTGATAATGATCATAATAATAATGATAATGACGATAGTATCATAACTGTATTTAGTACTCATGTTAAAGAAAAGACACAAATTTAGCTGTCGAGATACTAACAAATTTAAAGCAAAAAAAAACTTACCAACTCCAATACGCTGTCCCCTATTGAGATCAGTGGCTTTCTTCCGGCCCACACGTTTTCCACGGCCCTTCTTTTTACCAGCATTGCTAACACCAATGACACTGGCCCACAGCTGTTGGCCAGAAACTGTTACAAAAAAAATTAAACAGTCATTATAAATAATCATTTCGTTGTTTTGGTAAGATCTACAAAAATGCATGTCCTTTAAAGTTTACTGGCTCAGACTTGATCAGTATTGGCAACATCAGGATATTATATATGAATTTCGAGTGCAAATACATAAAACTGGAAGTCGCAGTGAGGTTTCGATGGTAAATGTGTAATTTATAATGTAATGTCGATCATCTGTTACTCGAAAAGCTGCAAAGAGGCACATTGCCTGCGCCTGTACATCCTGTACGTCTGTCTTATTCCTGGCAGAAGGTAATCCACTGAATCTTCCCATACCGTCTGCAGTACCTACTCTAGGTAGGCTACCAGTAATGCTACAGGTTCCACCTTTGCATCCGCAATTTTTTGTTGATTCGAGTAATGAAACTGTACAAAAGCTAAAGAAGCCGTATCATATGTAATTATGGTATTTTGGAAGGAGACGTCCAGTCTACTTCCCAAATACCCAGCAGGTCAAAACCAACACAGAACATCATTACATACTTAGTTAAGACAAGGAAAACCAACGTAGCTAGGTGAAAACTGAAATTTTGCATGTAAACCAAACTAACTCGTCACTGTGTGGACATGGCACGCAATATATGATGCCATTATACCCATGTGTAGATAACTGCTAATAAATTATACACACGAAATTCTTACCTCCTTTGGTTGCAAATAATCATGAAATCTCTCACAGTAAGTTTCGTAGTCAACGATAACAGGTAAGTTAATGTAACATCACAAAAAAAGTACGCAAAAACTACCGATCACATCAGCCATAATGCAGCTTGCACGGTTGCCAGTTTAACGTTAAAACTCCCATGCAACTGTTGAACAAAAGGAGCCCATTATGTCGACGCTTCTGCAGCACACGGCATGCTACATTTTCGGCGACGTGGTATCAAAGTAGCCCAATACTGCGACAACACCACGGTACTAGCAAACATGCATCTGTGGGCCAAAGTACAGTGGCCTACTGCGTCAGGCTTGCCATAGGGATGCACGTGTGTAAATGTGTACATTGTGTGTAAGTGTACATGATAACTATTGTGTAAACGTTTGGCAAAATAACACGATAGATAAACCTCTAATTCAGTTACTGAGGATGGCATATGTCACGCCTCACTGAATTTCTACAGACTACACATTGCACCACAATCACCAAACAACATGACGATGCGTTAAGTAGGCCTATAGCGTTCTCACTGCACATGGCATTGTCATGTTGGCTGCAATCCATGCATTGCGTCAGGCTGCAAACCGCTGTATATACTGGGGCATTTGCTTTTAATGACGTAATCATCAGTGACGTAAAACAACGTGAAAATTGATTACTATGGGCAAAGTATAGACAATTTGGTGAAGTTCAGCTATGCAGTTTCTGAGATATGTGAGCGAACAGACAGACAGCCAATTAAGTAGGCTATTAGACTACACCCCTGCTGACCCAAGGCTTTGTAGCTGGTATGTGTACAGCTGACAGAAGGTAAAAATAGCTATTTTATAACTAATCAACATACCTTGCGTGAAAAAAGTAGAATAGTCTCGACGAACTGAAGTTATAACGCTTGTGTGCTGTACTACCAGAACAGAATTTCTGTGTAGAGCTGAAAAGTACACAGTAAACACACTATTTAAATAAGTGGCATTAAATAGAGACAATTTGACGAAATGGCTAGCATAGCTTTAGAATTTGATAATATGACAAATATTGACGAATATGATAAAAAATTAAAGCTGATCGACCGCTTACGCGCGGCACGTAGAAGCCCCATTACTGACAAACAATCAATTACAATGGACTGGTAATGGTCATTCGCAACTCGGCAAGCCGAGTCTTAATATCGAGCTGCTCTGCACCACTCGTTCAAACCAGAGAGCGTAACAAACACAAACTGTTTGACCTTGACCTTTGGCCTACGACCTTGACTTACAATCCCAGGCTAGCCAAGGTCAAGGTCGACCCTTAAGTCAAAAATCAAGGTCAAAGGTCAAACGGTTCAAACAGGAGAACGCCCACAAACGGACGGACACACACGCACACACACACACGGACGCTACCAAATGTATTATCGCCCCCTGCTACGCGGTCAATAATAAAAAAATATATAGCCCTTTCGGCAGGTTTGCCGAGCGGGCTAAATAAACATACCATAACGTCTAGCATTGTTAATATGTTGAAAAAGTATTCGTTTTATGTTTACTCCGATTTTGGTAGCCATATTTCCATAGATACAGTCAGTCGCATTAGTGATGGGCAATATCAAACAGCTATTTAATTTGAATTTGTACGCTTTCATGATGCGCTAACGCCGCTAAGCCTGAGCGTGATTCGATCTGAAAGCACTGTAAGGACAGGCTAGTCAAGTCATAAAATGGCTAGTAGCTAAAATCAGTTACCGTATTCCAAACAACACTCATTTGGGACATATAAAACTTAATTTTTGTCTTTTGTTTTTTTCTGTCTTGTTTTATCATTTTTAGCCCGCATTGCATGCACTAGGTCTCTAGCTTCATTGATGCAGGTCATTGCTTTTTTTGAGTCTGCGACTGCGAGTGAAGTACCATGGTCTGTCTGTCTGATTGGTGAATGCTAGTGAGCCCTAAAATGGCTACACCTATTAAGTATTAGGTCCAGATCTCCAATTCGGTGAAGTGCAAGAACTCAGAAACCACATCTAAACTTATGGGGAATGGGCTATCTATGCATTCAACTGTTAAGCCTACAGGCTGTTAAAATTTCAAGTTTTAAAAATTCAAGATGGCAGATAGCCACCATATAAAAATTTTAAAAAATACTACTTCTGTGCAAATATGGTTAAAATATGCAAAAGAAAATACAGATAAAATATTACCGATGTTGTCAAAATCAACCAAGTTTAAATTACTCTTCTAACTTTCCTAAAAATAAAGACTGACACTAAAATTGGTAATAAAAAGCAAATATAAATATTACAAAACCGTTTATCCATAATGTTACCCACGACAGATCAAAAACCGCAAGTCATACATATATAACAATAATCAGCATGACACAGACACACAGTGTGCCCCCTTTGCCATAGGAACTGGAACTGCCTGACTATGTCACACTTGGCTCCAGACAGTTGAATCTGACCTCGCTCCATTCAACATTGGTTGGACAAGTGCCTATCATCAAGCATAGAATTGACAACCATGGAGCATGCTCGTAGAAACGGCGATGTCCATTGGACAAGCCACACGATGATGATGGTGGTGGGCAATATCACCATTTTTAGCACGAGATGTAATATATACATCTCGCACTTATGCTACGATGTCAGTGTCCGTCTGTCCATGATGGAAGTGCATTATAGCTAATTTAGGTTTCAAATTCCGATCTCACTTTACCGCGCATTGTGGCCACCGTGCTGCTTGCGGGTGAATCATCTCGCGCTATGCTAGCCAGTGCTAGGCTCTCTTGTATGATTTCTGCAGTTTCTGATCTGTTGCTCGCTGTTAACATTATGGATAAACTGCTGTTTTTATATCAATAACTTATATGAGTTTTCAGTATTTAAGTATTTTCAGCTATTTTAAATCTCTCTTAAGCTATTTTTAAATCTGCAGGCTTTGACCCATATCCTGTTGGGTCTTCTGTCCCCAGCCGTCCTCTTTTGTCCACCACAACACAATCCTGGCTATGCCCCGGACAAAGATTAACTACAAGTGTTTCTAGTTTTAAGAAGCCAAATTTAGAGTCAATTGCCAAACTCATTAGTAACAAAAACATATAAGAATAACAATGTTTAATCAACATTACTGTCTGTACAATATACACAGGTGCTAAGAAAAGTCACATAAAAATTATAAATAACAAAAATCTACATTACTGTAATATAGTCTGCCACAAATCAGAATCTATATCTACAGACAATCTAAAACATTTACAAAAGTCACCAAATGAGTTACTGAGGATTGTTCCAATTGTGTAAGTACGTAGCAATCCACTGGTATAACGTGTTCATACTCATAACAACACCACAGAGAAAGGATCTCTACCAATTCAAAACATAACGATCGAAGTTGGAATACACAGCTAAAACGTACATGGGCAAAACGTTCATTCAATATGTATTACCAGTTCAGTACTGCAGGCATAATTTTGGCAACTTTCATAATGAGACTTTGATAGATGTAATTATTTCAGAATTTTAAAGTTACTTTTTATCAATTTATGGCTGGTTGATGGTCGTGCACTCTGGCAATGTATCGTCGACATAGCAATGCTCTATCATATGGCATGCTATTGAAAAAAAAGATTCAGTCATGGTTCTTGTATAACTGAATAATGCTTGGTGCGTGCTGATTTGCACTTTTTATTTTTCTGACTCTGTTCACCTTAAGTACATTATGTCATTACTTTTTGTGTTTGTATAATCCGCCTGACCTTGCACAAGAAAATAAAAATTTGGCTGTCACAGCTATCGAAAACAATCAACTTCAAATTAGAATATTTAAAATATAGAACAGACACTAATACGAATGGCTTAAATAACATAATAAAAGTCTTACATCAATACTTGTATGGTAAAAATGCCTTCAGTCTAAGAACTTCAGCAAACACATCAGATTATGTAGACAAGTAAATACTTCAACTACAGTAATGAGCTGCTGACTATTGATATGATGATTAGTAACGGACATTCAACTAACAATACGCAAGATCTACTACATCAAGGAAGTAAATATAAAACAAAATTCAATGTTCAGCATTCAAGCATCAGTTCCTCACAGTGCTGCGGTCCAGGCTAGTCAGTGACTGCAACTAGGCTGTAAAAATACATGCTCATTATCGTTGATTTAATAGCTTTCATCTATTCAGTACCTAGACAAAGGATTGTTAGATGGGTATTGTTGTATTCAATAATAAGGACAGAGTAAACAACGAGATGCACTGGCATTTCATATAGCGCTGCTGTACTATTGGCAGCAAGCCACAGGCATTTGCAGACACCATTTGTGAGTTCATACAAACGATCAGACAATGGTACAACACAAAACATAAATTACATAATATATAAAAAACACCAAAACACTAATGCCAACAAACATCTAATAATCACAGCCGCATCAAGCGTTGCTAGCAAATTTACAATAAATTAAATTCTGAAAGTGATGTGGATTACTTAATCAAGTTCAACTTTATCACCGGTAATTTGGCATAGTGAAGTTCATGCCAACAGAATCTTACTAATAAATACATTATGCAAGAGACTAAAATGACATTAAGTAAATACAGCTGGTCGATAAATCAACAAAATTACTAGGGACGACTTGAATCAACAACGCAAATGTACAACACTACCAGTGCCATGCTCAGTGACTCCGGCTTGTGGCCAAACGTTCTGTCGTCAATAGTACAAAAATGCAAGCCTTCATTTTCTAAGATACGTTATCATTAAATAATTTATCGCTGGACACTGCAACATCGCTTGTGGTCTTTACTAGCTCTGACGTCCCTGGAACTGAGTGTGTATGAGACATGAACATGGCACTGAAAACAACTATTAAAAATAGAATAATCAGTCAAGCTTGCTGCTAGCAGTACGATTAACCAACTGACACTTCAGTGCATTACTGCACCAAACAAGGTACTAAATGTACTGTTCAGAAGTAATGCTCAAGTGAAACAAAACAGGCAATGGCTAAAAAAAACAACAAAGATTTTCTGCTGCAATATGTCGGATGGCACATAAAATGTCCCCAGTTCAAATAATCATTGCTCAAAAATTAAAAATGGTTTTCAATGCCACACAAAATAATGCATGTTTACTAGACAGATGTTTAGAATGCCATAATTGGTGACATTACTACATGTATCGTATCGCGCTGTGTCGCATCATACTGAGAACACCACTTTTCGCAAAGCAAGTGAAATTGTACAATTATACATGTACATCAGTTTGCTAGATCGGCATTCATCTAGTTGACAACTGTGCAGTGGCGGTCAAACTGGTCAGTGGCCCTGATGCAAGAATCACTGATGAGCCCAAATGTTTTCATCTGAGCTATGGCTGTGTGATGAAAGTCATGTGACTGGTATGGCACATTCAGTCTTTGACACTGTAAGTTTATACTGGCACAGGCCTAACAAAATCTGAGCAAATGTCACAGCTGTTCAATTCATCACGGCCGTAATTTCGATCCCATTATTGAAGGCTAATGGTCGAGTTGCCAAAGTGAAAGGCACTGAGCCAAGACGCATCGATGGGTAGGTAATGGGGAGGGGAGTGGATTGTGGTATGGGAAAATGTCTACGCTTTTGCCAGTGGATATTTTTATGTGCCACCCGTTATTATCAATACATTACTGATCGATCTTTTATTAATACGTGTCAACAACATATACACTTAAACCGGTAATATCATCCATTTAACCAATACATCCAGAACTGTAAAAAAACTACAGAGCCTAAATATAGCTTCACGTGCAGTTCTTTATGTAGCTATCTAATGCTAAATACTGGATTATGGTGTACAGATTAATCACTGGAGGACCAATAATGGGGCAGCATTTCACCAGGTACTGATCACTGGGTGACAAACAACTAGCCAAACTATTAAACGGTTGTACTGTTTACCAGAAGCAATTTCACCGGGAGACTATTCATCAGTAATTAGCTGTCCAAACATATGCACCGCACTAGGGCAGAGATACTCAGCAATAAGTAAGTAAGTAAGTAATGGTTCAGTGCAATTCTCTGCTGAAACTTTAAATCGACAAACCACTGGAGTTGATAGCAAGGTCGGCATCATGGACAGCAGTCACTGTTCCCATGTCATCCATCGTCTAACCAATGTCATAAGTCATTTTTCCTGTAAGACGTTACTGATGTGGACCATTCATCAGCAGAGATATGTCAAGCTGAATGATCACGTGAAGTGAACTATCATGCTAAGATTCTTGTTTGTCTTTGTGTAACTTCATATTTGTCACATGATCAAAACTATATTATGGTGCACGTACATACATTCACTATTTGCCCTGTGTTTGCTGTTTAAATACATACTTAATACAACTTCTGTAGTGAAAAAACAAGCACGTTTCTTACGTTAATTACGCTGCAAGGATATTAATGTATTGTTACTGTTGATTTCTTAACAAATTAATAGCAGCATGTAGAAACTGGCCAGGGAGTTCAACGCTCAATAATTAGTCTCCCGATGGACTGTCACCTAGTGAAACAACTACTGGTGAATAGTATCCAACCAACGCAGTATATCATAGCTTCAACACATCATTTACAAAATTTCAGCAAAGTATAACAAACCGGATGACAACTGTGCCAACAAATCGTAAAATATACGATACAGCTAATGTAAATAAGATTTATGAACAACACTGATCTTGTATGCCACAAAACAACAGTAATCTCAAAAATACACGATAACAACACTCGACACAATACACAAGTAAGTAAGTATGAACAGCACCAAATGTTTGCGTGCAGCAGCTACTGCTACGACTCTAGAATGTTGTAAGCCATAATCCATAAGTAGAACGTTCTATTCAGACAGCGGGTGAACCGTCTGGATATGTGACAGCAACATCAAGCGATTGATGGAGATTGTTGATAAGCCGGCAGTCATAAGCATCGTCGCAGTAGAGGAGCAGTGGCAGCAACCATGCGGCACCGAGCAGCAGCAGCATCAGCAACTGAAGTGGCGCCGCCGTACGACAGACACGTGCAAACAGTCTCCGACAAGTTGAGTCACTATGCAATACACATTACACATTACACACAGCACACGTATTATCGACTTATTAAAGTTTTGCTTCTGTTAATTTTTAGCACGAGATGTAATATATACATCTTACATCTCGCGCTTATGCTACAATGTACAGTGTCTGTCTGTCTGTCTGTCTGTCTGTGATGGAAGTGCATTGGCGCATTATAGCTAATTTAGGTTTCAAATTCCGATCCAAATTTACCGCGCATTGTGGTTGCCGGGAGGGGTAATCAAAACAACAACATCTTGTGCTATGCTAGCCACTGCTAGGCCCTCTTGTCTTTTTTTCTAACAGAGACCAGACTGATCTTCAGCTATGGTATAGACCAATGGATGCAGTTCATGGGTCTGACATTCATTTTGCAATTGCTCAAAGGAATTGCGGTGACTATCAATTTTGGGGCCAAATTGGCCTACCCGACCTTCATTAGTCACACTGGCATTGCTGAATGGATTAGAATTATATCAATACCAATGAGCACATTAACAGCAGTAATGATCTGTCTACATCACGTAAAAAGATGACATCCATCCAGTAAGACCGGAGTTTATGAGACTAGAATGTTCACACTACAGCAGGCATCAGCAGGTTAGTTTAACTACATTTGTTAGGTGGCAGCACTGCTAGGCCAGGCAGGCCACTTACCAGGCTCTGCCATGCATTTTCTAGTTTCACTATGGATATTTGTTTTACTCCGTTACTACGGCTAGGTCAATTTTTGAAAATTCAGTGTTAGAGAGGTGTCACAAAACAACTCTATTATTGATTAATGCTGCAAGTAGAATGTAACATTAGGGCATGTATACATATTGTTTATTTCCAAAGGTTCCCTTACAACATAGGTAAAGTAAGAAATACTAGAAGTCCAGAAAAAAAGCTGTTAAACCAGTCGCTGTGGTGGAAGTACTTCAGTGCATATGCATATACTAACAAATTTCTGTTTTGTAGAAAATCAATGATATAAGCTAAGACAAAAACATAACATTTTTCAGGTGAACAATTTCAAAGCGCTGCTAAATTGTTGACAGTTTCTCATTTCTCCAGTATCTTTGTCATGTGGAGGCCTCTCTACATGTCCTGGACAAACATATGTCAATGCTACATGCTACATATACAGCAACTGAAAAATTCTTGTTTAAAGTTTGCACTGAAACTTTGTAACTATTGATTCAGTAAGATGACAACTGTAACACAAGTTCAGCTCCAAAACTGAGGTTCAAAATATGCTATTGCTCTCTGATATTTTTATGAAGTTCTCTCACTTTGTGTAAATCATGTGGCAATTTCTGATCCTGTTTTCTTTCAAAAAATTTTAGACGTTTTCCACCAATTCCATAAAACTGGTCCTTTGTATTTCATATAAAAACAGAGAAAAAAAATAAAGTTAATAATCATACTGTGGTAACACAATATCAATATTAAATGCCAAAAATGAAATATGTATCACCAAATTACATGAAGATACATGGCATAAATTAATGAAACTGATTATTTTATTACAAAAATTCCACTAGATTGTTTGTTGATCTATATTTTGGATAATTTAGTATGCATAACACAAGCAAGTAGCAATTCTTGAATTTGACGGTTTTTACCGTGCAACTCTATGCTAGTGTGGTATATGCCGTCGTTGTGTGTGTGTGTCTGTGTGTCACACACCGGTGTTGTATCAAAACGACTAAACATGGGATTACGCAAAAAAGCCATATCACAGCCCAGGGACTCTAGTTTTCTGGTGCAGATGTCACGGCAAAATTCGAACAAGGTCACCTCCTATGGGTGCGACAAATGCAGGAGGGTTGGGTTAAAATGGGCCAGTTTCGACAAATAACTCGCTATAACTCAGAAACGGTACAAGATAGATGCATAGTTTCTACTAAAGTTCAATAGGATGTCATATGCACTCTATTGAATGGCTATGTTGCTGATGACCTCGGGTGACCCCTAACCCCCCAAACCACCCCATTTCTGCATTTTTCGTCGCCTTTCATATCTTCATAGTG
>Ga0209782_1001859_pt1 | contig 11383 bp, 10 predicted proteins | sample WorMetmaBAHAMAS1_FD_187390 | JGI IMG/M metagenome (GOLD analysis project Ga0209782, IMG submission 187390) | Marine gutless worms symbiont microbial communities from Max Planck institute for Marine Microbiology, Germany - Inanidrilus... | ecosystem: Host-associated > Annelida > Digestive system...
AGACAGAACTCCCGTTCACACAGGTGACTGAGCAGTACGCAGCGCAACGGCTCGATGAAATACAACACCTGTAAACACGACCATGACTATATGCATCATCAGCCGGCTGCAATGCCGACAAATGGCACGTCAGTTGCTTTGGAAACAAGAAGCATTTGAAAAATGTTGGACCCATTCGCCACTGCGAGCCGCCGTACACCGCCTGTTCTAAGTTAACATTGCCATTCACCAGGTGTCGCTACTGTCGACACCACTACCAAGATGAGCCGAAGCCAGCTATAGCTATAGCGCAGGCGGCGTGCAACAGTAGCGACACCTGGTGAATGGCAATGTAAAATCGATGTCCACAACAACAACAACAACGACAACGCGTGACAGAGGGGACCGCTATGGCCCCATAGAATGGGCACAAATACCTTGAGAATTAGTAACACTTCTCACTGCCGTTGAATGCAGTCGGCGCCTCGGCTTGGTGGGTGGGGATGGCTGACCCGGACTGAAAGCCTTTCATCTGCCGTGCAGGTGTCTAGTTGAAGAGATGACTTTGTAGCGATCGACGCCAAGAAATGCTACGTGACGGGTCGTGGAGTTCAACAGAACGGCATTCGTGTCGGCGATTCGGCCGACTTTGTTGTGCACACGGACGGCGCTGGCGACGGAGATCTCAACGTGACAGTCGAAGGACCTGGAGGACTCGAGGAACCAGTCCGCCTCAACAAGGTACTGTCTGCAGTGGTCTACCGCAAATCAATCACTTTGTACAGAGTTGTATAGCGCCATAAAGGTACTTTTACACCGGATCCGGCGCGGCATGGCACTGTACAGTACGATGCCGCGCGTTGCTGCTTTCTCGCCGTATGCTGTGCGTACGGTGCCGTATGTTGCCACGCGATGCCATGATCCGGTGTGAAGGAACCTTAAGTTACAAGCGACTAAGCGACTCAAAGGCGTTTTACAGCGATGACTAGACAGGTTGTTCTCCATAAGCTGCTTAAAACGACAGCAATGACAGTAGGTGAATGAATGAGCTTGATCAACTGTAGGTGAACGAGACGACATTCGCGTGCGGCTACGACCCCAAGAAGGTGGGTGAGTACATCATAACGATCACGTTCGGCGGTCAGCAGATCTCCAAGAGTCCGTTCATCGTCGACGTTGGACCAGCCAAGACCACCAAGATCACAGCATATGGACCTGGTCTCGAGGGAGGCATTGTCGGACAGCCAGCCACATTCATCGTCGAAACACACGGAGAAACCGGAGCGCTCGGTATTTACCAACGATGCACGCACAGGGTCCTCGAGGTGTATCGACCTCAAGGATGCCACGAGGCTGAGGCTTTAGCCTTGAAGGTCACTATTTAGTATTTACTGCACCGTCATTACCCACGCCGGCTGCAGGGAGGTCAGTTGCGTCTCTGTGTCTGTGTCCCTGTCCGCACTCTAGAAGGAAAATGGCTCGAGCTATCAACACCAAAATTGGTACAAATGTAGTCCATGGCATCCGCTAGCAGTGTTCAGAAATGACGTCAAACGATTAAAGTTCGAGGTCATACGGCTATGAAAGAAGGTCACGGTCGCGTGTTGCTAGTGAAGTGTTCTGCTGCTGCTGCCGTCATGGGATTGCACGTCGATAGGACTGTACGCGGTTCTTGTTTTTTTGAATAGCAAATTGTCATGATATTATAAACCAAAACCGAGAATGGTGCTGGATTTTGTACGCCGATAGCGACAATAGACCAATTGCATTAGCTAGTTACAACGCCCTTTGTGGCTGCAGCGTTCTTATGTCTGTCCGTCTGCCTGTCTGTCACTTCTTTGGTTTTTTAACGTTAATAAGGTTACGATTGTGCTCGCTTTTGCTTGTGGCCAGCGTACATTTCATCTCTTCTGTTTGAGGGCCGATACAATTATTGATGTGTCAGGATTCTCGATTGAGGGACCATCACAGGCGAAGATTGACTGTCATGACAATGGTGATGGGTCTGCTAACATCACGTACTTTGCGTTCGCGCCGGGCGAGTATGCCGTTCATGTGCTCTGTGACGACGAGGACATTCATCATTCACCATGGATGGCCAACGTTGTCCCAGCTTCAGACCAGTTTGACCCCTCCAAGGTATGTATGACCAGTGGCTGCCTTGCTATTAGGGTTCTGGCCGGCCGTCGACGGTCGAATTAACCGGGCGATCAAACCTCCAGACGCCCCAAATTCTAAGGCGCAAAAGTAATTAAAGTAAAGAAGTAACTGGGTATAGCAGTTTGCAAGACTCCTCACCGCTATGGAAACGCACGTGCTATGTGGGATCACACAGTTTTACCGGCTACAAGCAGGTTTAATTCATCCACAAAGTGGAATCACTATAAATAGCTCCATTGGTCTAACATCGCATACATCACATTGAGCCTGTTGGCATTTTACTTTGTAAACTCTTTAAACTGTACCTAGGATGCACACACACACACACACTGTATCATCACATACTCCAGTGTGTTCTATGCGAAATACTTGCAGATGACAGGGACACACCCAGCCTCATTTATGACAAGTTCAAAGACAAATTTATAGAATGTCGTGGTGCCACGGACTTTTATATAGGTAGCACGGCCCCCATTTTAAAAATTATATATATACGATAATTGCTGTTTCAAGGTTTCGGGATCGCCCCGATTTTGTAACACTTACTTGTAAATTAATGTGGAGGCTGAGTCTTATTAGTGTGTGTTGGTTGTTAATTTTTGACTGCATGCAGGAAATTATCACTGCTGAGATAAAAACATGCAGAACGTGTTGCAGGTGACGGCTCACGGACGAGGCATTGAGAAGTACTGCGTCGAGGTGGACACTCCACTGGAGTTCATGGTGGACACGCGCTCAGCTGGAGCCGCTCCACTGGGCGTGGCAGTCACCGACACTGACCGGCAGCCAGTCAACGTGACCGTCAAGGACAACAACGACGGCACGTACCTGTGTCGCTACGTACCCAGCAAGCGAGTCAAACATGTCGTCGTCGTCACGTACGGGGGAGTCGTCATTCCAAACTTCCCCGTCCGCGTGAGTAAAGGCCAGATTCCACGCGTGTCAACTTTTCCCGTAACTTCCCTGTGACGTCGTTTAGCTTGTTGCCGTTGAGTCCATAACTTGTTGCCAACTTGTCGCTAACTTCCCCATAACATTTGATATGGGGAAGTTGCGGGGAAACTGTTCCCGTGGAATTTGGCGTTAAGCAAGTAAAGTAAAGTAAAGTAAACGGACTATATCAGTGCAAACATGCTTTCGCCGCTGCTGGAACTCATGTGCCATATTGGATCATGCAGTGTTACCTGTCACCCGGCAGAGGTGACATTTCCACCTTTACTGGAGCCAATTAAAGCTGATACTCGATTTATCGACCTCAGATTGATGCAAGGTTGAGTTGACCTAGTTGGCTGGTTACATACCGAGGTGATGTACCCGCCTGAAGATGGTTACCCTTCACAGTACTAACCAGGCTTGACGTAAAGTAACTTCGTCGATGTGACCAACGATGCTACCACTATGCCAAACTACCAACTGTGTGGTGTATTGGCCTTCGGAGAGAAGAGATGCATACTGCATTAACACTAGAAAAAAGTGGAAAAGACAGACAAACAGGCAGACGGACATATACCATATATTGTACCATTCGAAACCAAACGAAACAACTCAAACGTAAAGGCAGTTTTGGATTGAAAATCACGCCATCTAGTTCATCAAATCAATCAAATCCAATATGGATTTAACATCAGTTGTCAAACTGCAACCTGGCAAAATGAATAGGTTAAAAAGATAAAACATGGCATATGAGAGAGAGAGATATAGAGAAAAAACAATATAATAATAATAATGTGATATAAATGTGTAACAGTGAGTGATTAGCAATAGTATTAATAAACGTCTTTAAAAAGCATCCTTGTTATAAAATTACTTTGAGAAATAGAACTGTTCTTCATTGTTAGCTTAAGGTTGTGGGATCTAGCCCTGAGATGATATTTTGTGTCCTTGGCGTCAGGAAGTACATGTATATGATCCGCCACCAGGGGTGGTGACACAGCCTGTTCCCAAACTACTTATTACTGAGCCGACCTCATCCACTGCTGTAAGTGTAAAGCAAAGGCCTGGTATATGTCCGTCTGCCTGTTTGTCGGTCTTTTCTATTACCTGGCATTCTTTCAGCGACTGACTAAGCAAACATATTGTAAATATGATATGATTTATTTACGCTGTACAATTAGAATTCATTTTTTCTTTTGCTTACAGATTGTGAGTTGTTTACAACTTTTGACTTTTTTTCGATTGCTGGTTGTGTCTCTAGATTAGTGGCTGTTTATTGCTGGTCGCATTGTGTAGGTAAGTAAGTAAGTAAGTAAGATGTAGTTGCTGTGTACCAAAGTGACGTATTACACGGTGAGAAAGTATTGATGAGTTGATGGACTGATTCACTGACTGATTGCTGTAGGTCTCTCCAACAGAGGTGTGTGACCCGAGTAAAGTGAAGGTGTCTGGTCCTGCTACTGAGAGATCTGTGTCAGTTGATGCCCCGACCTACTTTGTAGTGGACTGCTCAGATGCTGGACCAGGTATGTCTACATCATCACATTCCGGTTTCTAATAATAGTAGCAAGTTGATTCAGTAATGACAGCAACAGCCCACATCGCCGCCATGCAGGGATTGTTCAGTCATACTGGCCAGATCGCGCCAATATGTACCCATGCCATTGGAGAATTTTTTGGGCCTATGTGAGTCTCCCCTCGCAAACGAGATTTGGGAATACCGACTGAGCATCGTGTGGTTGTCAACCTTCAGACAAAGTCAACCAACCTGAACTGCAGCCACTCGACTCTACCTATTGTCCACCCAACTTTTATTAGTACAACATGCAATATATGCATGTTGCACTAATGCTACAACTATGACGTCCGTCTGTCCGTTCGTTCGTCTGACTGTCGGTCTGTAACGTTGGTGCATTGTGATCACATACACTGTGTCTTTAAAAATGACACTGATGTAGCACACTATAACTTCAACGCACATTAACCGATTTTGGTAATTTTTGGCTGACGTTTTGCTGAGAGAGTACACTATCAAATAATGATTTGTTATTCTACCTCTTCTGACTAATGTCTCTGCACTACCTGGGGAAACATGAACTCCGGAAATTGGGTCTCTTCACTTATGCTGCATACCAGAAGCGACACTGCTTTGGCTTGCTTTATCTTCGACAGTGATCAAACAATTTTAACAATTTTTTTCATATAATAGCTATGACGTTTCAGCTATCAAAAACCTATTAAATTTTTTATGTCCATTTGCTATTACTTCTTTGATTTGCTGCGAGATTATGAAGGCGGAAATGACACTTTTTTGACATCACTGGTTGTTTGTAAACATGCTGTTTTTTTAAAGCAGATAAGATTCTGTTTGAGTTAAAGGGCTACAATGCTAAGCATTTAGTCAGCGAGTTTCGCAGCATAGGCTGGAATGTAGGCAGTTTCTACAAGTTGTTGCAAAATAGTATGCGTGAAATAATATTGGCACACTGTACCTAATAAGAAGACCTTATTTTTACAAAAAAAATTATCAAAATTGGTTGATGAATGTCGAAGATATGTGTCAAGTGTCGTTGGCGGATGTGTAGGTGATGTCGGTTTATCAGTGACTGATCCACGTGGTGCTGATGTGCCAGTCACCACTGAAGCTATTCAGAACAACTCGTTCAGGATCGGCTTTCAGCCTTCACAGCCAGGCATCTACGACGCAAACGTCTACTTTGGCGACCAGCAGGTTCCAGGAAGCCCGTTCAAGGTACTGCAGATTTTTACTTATTCCCAGGGGAAGTATAAGGGTTTCTCTGTCTACTTTCATATCTCAGAAACCATATGTTTGAACTGCGTCATGTCTATTTCTACATGCCAGAGCGTAACAGCCGAAACTGCATCAATTAGACCAAACTCTGCTCATCAATAAACATCAGCAAGTACATGGATTGTGCACCGAGAATGAAGTCTGCTACGTGAGTTCCCGTAGCGGTGTGGTGCTTGTAGCACAAACTGCTATACGCTGCCTTACCTTTAGTCCTTTACCTTACCTTATCTGTCAACGTATGCCTTGTTATCTGAGGATTTTAAACTGCTACCTTTGGTCTGCTATGTCACTTATAATTTGGTCTATCTATTTGTCAAGTACCAGTCGGCTGTCTGTTCTACTGACTACTGGAAAGGTAACTACATGAGGGGTGTTGATGGGATGCTCATCTGTCTTACTTGGTCCTTGAGCCTGTAGATGGATAAACCACTGAAGTCTGTGACACATGGCTAGTGCGACGCCAGACATACCTTCCCAGCTGCAGGACATTGCTATCCTGTGGCTGGTACCAAATTATACTGCTTGGTGACATAGGAACTTATATGTGAACGACTTGTCCAAGGTCGATACCTAGCAGTGGAACGACCGGGATTCGACCTCATGACCTCAGGAGTGTTGGGGCACCCGAAGGACGATTTTAGGCTTTTTGTCTGGTTTTTGGACACCCAACTTGCCCGCGTTTGCCTGGCGAGCTACCGGGGACATCTCAGCTGAAGTGTTTTCCATGAGTGAGCCTTCTGCATGGAGGTCACTCGTGGAAATGGCAACATCCATTCAAGGACAAGCCGTGCGATGATGATGGTGATGATGATGATGTCCTCTGGAGTCGCAAGCCATTGCCTTGACAGTTACATCACCAGGCCAGACTACTGTGCAAATTTATAAATTACATTTACTTACTTTCTTACTTGTATGTGCATGTGAAGATACAAGCAGGTGGAGTGGGTCATGACGCGAGTAAAGTGCGGGTGTATGGTGACGGAGTGAAGCCAACAGGAGTGCTTGCCAGTCTACCAGTCTCTTTCATGGTCGACACCAGCCAGGCTGGCGTAGCAGACGTTGACATCTTAATTGAAGTAATTGACATTTATTTTTTTATTTAGAAAATCCTAAAAATTGGTGTGTTTCTTATTATATTTTTTCTGTAAACAGTATAGCCTCACACAGATGGTTTTGTAGAGATTCATAGAGGTTTGTACACTTGGTGAGCAGTGTGAGCCAATAAAAGCAAGGCATTATACTGGTTTTTTAACAAATCATACGACAGTGTATCAATAAAGCTGTTTTGTTGCACTTGAGTGTGATGCACATTGTGTCATAAAAGTGTGTAATATTTATTGGCCAGTTTATTGCTCCCGGATGAGCATTAGGTCATGGTGTGTGTGTGTGCGTGTGTGTGCTGTGTGTGCAAATAATGATTTTCTAACGAGATGACTTTAACCTGGGTATCTGGCATGCTGGTTTATCTTGATTGTGTCTAATTCAGGTCCAAAGGTCAAGCTCATAGGTCACAGTTTACAGTCAGAGGCTGAAAATGTATATCACCTTTTTTGGCTATGGATGCACACTATCATGGCTTAGAAGCAGACTTGAATTTGAAACTATAAATTAACAACGTCAGTACCACATTTATGAACTAATGTATGCCACTGCAAACCGCAATCAACGTTCATTCTACATTTACTTGTCGTCAGAGAAGTCAGTGGTTTTCTTCTAGCCGTAGTCTTTGCACTAAATTGTTGGTGTGACCTTAAATGAGGTTTCTCGTTTAAACTGTTGTTACCTATTCACGAACGCATCTGATCATGATGACCAAATGTGGTTGCCATCGTTACGTAGGACCCAGCCGGCAACCGTGTGCGTCCACAAGTGGTTGACAGCGGAAACGGGATCTACACCGTCACGTACACACCTGAAAGTGTTGGTAACTACGTAATACCGGTGAAGTACGGCGGAGATGAGGTGCCAGCCTCACCTTTCCATGTCAGAGTAGCAGAGGTTGGCGACGCCAGCAAAGTCAAGTTCGTTGGTGAGTATTGGCTTCGACTTAATCAACAACTTTGCAGTTGCTGGGATGAACAACCGTGGCTAACAGCATGCCGACCCAAGTCCAACAATCTATGCAAAAGGGTGGTCTTTATGAGTGGATCTATTAGCTGTATTCCGTGATAACTCTAATAAGTTACCAACAATCAGCTCCATCCATTTAGGCATTTGGACATTACCACAGTCAGCTAAAAATCGGACAGCGCACTCTTTACAAAAAAAAAAACAAAATTACATAACAGACTGGCACATAAAATGGACCATTGGCAATAATGAGTTTGAAAAGGTTCCAGTATATTTTTTGCGTGAAACTTTACCAAATTCTGAGTGAAAATTTTTTAGCATGAAATTTGTGATCAACTCATCATCAGAGTTTCAACCAGATTTCAAGTGTGTCACTGTAGCACTTTCTGAAACATTTAGCACTTAGCAGCTATGACTCATAGTCGCTTATGTTGATAAGGGGTCACTGTTATAGTATCTGTTCTTGGTACTGCTATTATTGTCTATCTTACAAATTGTTGTATACAATTTATACGTGTATATTTTATAACTTTACGATATGATAGTTGCCTGTTGAAGCATACTGCTGGTAGGCCTACTGGTCATTTGTTGCTTAATTAATTGACTTAATATTGAAAATCGAGATCTTTTCTAGCACATAAATTGACCAAATAACGGCATTTGTGATTGACAGATGCTGTGCGTGCAACGATTCCTGTTGGTGAGGAATGTGTGATTAATCTGGACACATCGGAGGCAGGACAGGGCCGAATCACGTGTCGCATTGGCAGCAATGTTGAGAGTGACGTCGACATTGATATTGTCGACAACGGCGACGGAACCATCAGTGTTATGTACACACCACGTCAACCTGGTGCATACACGCTCGAGATCAAGTTTGGCGGACAGACCATACCGAACGGCGTTTTCACTCAACAGGTAACACCGATGAAATGCAAATATACGCACTACTGCCGTAAATACATATGCATGAGAATCTTTCAGCCTATATTGCATTAGTGCCAGTCAATGGGCAGTGATGATCTGTGGGTGGGAAGGTAATTGTATATCTGGCATCACACTCGAAATTCTTTGTATACAGAGTTCATGGTATAACTGTCTATGAATTCTTGTTTACAGCCTGCAAGGTCTATGACAAGGAAATGAGCACCCTGTAGTGGTCCGTGTGCGTGTGTGGCATCATTCATTTTTACATTACCTGTATTATTTGGAGTAGTGTATATAAATGCGTCGATTGGGCATTTATACTCTACTCTGCAGTATGGCACCAGGAAGGGTTAAGCGATTTCGTCGTGTTGACGTGGCCCACTGCTGCTGTGGCTGCTGATGTTGATCGAGATGGAATCTGTTTCACTTCAGCATGTTACTTGCTGAGGTCCTAAAATGAACCCCTTGCGTCATTCCACACGGCTGTCCGTCCACGCCGTCGAGTGACTGTTTCACTCAGCCAACCTCACTCTTCGTCTTGATGCCATCACACACAATGATGCGCACTGTATGCTGTCATGGCCAATGACAGTTAGCTCAGTGCAGACCAAAGAATGATCTGTTTAATTTATGGTTTATATTTTTATGGTCCCGACGGCTCCAGGATTTGTAACCGAAGCGAATGTGATCAATCGTTACCCTTGCCGTGGTAGTAGCAGATGCGTGGGTAGGGTGATCAGTGGCGTCTGTGATTCTGTGCGAGTTTGTCTGTCTGTAAGACCACGCTCTAAAAGGAAAAAAAGGCCTGAGCTATCAACACCAAACTTGGTAGAATACAGTGCATAACCATCGCTCGACATGTATAAATCTTGAGTTCAAAGGTCAAAGGTCAAGATCACATGGTTATCAAATGCACTGTTACTGTGGGTAACATGTAGGTTTTCTAGTTGTTACAGGGTGTTTACACGGCACAATTGGTTCAGTTTTGTATTGTGTAAACACCCGGTTAGGATTAAACCAGCGAAAACAGAACTATATCGGTAAAAGTGCTCGTTTAGTGAGTGTGACCATGAATGCTTGGGAGTTTGTTCAGTCTGAAATTTCTGCTGATGAGCACAGAGCACGGTTTTATGGGTGACTTCAAAGACGTTATATTTCAGACTGGATGGAAAATACTCACCGGCTACTAACTGATATCTTTGCTTCAGATTTTATATATAAAACCTGTTGAACAGCGACGAAAAACACAAGCCTATTTCCTGAAAACAAATGACATGAAATACGAAACACAGCAGAACGCGACCAGTGTATAGCGAGATTGATCTACTATTCAGAAATGTAACTGAAACAAGAAGATCTGCTGTTGCAGAGGGACCATGCGACACGCTTGTCAGTAGAAATCTTGCAACTACGAAAAATCCCATTTGAAAAAGATTGCAATTAACAAATTACCTTGTAGATGACCCAAGGTCATCGCAATTGCTGCTTTTAGACAGGCCATATATCACTTCCTGTTAGTGTGGCCTTTTGTTGCAATATCTCTATCTAGCAGCATTTTTGAGATACTATCACTTTTGAAGTGAACGTGACTACCTGTGACCCTGAGAACTTTTTCATTTTTGACAGTTAAGCTTAAATTACAAGCCATATATCATTGTTGCATACACATGGCATAGTCATACCGTCTTTACTCCCCGGCTACAGGGTATCACCACCTTTTAGCCGGTACTTTTTTCCCGACCCACTGAGGATAGGAGGCTGAGTTAATTGAGTTGAGTATACTGGAGCTCAGCCCCTGGAGCCCATTGTGGATTGATTTATCTGCTTTATATCGAATCCGTTCGCAGCAGAATTCGGTCGAAAACCCGACTAATGAATGTCAACTTGGTAATGCGGATTTACCAGCGTTCTAGTCTGTAAGAGATTGGACTTGTTTTTGAGAATAAAAACACCATCATCACAGAACCTTTTATCTGGAGTTCTTTGGGTGATTTGCCTTTTAGCTACAACTTTCACGCAGTCAAAGAGATGGTTCTGAATCAGATGTATTTGTTTAAGTCAGCTGCCGCCATGCTGAAATGACGCTCCCGTATCACGTGACTTCATAATTTGTATGTTTTTACAGGCGATGAGCCCAGAAGAATACAAGAGAAAACTAAGCGAAAATGAGGTCAGTATAACTTAGAATGGAATGCCTCGAATAAATGAGTAGTAAGCTACTGGTCTACACTTGTGGGGCCATCTGGTGAATGCTTATGGGTGCATAAACTTCAGCAGCTATTTCAGGCGGGCTCAAAGTCTAGGTCGGTCAGCCTAGGCCTGAGTTGGTGGCCGCCCAGCGCTGGTTAGCACCTTCTCGCTGTCCTGCGTCGCAGCCTAGGCCTAGCATTATTCTCTGTCCTGCGTGACAGACGTGTAGCCTATATGTGTTGGTCGAGCGTTGTGCCTTGACCTAAATAAAGAGAACATTATTATATTATTATTATTATTATTATTATTAAC
>Ga0209782_1001860_pt1 | contig 11381 bp, 6 predicted proteins | sample WorMetmaBAHAMAS1_FD_187390 | JGI IMG/M metagenome (GOLD analysis project Ga0209782, IMG submission 187390) | Marine gutless worms symbiont microbial communities from Max Planck institute for Marine Microbiology, Germany - Inanidrilus... | ecosystem: Host-associated > Annelida > Digestive system >...
ATGCTTATCCACGATTGAACATTCACAAGATATTTGTATTCAAGTACACAACGAAGAAAATAAGAAATGGCGAAACATTCCAAAATCGAAAGTGAAACAAGTTATACTACAACGGCAAAAATTGCAAAAGAAGAAACAGCTTTACTTCAAAAGAGACATAGCGGTCGACATACCGTCGTTGCTATCAAGAACAACCTGAAATTTACTGCTACCCTTCCGGCTGGAGTCAAACTCTGTGCCATCTTCTAACCGTCCAATGTAATGAATGTATACTGTGTCGCCCTTCAGCGGAGATTCGTCGCCCGTTCCTTGTCTCTGTATCTCCTTCAAAATACCCTTATCCCGCTCCGGTGTTATGTCTACACTCTTCCTCTGCAATTTAGATGCTTCGTTTGATATCGCAGACTCATCTTTCGTTGAAATGCCAGACTCGTCCATAACAATCCTCAAATAGTTGGCTTTCCTCTATATCGGGAATTTCCCAAATCTGACTTGTAGTTATTTTCGACCAATGTAATAAATAAGTAACAGGAAAGCACTTACAGCGCGCGTTTGCTGTTCTGTGCTCAGTGCTGCGAACTTGTATATTGCATGGGATGATGGGGTGCAATGTTGGAATTGAAGCTGCTAACGCAGTACACTGACGAGCTTTCATGATTTATACAGTTCATTATAAAGTAGCTTATTTTTATACTGTGTTCTGTCTTCACCTTGTGTTTTGGGGTTATACTTTTGCATTTTTTTCGTGTGCTGCCATTATGGCGAAATAAGATACTTTTTAATAACGCAAATTAACTTTACTTTTTAAACTGCTGTATCTTATTAACTATGTCAGTTGTTTCGATAAAATTTGCAGGATGTTATACAAATACATAGAAGCTTACAAAATCTGAAAGTTTGCTGGATACATCTCAATGTGACTTATTTTTTTACTGGCACACTCTGCACACTGTGTGTCAAATAGTGATGTAAGAATTCAAGCCATGTAAATAAAATGTAACTAAACAGAAACACATCACTTTAACAAAACTAAGTAATTATTCTTTATTTAACACAAACTTATGATAATATACAGCCTACTATCAGATGTATAGTTGAAGACAATTGAATGACAAACACTACTTTCTAAGATAAAAATTATTTTCATAACCATTTTCCACAGTAAAATTTATCTTGGCTTAAAATTTTAAGTAAAATTTTCTCCTCCTTTGTGAAAAACATCACATAACAAAAACATAAACAGTGTATCACTATTTGCTAGTGGCATCAATTGGATGGCAGGTTTGGAGAAATGAAAAATGCTAAAAAAATGTCCACTGGCACCGTTGTAAATATGTTTTTTGCCCCCCCCCCCGCAAAATTTTGGGAGAGTCAAAAACATGTATCTGTTACACTGATTGATTGAGTTTAATATCCTACTTGACACTAAATAGGTTATATCGGAGACACTCACCCTAGCCAATCTCTTGGATAGTACTGAGAAATCTGTTGCATTATGCTGCGTTTAAAAAGGATTTGAATTTTGGCATCACTTCCCATGAGACACAGTGTATGACAATGAAAAAACCAAGAGGCCAAATGTTCATCAAATATCTAATACTATGTTAACTAACAATAACTGATCTGAAGTAACATCATTGACCACAATGCGAAAAAGTATTATACTTTAAATATGCAAAAGCCGTTTAAAAATTAAAATTAAGTTAACAATAATATACTATTTCTAAAACTATAGATACTGAATTCAGTTTAACATACTTTTAGTCACGCCTCTCGCACACTGCGAGTCGCGACTTAAGTAGTCACGTTTCTGTCCATGACAAAATTTAAAAAAATGTGTCCGAGGCCCAATGACCACCCTCTCCCCGTATCTCCAAGCTGGATTGACTGATCTCGATGAAATTTGGCATGATGGGAGGTCTTAGGGGGTAGCATCCCCTAAAAAATTTTGGGTTAACTTTGGCCCACTTTTTCCGGGAGCACAAATTTTTTATTGTGCTAAGAGCCCATAGAGGCGCAACCATATACCGCTAGGTATTCTAGTTCACCATATAAATGCACATTTGCCGTTAGAGAAACAGTATTCAAAAGGAAGTTCAAAAATGACAACGCAGTCTAAAACAGTTCAGTCACAATGACAAAGGTATCAGTCTGGTCCTAAGAGTCCTGTATGTCATACTCGGTAACTTCAAAAATGAGCATTAGAAGGGCATGCAGAATCTGCAAACCCTCCTATAATATATCGATATTGCTCCACTTCAAAGTAATTTTTTAAACTTTCCAAGAGGCATGCCTTGGACCTAACTAGTGGTGTCTTCACCTTCGACAGTTACACATTGGCAACTCTAACCCATGAGGATCCCCTTACCAGCAAATCCTACATCTGCATCTGCAACACCATGATTCAGCCACTAACGTATTTTAACATTGTTTGTTTATAGGATGCATCAGTTATATAAGAATATCTCTATGTTATTTCTGTTTCCGGTGAAATATGGTAGGCTTAGTACAGGTGTCAATTTCCTATCGTGTTATGGTTAGTCTTTGATAATCGAAAATTACATTACAAAACAACATGCATAAATAGTACCTCGATAACTCAGCTCACTTTGTCCTTTTATTTGTGGGAAACCTGTAGAATTTGCAACTTTCACGCAAAGTGTTATGATTACAACCGTATTGCTCGTCACTGGAAGTTCACTAAATATCGAGTAAAACTGAATCTGGGATAAATATTCCTTATTTACTGACGGGCCCTATTGTCATGAACAGCATCTGGCCTGTGCACATCTCACTCCCAGCAATCACCGCATCTTTGAGGATACGTTTAACACGTGTTTACCATGCAATAATAGGCCAAGAGTAGTAGGAGTATCTGAGTCAATAAAATGCCAACTTTTGGTCTACCACGGCCATTGTGCGGCCCGTATCGATGACTGATCTATGTGACACGACATCCTCTGCCCACGGCAATGAGTAACTGAGCTGACAATACCAGCACAGGTCCAAGAAACAGTCACAAAGTCAAGTGCTCAGAATGATGAACCACACACGCAACTAGTCACCGATGCAGTCCTTTTCAATGTCGCTTGCCAACTCCACCCCTGAAAACATCGACAATACTTGCCGTTTGTAAATATGCCACTCGTGTCCGATTATGGAAAACTTCTCCTATTCTAATTATACTCTAATGCACATCTGTATCGATACAGTGTAACATAAACTATACAGTATGATGGAAAAATGGATGATCATTTTCAAATACACGAATCAGTGACTGATGCTATGAATAACAAACATATCCACGTGCAATTTTTATAGTGTACTAAATGCTTTAATGTTAAATAAAACTATTCGCATACTGCACTGGAATCAGCCAGAAATTTATCACACTGTGATGTAATTGGATATCCAAATTCACTTAAACTAAAACACTCAAGCCACTTCTTGCTTCTGGGTTCTGACATTTATGTAGAAAAACATATTTCAGAAGCACTGTGTACACTACATAACATCCTGTTATGTAGTCGGCTTACTTGCTGTAAACTTTGCTGGTGACGGGTTTCGATGATTTCTTCTTTGCTGACACTGATTTTCCAGACTTTGTCGACGCTTTCGACAGTTTGCGGCCACCGGTGCCATCGTCTTCATCGTCGTCACTACTAGAGCCACTGTCCAGTTTCCTCTGCTTTGCTGCACTACCATTCACCATGTCAGCTGCCGAGCCATTCACCTCCGTATCTGCCTTATCATCTTTGCCATCTTTATCATCATCTGTGTGACAGATTGTCTGATCTGTAAACCACACAAAAGGATGTGAGACCACCAATTAATCAAGGTGGAAAAAGGCCACAAAATTGTTGTGCTATATGATGGTAGTTGCTCATTTACTGGTTAAATTATGCATTATATTTATACATACTTGTATGTACAAGTTACTACTAAAAATACACCTTTTAACGTCATATACTTCCACTTTTAATGACTTAGGACATGCCAAATTGCAAGATTATAATCTTTCCGTAGCACATCAGCAATGACAGCTGCCACATTGCTACTGACTCTATCAGGAAGAGTCAAATCTAGGTCAATCGGTCAGAGGCTACTGTCTTATATTACAAATGGCTGCTACCCAATTATGATGCTACAATCAGCCACGCAACATAATAAACAAATTCTACCACTTACTGTCCTCAAGTATTCCATTCACAGCCTGCACACAATAACACAAGTCATTAATGACTATACACAGAACACATGCACAGTGCAGTACTTATAATCACGTAGATAATATATAACGTGTGATAATACCGCATGCATGCATCATCACGAACAGGACAAGCAGCTATCACCAGTTTCATCAAACATTATCAGTTTACGGTCAGTAAGTGACCCTCGCTGTCATGCTGTGAACCGCTTGCATCATCATGCCGCAGTTGCACATCAGACCACGACAAAAAGATATTTGAAACAGGAAATCCAACTTAAATGGCTTTCAATCATTTTATCTTCGACGAAACATAATCACTTGCCTTAGTTTTGCTATGGATGTTGCCGCAGCAGATAAGATCAGCTGGATGCACTGACTGCTAGTGATGACCTCAACAAACACGGCTGTGGGGAGACAGGGAAAGGAACTGCTATGCTGGGTTACGACCTTTCAGCAAGACCATAAAGACATAACCACTATAGAAATGTGTCATCGACTCATTGCACATTGCCGCGTGTGTTCACCCGCACTCGTGCTGTCATCTACTACGTCAGTGAAGTGACTACATTTCAATACTATGGCTGATATGCAGCCAAGAGTGGACAACAAGATCTGCCAGTTAAAAAAGCCTACTGTTTAAAACATAAACTAGAAACAGCTCAGGGCTGGATCGCACAGCCCGCCGCTGGGAGGGGGGGGTACATTTAAATCTGGTGATCGACAGATTTAAATGTTACAGCGCATGTGTTTTGTGATTATAATCAAGCGATTACTTTGATTTTTGCTGTTTTAGAGCTATGAATCAGCAGTCGATCTTACACGTGGTTGTAAACTGGGAAGTTTTTACCATAAATTTTATAAAATGCTGCATCATATCATATCTATCATTAGCTTATGTACAAGCATGATGTCTATCTGTAACGTTGGTTGATTGTGATCACACAGTGGAATGAAGTTGAAATGGGCATATGACAGGATAGGTCAATGTCTTGGCTTAATGCACAAGGAAGCCGACCTGGATTGTACTATCCTGTGATCCTGAATTCTGTGAAGGTATAGCAAAACTGTGGAGTATTGCACTTCGGCGACAATAATGTCCGAAATGCCGCAAGCTATGTGTCAGATCACTATATATCACCAAGCCTCAATGTGGCATCTCATCCTGATGCTATCCACAGGTAAGTTTCTGGTTTTCATACATGCATTATCATGCCATCACTAATTAACTGACAACTGACACCATAAACATACATACTGCGGCAGATGTCACAGAGGATTTAGAAAACAAACGATCGGCTTCTTTGAATTTCCTGTTTCGTTTGTCGCCTTTGCTACTAGTGTTCCTAACAATGACATCGCCATCGAATTACACAATATAAATCCAAACTGAAATTTAAAAAAAACTTGTGGCAAAGCGTAGCATATAGACCGCTTGGTGTCACACTGTTCCCCCCTATCATTTTCAAATGCTAGTGCAAAGAATGCATGTGGTATCAGTCTGCCTTGATTACTTTCTTGTTTCACCCAACATTATTTGGTTGCCATGGCAACGTCCCTTGACAAATTGGAAAATAAGGTATAGATCCATCATCTGCATCCAAAGCGATTTCATATGGTAAAAAGGTTGCAAAAATCGGTAGAGTATATCCGGAGATATTTGACTAAATATGCCAGTTTTTTTTGGCCGTGTCGTACCAGATACCCACAAATGAGCTCTATCAACTCTGTGGAGTAACTGGACTGAATTTCACGAAATTTTAACACGATACAGAGGCATCATTTACGCTGTTAATGCGCACACTGCGATATCATAATGCGATATCCCATTCCATCTCTGAATGCCAGAAAAAGATTGCGAAAATCGGTCCAGCGGATCCTGAGATAATTGTTCTCCGAAAAATCATTAAAAAAAGAAAATGTATAGCCTGGTTGGCAACTTAGCTGAACGAGCTAAAAAAATTGTAAAACATCTTATGCATAAGAACTAACACATTCAAGAGTTTGCACAGTGAAAACTTGAAAATACTCCTACATACTCTTTAATTGCCAAAGTTATATAGAAGAATACAGTTGCAAAACAAGAAGCTGGCAGAGGGACCACGCAATGCGCTCGTCAGTATAGAAAAAAAACTTGCAATCGATGAGACCTTGACATGATACACCCATGGTCAACACAGTTGCTGCTATTAAATGGCCGTACGGCATATCACTTCCTGTCTGTGGACTAGTTTTGATGTCTTTATCTAGGACCGTTTTCAAGACACTAGCACTTTTAAAGTGAATGTATCTGCCTGTGTCTTTGAGAACTCCTTCATTTTTGACAACGAAGCTTCAATTGCAAGCCACGTACACCCCATCTACTACATTGTTCTTCGAGCTCCACCAGCACCCAGCTAACCCACAACCCCAAAAGGCACCTCCATCAAGCCTTCTGTTTTTGTGTAAAATACAGATGCTACCAATAGACAGACGTACCAATAACAGATGGACGGACAGAACGAACACAGAACTCTACCTGTACCAACAGGCTGCTTATGCTACACTATATATGACAGTTACACAGTCTACTGATTATAAGAAATCTGCTAATCTTACTTGATGTTGACAAGGTAGCGGTCCCAGCCACGTATTATGTTGCCATACTGCTGAGTATCTTCCAAGTAGCTGCCTTCAAATGCATAGATCTGGCGCTCTAGGTTTGCAAGATTTTCCTATTTAAATACAGATTCACAGATTTCTACCACAAAATGCTATGCTATTCGAACACTACGGCTATGGCTATGGATGTGTAAACATCTATCTGTCACAAATGAAAGTTCTATCAAAATAGGGTTATGCAAATCGCGCTACACAAGAGGCCAGTGGTGCTAGCTTTTGGATGCCTCAGAGCTTGGTGAAACTTGATTGAAGTCACCCCCAATGGAGACAGCAGATGCAGGTGTTGTAGCTTAAATTCAAACAGTTCCTATCAATATTTTGCAATATCTCGGAAATAATACAAGAGAAGGACACAATTACTATGTAAGGCTGCCAGGAAGTAATATGCAATCTATTAAATGGTACTATTTTCAGTGGTGGGACCAAGACAGTAACCTCTAGGCTTCAAAATAAAGACAAGGCAGATCATGTAACCTTAGGCCCATTTTTCATGGCCTACCAAACCTATTGGCTGTTTTGTGTATTTTTCACGCTAGACCAGTCAGCTTTTGGTATATTAGTCATGTGACTACTATGTTTACATACCAAACACCTACCAGGTAGGTTCTGGTAGGCCATGAAAATTGAAAAATGGGCCTCTTATGTCTTCAAAAACTCTCAAAGACACTTAATACACTCATCTAAAGCCACAAATTCTGATACTTCATTAAAATTCATTTACATACTATCACATTTTCTCATTTTATGGGAAAGCATCAAAAAGATGTTTTTGCCCATAGCTTTTTCAGATGGTGGGTAATTTTTTAAATTATTTCAACGGCTAATTCAATAGAAAATTATTAGCAAAATGGGTACTAAAGATACCACAAGACATTAAATCTATTTGAGCACCGTCATAATATTTGTTTTAAAATGTGATGCTTAAGCAGTGAGCAACTCAAGCACTCAAGACAGTTGTTGAAAAACACTTATCTATTTATATGACGAAATCACTGCATGAGAACCAACTTATAATGGCAATGTGTCATCACTAATGCATCTCATTAGTCATCAGGTGTCCTAAACTGTTCTGGTCTCGACAGTAAAGGCAAGACCAAGACCATAACCCTCAAGACCAAGGCGAGACTGAAACAATGAAAATATTGTCTCAAGAAGTCTCGAGACCAAGACACTGACTTGAGACTCCGATCACTGCCTTGAAGCTCGGCAGCCTTTAATAAGTTCACTCATAAAATCATTACTTGATTTTGCTGTAAGCCGCAAAAAACACTGCAATGTGCCATTGACAGTTCTAGCACTGAATTTAGCATCGCCGCCATATTCGTGTACATGTAATTCTGTAAATTTGTACACAATTTGTTACCGCGTACACATGTACACATGCACATCCCTAGTTAGTAATGGCTAGAGACTGGAGACCGACATCAGATGTACTACACAGGTTCATCATAGCAAGTCCCAGCCTAATAATGACAAATCATCTGCTGAAGGGATATGGTCAGTTTCACTTGACTTTTTTTGTTAAATTCTGAGGCTTGAAATCTAATTTCAAAATGGGTGAAGCTACAATGCTGCACACTTCAAATTTGGAAGATAGATTCAGCCAAATAGGCATCAGTCCAAGTATGACAACTTAACCCAAAATGGATGTGGTCAGGTCACGTAACTTGTTTCTAAATTGTGAGGCCATGACAGCTTGATTGATTGAGTTACAATTTTACACCCTACTTATACAAAATAGGTCATTTTGGAGTTGCTCTTCACAGCCAATCTCTTGACTAGTACTGAAAAACTAAATCAAACACAACAAAAGCATACATGCATTCATAACAAAATATACTACAACACTAAAAGACTAAACACAGGTTTGGCTGGCTTATTGCCTTTTAACGCAGTATTTAATGTTGACAGGCTTCTCATGATTTCGTTTTTTGTGTGTTTATCTTGTTCATTCTGTTTTGTAGTGCACTACAAATCTCCATATGATGATGATGATGATGATGATGACAATGCTGACCTCCAGCCTTGAAGCAGAATCAGCATACGTGCATATTCTCAAAGAAGTAGACAAGTAAGGAAATAAGTTAGTAAGGAAAAAGAAAGTCGGTAGGAAAGTTAAGTAAGCAATCAAACAATTAAAATGGCACCAAAATCAACAAATGAATCAGGGATGGTGCATTACAGCCTATAAGGCATATATGGAGCTTTCGAGGCCATGTACTAGTCCTATCTTTAGAACGGATGATACAACATGTCTTGCTTAGTGTGCAGATTAATTACAGAGTTTTAGCATAGGTAGGATAAACCAACCCCATAGAAAATCAATAATTAATTAAAAATCAAGAATCGGAACAGGACTATGAAAATTACTTAAATACACAAAAAAACTATGGAAAACATACAAAGTCTATACTAAACAAAATAACTGTCACAAAAAATATAAATGTTTTCATACTGCAATCTCAGCTCTTCGTTTAACAAGCTCTGCCAGCTCCTGTCTTGTGTCAGTTGCCTGAATGTTTGGGCGACCTGAAGCCATCTTCGTTACGAGTTCATGCCACCAAACAAAGCATATGATCTCTAGAACATCATACATTGTACAATACACCAACTACAATCATGATTTGTATGCATACATACATACAAATTTATGTAGCACTAAAATCATAAAACTAATCTGAGGGTGGCTAGATGGCAAAAGCAGACTGGAATATGTGGGATTTAAGTTGATGTTTGAACGCTGTTAATAACTTAAATTTGGATATGTGCAGGCAGTGAATCTGCCTTTACTTCAACTCTCAACCTAGCTCATTAGTATAGAAACAAGAGGCTCTGCTATGTCACCGGGACCGCGCAACACGCTTGTCAGTAGAAATTCTGCAACTTACAAAACATTCCATATAAAAAATAGAGTCCCGGGCCTATCGTGTGGCATTATTTGCAGACGGACAGACAGACACACAACGATGGCATGTACCGCGCTTAGCATAGCGTCACGCGGTAAAACAGAATCGACCATAGGCCTATTGCACTGCCCACCAAGTATAATTACCAGGCAACGAGCGTCGGTTGATAGCAAATCGCTAGGCACACCGAGAAATGTCGGTTTTTACAGCATATTTGAACGATAATGCTAAAACTCCACTTGATCGATTTGATGTCTATATGTTGTGTTATACAAGCATTGTCCGTCGGCTGGGACTAGCTACTGTCAACCTGTACACCAAATATGAAATATGAGGATTCCACCTGCACCCGTGATATCTCATTGGATTGGATTGGATCTACCCTTTATGCATACCCGCTGTTTCCTATTTCTCAGCCAATCACCAATGACACCCAACAAATTTCCAATAATGCCATGATTCTTTAATTTCTCCAATAATCTGTCATGAGGTACTTTATCGAAAGCCGTGGCTAGATCGAGAAAGACTATATCTACCAAATGTCCCTCATTAACACTGTGTAGAAGGGTCTCACTAAGAGCCGACCGCACAGTCCGGACTGTGCGGTCTGTGGTGCAGTCGTGCGGTCGGAGCACGCTAATTACGACCACCAAGCGCTAATTATCTGTCGATAATAGTCTATACCGTGGCCACTGTTAAGGCTGCACAGACCGACCGCACACTGTCTGTATACGCATTACCACAAGACAGATTTAACATCAAATGAAATTTCAGATTTCAGAATAGTAAAACCGAAAAATGCAAGAATTCCCACTAAGATAGGAAGTACACTACTTAAAAGGCCTTAAAATTAGATTCTGCTCACACCTAGGATAAAAACTCTAAGGCGCCAAAAACTCCTGGGAAAAGAACTTAAATTTGGAACTTTAAACTTGAACTTGAAATTACCTAAGACGCCGATCCTCAAAATTTTGAACTAGAAATCTTTAGCTTGAAATAAAAGACCTCAAAGAACTAAAATTTGGAACTTGAACTAGAAACAACTAAGACGCTATATCTCAGAATACTAAATTTGAACTAGAATTCGCCAAATATTAAATTTTGACCCATTCTTTAATTAACCAGGTCCTGACAACTGACAACTGCACGCAGGTCGATTGTTTGCGGTTGTGCAGCACGACCGCACAAGTTACAACTGTCGACTGCGTGCTCCCCGGACTGTGCAGTTGTGTGCGGTCGGCTTTTAGTGAGACCGGTGTAGAACTTTATATAAAAATATCAAAAGATGAGATAAACAGAATCATGAATCATTCATAAATTCACAACATTAAGACTATAGCAACGAATGCGCCAATATTATTGTAAAAACATGGAAAAATATTAAAATAACGAAAGTTATGATATAGCCTAGTCATAAGCCTCGTCTGCCTAGTACCTACACCAGACTCGGCTTAGGATGAGAGTCACTAAGATCCGGTCGATTTTTCGAGTTTCTTCGACAATACCAAAAGCAAGTTAAAACTATAAATAAACACCACTAACTATACAAGACGTTGTCTCGAAGTACTTCGACGTACTAATGAAACATCAAAAACGATTATAACAAA
>Ga0209782_1001861_pt1 | contig 11379 bp, 12 predicted proteins | sample WorMetmaBAHAMAS1_FD_187390 | JGI IMG/M metagenome (GOLD analysis project Ga0209782, IMG submission 187390) | Marine gutless worms symbiont microbial communities from Max Planck institute for Marine Microbiology, Germany - Inanidrilus... | ecosystem: Host-associated > Annelida > Digestive system...
AACTGATACTACGTGCATTCTTTGTCGTTTGCCAGATGGTAGCACGGTTTCGTTTTGCTACTACTTGCTAGGGGGCAACATTGTGGCGCCGAGTGGGCTATTAGCTAGGCTTTGCCATGCATTTCTAGTTTGCTTCTAAATTCGATGCTGTGGCAACACCCCTCGAGAGATTGCAAAATAAATGAATGGTTATTCAAGACCTCCCACAGTGCTACCAATCCTGAAAATTTGGCGAAGATCAGCTTGGTAATTTCTGAGATCGTAAGTCACGTTGCATGTCAACCGTTAAAAAAATAAGAAATAAACCTAGAAATGTGTGGCAAAGCCTATGGACGGATCTGTACCAAATTTGGCAGTGGAGTCGTGGTCGAGGACGTAATCACTCTTGCAAAATTTTTTGGCGATCGGTTAAGGGACATCATTCTGTGGGGGGGGGGGTCGAAAATTGAAGGTTCCCATTGACTAAGCCATTGGCTGTTAACACTCTGCTTATGCGACTGCGCAACGAGTGATGATGGGTTCTGAACTGCTAGTGTTTGCATATTAGCAGGTGTGAAAGTATTATAGCTGAATAACAAACATATTATATTGCAATTGTTAATTTATTGTTTTAGATAGAAGATGACAGTGCTGATGATCCTTTCTTTCAAGCACTCATGCAGCTCACAGATACAAACAAAAAGGTTAAAAGTAGTAAACTGACTTTGTTGGTCTCACTTTCTAATTGTTTTCAATTGTTTGTCTTTTATATTTTCACCACGCTTCAGATCTCAGATATGCCAAACCTGAAAATTGGATAACCTCAATATTTTGGCATTGAAAATGAGATGTTGATGCTCAGAATTTCAGAAATCGGCTTTTTCTGTAATGAAAAGTACTGTGTATACTCTGCATCGCAGCATATAGATAGTGCATGTGCAATGCCATTTATAACCTCCGGTGTTTAGCTTGTATTATGTGATTTTAGGTGAACATGAAGTTCTGAATGTTCACTTAATACATTTTTGTCTAGAAAGGTGCATTTTTAGTGTTGCATATTGGTTAATCATTTTTTGTGTTTATGTAACGGAACCAGATTCTGTTTGCATGCAGTTTTATGTTGACATTGTGATCTGTAGTTTGAAGAAGAAATTGCTAGAAAGAAGACGAGTGACCCTGAATTAAGCACGAAGGAGTCGGAGTCCCCAGTTTTATCATCAGTGAATGCATTGTCGACTTCCCAGTCTGAAATACCACATTGTTTGGGCAGTGTTATAACAAGTCGAGCTATGTCTCCAGTTATTGTGGTTTCACAGCCTGCAGTTGTATCTAGTCATCCTCCAGTCCACACGTTGCGTCTTATTCCACGCGTGTTGGACACCGACGGCCAAGCAGTTCGACCTCTGTCAACAGACGCCACACTCGGTTCTCAGCCTCTGTGGACGTCAGTTGCAACTTCGTCCCTCGTCAGTCGCTTCAGGCCACCTGTTTGTGCTGTGACTGGCTTTCAGGCGGCTTTTAACCGGACAGCTTCAACCACCGGCCCGTCACTGCACCAGTTGTTGTCACCGTCACCCTCCACTGCTGCCACTCAGTCAATAAAGAGTCGTCTACCATTCAGTAGCAGTTCTCCAAACCTGGCAGCAGTGGGAAGTAGTGGCAAGCATGTGCTAGTTGACAGCAGTGGTCAAGTCATTAGTACAGTGCTGCCCCCTGCAGGCAGTGGACGGCGGCTTGATGACAGCAAACTGAGAAAAATCTCTTCACTTTCATCTGGAACAGCTTCGGTAAATGCCATATGATTGACATCTTTGTCACTTAGACTCTGGTCTACTTAACTGATATAACAGCAGACTGGTGGACCAAGTTTAAAGTAGTGGAATATTGACATAATATATATATATAATTGGTTTGTTGATTAATCTTGATGCGATGAATCTCAGTGTCTTTGATTTGCAAGACATTGTGGGAAACCTGGCCTAACGTTGACATTGAGCCCAGAGCTGATCCCGGTGTACAGGAAGTCAGCTATCCACCCGGCGGTGAGCTACCATTACTTTCCGCCGGTTACCTTCCCAGCCGAAGAGCGTCACCACTCATCTGCCGGTACCAAATTATACTGCTTGGTGACAGAGACACATGCACATGAGCAGCTTGCCCAAGGCTGTTACCTGGAAACGGATCGGCCGAGATTCGAACCTGCGACCTTTTGGGTCACGTGCAAATGCTCTACCGTTACGCCACCCAGACCACATTGAGTAACTACAGCAAAGTAGGAGAGTTAAACAAAAAAACTAAGTTATCGAAAAGCCCTTATAGTAGTACCGTATTGTACCAAATTTATACACCTAATGTAATGCCCATAATTATAGTCAGTTGATGGACAAATGCTCTGAGTGACTGTTGTTGCTAGTTTTGTGTGGTGGAATGCTATTCCTGTCATTAACCTGGGACTCTTGGAACTTTATCCTTTTGCATCCACTTCTGAGGCAGTGGGCATCGCCGACTTTATATCAGTTCTTTAAATCAGTCATTTAATCAGTCAATCTTAATTTAACTCAGACCAGAAGGTCCATAGAACCACACACAACCAACTACATTAATAAGAAACTAAGAAAATTGTGGTCTGTATAAGTCAGAAAACAGATATATGTAATACATAATGACCTTATTTTCATGTACACTAGACTGAATACTAAAAACATTGATAGTTATATATATCAGTTTCAAGTAAGATATCAGTCATACTGTGATATTTAGTGTGGGCAAAAATATTTTACTACACCTGTGATAGCACAACTTCAATAACAATCTAGTGGAATATTTGAACCTGAGTGCGACACCATAGAAACAAACAGCAGTTTTTAAACAAGCATACTTTGACATTGCTGTAACACTTTCCAAATCTATGAATAAGCTTGTTAGTCCAGATATACAAATTCTGTATCTCACAGAAAGCCATTATTGTTACTGTTAGCAGAACAAAATGACACTGTTGATTTCCATAGTCATTCGTCACAATCGATGTGTTTAGTGGCATCTCAGAAAGAAGTCACCAAGTACTAGATGTTCTACCCAGTCTGTCATAAAGTGCTCCATGCAATTTAGAGGTGTGGAAGGTTTCTGTCACTCAGCAACACCAATGCTGCTCTGTTGGACCAAATTTTTGTGTGACAAGTTGATTTTTTGGCTACATGTGTGATATCACAGACATTGTCAGCTGCTGGAGCTGCCCAGTTTGAGGAGGAAGAACTTGATGATGAGGAGCTGGGACATGCGGAGACTTATGCTGACTACATGCCAGCCAAATGTGAGTCTGTGGTTTACTTGTCATTTACCTGTCATTTGCTGTGTTGTGTTTGTTTCATGTGTTACGCTGCAGTAAAGGTGAAAATCATGCACTGGTTATTAGCACAAGATGCAATGTATGCATGTCAACTATATGAGTATCACGACCGTCTCTCGGTCTATTACGTTGGTGGATTTTGATCACATAGTGCAATGAGAAGTGGAAATCGGCACTTGACTGGGATAGACCAGTGTCTTGGCTACCTGCATGAGGAAGCCAACCCAGATCGTAGTATCCTGTGATCCCAAATTGTACCGAGGAAGATGAATGCGGTATGGGAGAGTTTTTCACTTGATGGCAGCAATCTTATAAACAGCGCAAGCTGTACACTAATACAAAATCACATTAGTCGAATCTAATGGTACCATTGGCGGGTGCCGTGGTTGCCAGAAGTGTCCAAAATCGTGTTCAAAGCTCGTCAAATTTGGCCATTAATATCATCCAACAGCTTGCATGTCACGTTGTCTCAGCATATGCTGAAGAGCTTCTTGTATCTCTAGTTAATCTAGTGAATTATCCGGAGATATCTGGCTGGATACAGCTATCTAAAATCATTGTTCCTCATTAGCTGTTAGGTTGCCGTCTAATAACTGGTGATGGTACAGTGTAAGAAATTTCTATTTTTGGTGGATGTCAGTGGGTGCTGTAGTTATTACAGTATAACTAGTTTTTGCTTATTTTTGGATGTTGATTTTGCATGCCTTTTTTTGGATTAAAGTGATTGAAATGATTAAGGCTGTGGGTAATTTTGAGATGAGTGTGCAGTCTCTTGCGTTACTACCGATGCAAAGTGACTTTGTATGTGGTACTTTCTGTCTATCTATCACTATGATTACTCGCAAGTTGTTGACAACCCGTATTTCTAAGTTGTTTCAACACTTATGTTTTCCCTCCAGTTGTGCATTGACTGGGCTTGTGATGTGTGTAGTGAGATACGGCTGCAAGCATCCTGACCCAGTTGTTGAGACATCATCTTTATCCAGTGTTGAGGTACCGCAAGTTTCCTATGAAATGCTCATCCCAGAAGAAGTGATTGATTATGGCTATTTGTCGGCACTGCAGCTCGAGGCCATCGTCTACGCATGCCAGAAACATGAGACCACTCTACCAAGTGGAGAAAGGGCCGCATTTCTTATTGGTCAGTGTTGCATCACTTTAACGAGTGCTGTAGCTTTTGACAAGTTGCACATGTTATTATTTTGAAGGCATTTTTATGTTACAAATTACATGACTACTACCGCAACCTGTCTGTTTTCATTTTGGTTGTCTTTTTCCAGTTCAACCTATGTTAGCTGGTTTCCTGTGGTTTTTTCTCCACTTGTTGAAGAAATGTTCTAGTTTCCTCCCTATCAGCCAGTAGGTCGGCTGGGAAGAGCATCAGAATGATCTTTTTTGTATTGCATGTGACATAAAACAATGACTTAATCAATCTTACCAGCTAGAAGCCCGTCCTGGTCGCTCCAACGTACGATATCACCATGTTTGTGTGCAAACTCCGATAAATTCTAACAAACCAACATTTCCTGTCTGCCAACCAACAGCATCAAAGCACTGAAGAGATATAGGAAACATATTCACTGTTTTGCTGTATTTGTTGCTTACATATTTGATGGGCACTAAAAACATCTTTGATTATATAACTCTGCATGAAACAGGTTTATTTTTTAATAGTCCTACTAGTGTGTTACTGTATGCCGATGTTTTATGCTGAGGTAAACAGCGAATATGTTAATGTGAAAGATGGAATATCATGTCAGTAGAAAGAATCATCTGTCGAATGTGACAGGTGATGGTGCTGGTGTTGGCAAAGGTCGAACGATCGCTGGCATCATCTACGAGAATTATCTGCGTGGACGCAAACGTTCTCTCTGGTAATCTCTTCACTCACTGCACATGCATGCACATTGGGTGACTTGAGTGGAAAGAGAATGGCAGTTGGAGACTGAATATATATCATATGTCATAAAGAAAACAGCTATTTATTAAGTTTCAGGTGAAGAAATCTAGAGACGGTTCATAATTGGAATGAAAGCAAGATCAGTGTGTAGTTTACAGTACAGTGAAACATTGCAACACAAGCTTCAATGTATTACACAGTTACTTAAGTATCCATAGCCCATTTGTGCCATTTAAAGCATGTGTATCTGTCAATGATGCAAGTTGTACCAGTTTGCTTCTGATATAACCAGATCAGAAAGTGTAACTATTACAAATGTTGTTGTTAGTGCAAAGTATTTACAGCGGGGAAACCACATGTCCAGACTTTATGAAATTTTCCTGTAGATATTACCTAGGATCATGGCTCATTCATTCTCTGACGACAGTGCGGAGTACATTATTTCATTCTGTTTTTTTGTGAATGAGATTTTGTTTTTACACATTGGAGCATATTTAGATGACTAGTCATAACAGTCAGGGAGTTTGGCAAACAGTAGCCCTGGGTGTGAAGAAATACAATCAGCATGTCTGTGTCTGCTATCTATATGTAAGTCTCAGTACAATCTGTCTTGCTTTGTTTCTACATATGTGAATTATGCACTATGGCAAAGTGTGCAATGGTGAATTGTGTTGATGTGTGATTGACGTTGCTAGTGACAGTGACTGTGGTGCAGGCTGAGTGTGTCTAATGACCTGCGTGTGGATGCTGAGAGGGATCTGTGTGACATCTCTGCATCACGAATTGAAGTTCATCCACTCAACAAGGTCCTTATTGGATGATTATCTGCTTCCTTCTCTCTACATTGAAAGAAACAAAGTTGTAGAGTTTGGGGCTGTAATTATGCACACTAACATGCACAGCGCATGTCAGTGTTCACTCACTGACAGTGTGTTTGATTTAATTACTCACTACTAATATATGGTTGGTTGCATGGCACAGTGGTAGACCGTCGATCTCTGGTCAGCAAACTTTTCCTGTCCTACGCTCGACCTGTAGCTAATGGGTGACCACTATTGTTGGTAAATAAACCATCCGCAACAGGTCAGCACCAACCAGGCCAACTCAGCCTTTCATCCTGTCGGAGTCAATAAATGGAGAAGTAAGCTGTTACCGTGTATGGGTAGTGCCATCTGGTTGAAGCTATGGAGTTAACTGCAGGCGTAGCAGAAAGTAATGGCAGCCTACCGCCAGGTCTATGGTGTGATTTAATTCACGTCACCTGCGGGCTGACTGCCTGTACACCGGAATCAGCTTTGTGCCCAACACTCGGTAACGAGTATGGGAAAACTTTACCTTAATTACTAATGTATAACAGTGTTCTTGATGATATCAATGTTTATGTTGCCATGAATGCCGATGTTAAATGTTGTCAGTTTGTATTTGAAGTTCAAGTATGCCAAAATATCATCCAAGATCAACGGGAGTGTAAAGAAAGGTGTGATATTCTCGACATACTCATCTTTGATTGGTGAGAGTCAGGCCGGCGGGAAATACAGAACTCGGCTGAAACAGCTGGTGCACTGGCTCGGCAAAGAATTTGATGGACTTGTATCCTCCGTGTTGACAAGTGTTGAGTGTCTTGCTGTTGACATTATAGCTTTAGTTTTGTGACATGTTTGTAATGCTAGCAACACTAGAGACACCATATGCCAGTATTTTAATTTACCACGTAACTCTTGAACATTTTACTTTTGGTGTGCTAAGCCATGCTTTGTTGCTGTTGTGTGGACAACTTGAAGGCTGCTTTAAATATCTGTACCAGTTACTAATGGTTCTCTTTTGAGGCCTGGCCCAACATGAAGTAAGTGCAGGAAAGGAGGCAAGTTATACAAAAGATTAAATAGTGGGGTGCCTTTCCTTTACTTATGGGGTAGTACAGATTATATGCCCATCATGATGAGATTGAGCATATTATGAGGCAGGAGATGTCAATAACTATCTACTCATCAACTTCAGTATTTCAATCACATTTTTGCAATTTTTACTCGAGACGTTTTGCTTTATAACCCACAAGATTGTCTGACAGCTGAAGTAAAAAAAAAGTAAGATTGCTATTAGTTTCCTTAATGTAGTCTATGCTTCATATAAAATGCTATGATGTAATGTTTGATTTATTTCCTTAATGAAGTTATCTGAAGATAATCTTTGACGAGTGTCATCGAGCTAAAAACCTATGCCCCGTTGGGTCGTCTAAACCAACGAAGACAGGGAAGACAGTGGTTGAGCTGCAGCAGAGGCTTCCTAATGCACGGATTGTTTACGCCAGTGCCACAGGTACGTTCTCATTATCAGTCCTGTTCACTAGTCTCCATTCACTTCATTGTAACCAGAGGTTATCGCACAGTAGTGGAGTAGTGTCAACAAAATGACCTACATCTCGCACTTATGCCATGATGCCAGTACGTCTGTCCATCTGTCTGTGACGGAAGTGCATTGGTGCATTATAGCTAATTTAGGTTTTAAATTCCGATCCCACTTTACCGCGCATTGGTGCTATGCTGCTGGCGGGCGCTGTGCTGCGCGGGCAAATCATCTCGTGCCATGCTAGCCAGTGCTAGAGTCTCTTGTATGTTGAGTGGGACATTAAACATTAACTCAATCAATCTATTTTAGCAGTAGCAGTGTCAGCAGTTGTGTTTAATGCACGTTTAGTTAACTGGAGCCCGGCAGTTGAATCTATTGGTGCATAAATCATTTTGTTTGTGCAATTTATCCTCATGTGTATAAACCATAGCTTTATTAACCAACCAGTTAACAACATTTGGTGCAACTGCTGGCCGTAACCTAGGTGATTGCTTCTGTATATGTGTCATATATTCAACTTGGAACTGTTTTATGATGGAATTCATTCACAGACAGACAGACTGTGTGTACTGGGTTCAAGAGGCATCTCACAACATTTTATTTAATAGATAATTTATAACTATGCACCACTTATGATACTGTACTGCTTCCCTGTTCATAACTGGAGTCGGAGTGTTACACCTTTTTATTATTATATACTTATATCTGTACAGTATAAGTACATTTTCAGTAACTATTAACTGTTATACAGATGCTCTCTTGGTATTTTATCTGCGTTGATGTAGTTGACCTGTCACCAAGTTCATGTATATGTCCATTCAAACTTTAATAAACTGTTGAGACTAATGCTAGAGGTATGTATGATAATATTCAGGTGCATCTGAGCCAAGAAACATGGCATACATGACACGGCTTGGACTCTGGGGTCCTGGCACACCGTTTCCTGCATTCCAAGACTTTATTGATGCAATTGAAAAAAGGTTTTGCTTACAGTGATTCACATTCAACGTTTTAAGTGCTTCTCTAGTCCTAATCTGCTTAACTGTTTTCTGTATAGATATAAGGTCAATTCTATAAATTGTATGGGGAAGCCTTTTTTTGTTGTGTTTTTTTTTGCTGCAGTTGTTGCACTTATAAAGTTACAAGCTAACTTTTGTATTTGAAATGTCGGAAATACTTCTTGCTATTAATTATGGACTTGGCTTTGCGAGTCTGTAAGGTCTGAACCATTGAATATATGTTGATGAGCTGAATTTTGTGATGCCACCACTGACCTACTACGCAGCTCTTAGAGTCAAATGCCAGTTGCTTGAATGTCAGCCACAAAACAAAATAGCTTTTATCTTAACTGTTGCATCACATTTTACAGTGGTCTACAATTGAACTCATATCAGTGTGATGTGCAGCATTGTAATATGAACTGGCTCTGAACCACGGCCCCCGTGCTGGCCAGCCAAGCCAAAGCCATAGTACGCACTAGCAAAACATGGCCACAAGCTACTAAACGGAGGACAGGCAACTAAACGGAGGAACTAAACATAGAATAGATATACACTAAATTGCAATGAACACAGTACACTGACAGCAAGATGACGGCTTACTTACTTACTTCAACAAAATGACGTCACTCGACCGGCTGCCATGTCGCTTAGCGAAGCCAAGCGACGGCCTCAAAATCTTCTGCTGTTCTAATTGGACGTAATGAGTCTAGATAGAATATTTAAGTCAGTGCTCTGAACTGCACTAGTACAACAACATTGATGCACTGTGCAGCGCATTATTCTACTGCCAGTTTCATTAACAGTGTGGTGTGTGTCATCTGACTATGGTCCAAAACCGTTGTCAACCACCAGAAAAATAAACGTCGGATGACGGAGGACTGTTGAACTGGCAAGACTTTCAGAACAGCTGTGTGTGTGTGTTTGTACTCAGAGGCGTGGGAGCGATGGAGCTGGTTGCCATGGATATGAAGCAACGTGGTCTTTACATTGCTCGCCAGTTGAGCTTCTACGGCGTTGCATTCCGCATCGATGACGCACCACTCTCCCGTGAATTCATTCACATGTACAACGCATCCGTTAGATTGGTACGTCATTCTAGACTGCTCTTAGTTTGCTGTGCTTGCATTAGAGAACTGGTGTAAACTGTGTGGTCTCCCTTCCGTTTGGAATCAGTTGATGGATCAAGACACTGTGAGATCCAGTGGATGACTTGCTCGCTGGAATTAATGCTTTTGAGTTATATTGTGTGTTTTGATTCTGTGGGTTGGGCAACAAGAAGGGCTTGTGGTCTGTCAGAAGGCCTGCTCTGATTATCTCCAAAAGTTCTGTTTTTGGAGACGAGGCTCAGCGTGGAGTAACTTTTGAAATGAAGGCCAGTTAAACTGAAGCTGCAGCAGCAGGAGAGTTGGATTATATATGAGAGAATATTTGTCCATCAAATATTGTACTTTTTTGGGCCCATTCCATGGGGCCATAGCGGTCCCCTCTGTCACGTGTTGTCGTCGTCGTCGTGGACATCGATACGCAGGCGGCGTGCAACAGTGGCGGCAGTAGCGACACCTGATGAATGACAATGTAAAACGGCTCGCAGTAGCGAATGGGCCCAACATTTTTCAAATGCTTTTTGTCTTTTCCAAGTTATTTGCTGGAAAGACCAGTATTTTGGTTTTTTTACATAATAGCTGTTAAAAACTTCCCGTCATTGACCATGTTGCTGTTGCTGTTGTATGTGAAGTGGGTTGAAGCTCGTGAGAAATTTGAAGCCGCTGCAAACCTCGTTGACGCGGAGCATCGTATGCGCAAGACGATGTGGGGACAGTTCTGGTCGGCTCATCAGCGTTTCTTCAAGTATCTCTGTATCTCTGCCAAAGTCCAGCATTGTGTTCATCTGGCAAATAAGGCCGTTGCCAGTGGAAAGGTTTTGTTTTGCTACTTTGATAACTATTTGTACTTGTAACTTAAAGTGGCACTCGAACAAAAAATACGCATACTTTGAACTCATTCTAGTGCAATTAGCATTGTTACAGGCTTTATTGGTTTAAATTTAAGGTGAGTTATGGTGTTAAAGATGTGATGTAAATTATGCAGTGTCCCTCATGCCAGTGGGGTAAGTTACCAGTTATTTGAGTTTTATTTAGTCGTTTGATGCTGTTGGTTGAGTGACAGGAAGCACATCCAGCCAATAAGAAACCTGTCCACATTATCACAGGTGGCGCAGTTGTGCAGCCCTATGTTAACAGCCATAGGCTTAGTCAATGGGAACCCTGCATTTTTGACCCCCACAGAATCGACATCCCATAATCTATCACTACAAAATTTGTCACAGGTGATTATGTCCATGACTTCTACAGCTGTGCAAAATTTGGTGGAAATCCATCCATGTGGGGCTTCTTGGCAAATAGGTGAAATATAACCAATTTTTTGTTATTTATACCCCTTTTTAAGCAACTCACCTACAAGTCAGACCGCTCACCATATTTTCATGCTTGATGGCTCAAATGACCCTTTTTGGTTTTGGTTGATATTGCAGCCCATTTAGGGGATAAAATTTCCAAAAAAAGCCCAATTTTGGGGGTGTGAATAGGCATTTTCCAGCCAAACGTGCCAAATATTGAAATGTTCATATTATAAAAATTACTGCACTGATCATAACCAAATTTTGCAGAGTGATAGAGACACCCCAAGTACTCACTGTGGGTGGTCCAAATATGCCCCAAACGAATCCAAGATGGCGGACGGACGTCATCTTGAAAAATCGAAAAATCACAATATTTTAGCTATGGATGGCCCAGTTTCGAGAAAATTTG
>Ga0209782_1001862_pt1 | contig 11377 bp, 10 predicted proteins | sample WorMetmaBAHAMAS1_FD_187390 | JGI IMG/M metagenome (GOLD analysis project Ga0209782, IMG submission 187390) | Marine gutless worms symbiont microbial communities from Max Planck institute for Marine Microbiology, Germany - Inanidrilus... | ecosystem: Host-associated > Annelida > Digestive system...
CCCATAACTCTGAATAGACTTGATTTTACCATTTTTTGCTGCATGTGGAATCAATCTGTATATTACAGAAATATCTACTAGACTTTAAGCAGACTGCAGTGGAGACCTGATGTGACTTACTTGTTTGTTGTTTTGTGTGGTTTTTATGTTTGTATGACTGTTTATTTCTGCTGTTTGACAAATTTCGTACAGAATGTGCCGATGGAACATTTGGAGTCGATTGTGAGTGGGTCTGTAACTGCCAGTTGGCCAGTGAAGTGTGTAATAAATCAACAGGGGAATGTCACTCTGGCTGCCGTACTACATTTGCTGGACTTGACTGCCAAATCCGTGAGCTTTTGGTTATTCTCACTGTGCATAAAATAATCTATATCTGTGTCAGTTATGCCCAGAAGTTCGTTCTCTTCTAGAACAGGAGGACGAAAAAAGTTTCCATTGCAGATAAAATGAGTTCATAATAATAGTAATAACTATATTTTGGTTTGCTGGAAAATGACTGCCAACATGGTGGCAATAGTGGTAGATAATGTGTTTAAAAGTTATTTAATTCGGCGTTACAGTGACATGTTGGATTTAAAGTTTTCGTTTACTTAACATTTTGTTAAAATTGAAAGCACAGCATTTTTTGTTAACTTAAAGTGCTGTCAAGTGAAAGTCAAATGGCTAGTATTAACCAATCCTTTCTAATTGGAGTTCACTGATATTTATAGCACATATACATTGATAAAAAAAGAAATTTTCACGTTACCATAGTGTACTTGGGTCTGCGTGGAATCTTGAATCATTCAGCATTGCAATGATAAATGTTTGTCATTGCAGTGATGAATGTATCGACATTTCTGTGACCTCATTGTGATTTTTACCGTGCATGAATTGTTCAGTTGATTGTGGTGATCAACCAATGGAGCCACTCGTTATTTGTCATTGATTGCATTTTTGATATTCTGTTTTCTGTAGCCCATTCAATTTTTGCAGTATATATGTGCTAATGCGAAATTTGTTGAAACGAAAATGATAATGCAGTGCCGCAACCATTTGTATGTCACAGCTCATGATCAGAAAACACGTCGGATGCTGATCAGCTTGTTTGAAAGCTTTTGCACTATTTGCTGGCGGTCTGCCCCCATCCACATTTAATATATTAATATAAACTTCATGGATCTATTCGGTGGTCTTTGTGTACGTGTTAAGAGTTGCCTGTGATGCGACGTGCACCTGTTATCCAGTCCCGGAATGCGACGTCTATAACAGTGCGATGGCGTGCGTGGATGAATGCTCCGGGCAGTGGGATGGGACCAGTTGTCGGCTATATTGTCTACTGTCGGCCTCGCAGTGACAGTGACTGGATGGACACGCCGCAGACAAGGTCCAGGAGGTTGACAGTTACTGGACTGAATGCCGGTCAGAGCTACGAGATCCGAGTATCGGCAGTTCACCAGACTGAACTTATTGGACCGCGTTCTCCACCGGCCGAAGCTACAACATGTGGCAGTAGGTGTTAGATTAATTTGCTTCACTGTTTGGTATATTCATCTTTTCCTGGAATGTGGGACACTGTTGGTTACACTACCGGAAGGTCAGTAAATATTGCTCCAGTTATACCCAGAAGTTTTGTTTTGGTAACTCTGTGAGGTAGCTCTGCAAAAATGCTGATTATACAATAAATGACAGTTGCAGTAACAGTAGTTTATTATCTGGTTTATTTCTTGGACCAAAAATATACCGGACCAGTACTCATATTGCACTAGGAAGCGTGTTAGACTTAGATGGAAATGGAAGGCAGTATTATATAGCGATTGAAAGTCTACATGTAAATAAGTAAAGTGAAGTGGTTATTGGCACAATTTTGCTGTAAAATTTACTATGAGTAAAAAAAAGAGATAATTAGTGAGTGATTAGTTTTATTTCTTGATATATTTGATGACAGTTTGTCCTAGCAAAAAAGGCTGTTGAATATCTGGTGTTTATTACATGTTTGCTGCCTTTTGGACCCAGAGTAAATACATCAGTTCTGGTCTGTTGTTCTAGACTGTAATTGTGTGTAGTTTTTAGGTTTTTATGCTTGGTTTTGTGTGATGTGTGTTAGTCTGTGTTTATGTATATTTTTATGTTCGTGTATTTTGTGTTGTGCTGGGTGTTGTTTTCTTAGTACTAGCCAAGAGAACTAGTCTGCAAAATAATCGATTTTGTGTAGAGTGGGACTTACAAAACCTTAATCAACCAATTTTGTTCTGTGTTGTCATTTTTAGTAAACCCTAATATTCAAAACTTTATGCGTGTGTATCAGGACCATTAGAAGGACCACGACAGTTGCATGTTGAGGAGTATCGGAGTTACAATGGAGACTATCGTCATGTTGATAATCAGCCGACAGCGGCCACTGAACAACATTCATTCAACACTAGTGAAGACAGAATTCACTTGATCGTTACATGGACGGTAAGAAGTATTTCATATTATTTTTTGGTGATAAAATGATATTGACTTTGTTCTGGTGGATTATCACTTTGCATTAAACTGAAGCATCCTTTCCATTCATTTGGACATGGGTATCGTGGGCCGTTCTTAGTGGTTAGCACAATACTGATTGCCAGTTAACTCAATTGTCGCTTTAGCCCAAAGTATTTTTAAAAGTTAGTCCTAACCGTAGGTTGATGTAATTAATTTCATACCTCTGTCTTACACTGTTAAACCCTGTCTTGCTTTTCCCACTTGGCAAATATGACACATAAAGTCATAACGTAATAACAGTGTTTCTCCAGTTAGAAATTTGCCACTGGGAGTATTTTATGAAGTGACAAAAATTGTGCACAGAAACTGAACTTGAACTCAGCTGATTTCATCAAAAGTTGTGGGATGCAGATAATCCAGAAATAATACAACGCTGCATCTGTGATTGAACGTTTCAGCTTCCTCGTCGAGAGAAGTTCAACTGTGTGAGTCTGCGTCAGTTCAAGGTCTACACCGGTCATGGCAGAGAGTCTTTGCGGCTGGTTAAGAGTGGCGGCTTGTCGACGAGCACGCTGCTGAGTAACGTCGACCGATACTCTAACCTGACGATTGGCGTGTCGCTCGTCAACAGTGCTGGGTTGGAAAGTGATGTCGAACAGACGCTCTTTGTTGGCAGTAAGCATCAGCCTACAGTAACTGAAGCATTATTACCAGACACTCCGCACCATTCGACACGTTTGCATGACAGTTTCTAGCGTGATTTGAAATCTCTTTTTTTCTCAGTTTATTAGCGTATACAGTTCATTGGAGGCCTTGCAATTATGCACTGTATGAATTCACAATTGACATTGACATTATTGTTAATACACTGCAAATCATTAACTACACGGTAGTTGGGAGCAATGGTACAAGCTGTGTTATAGCAAGGACTGCATTATACTGAAAATAAGCCATTGTGCTTACCCAGGACGAGTCAAATGGTGCACCTGTTCCATCAATCACTGCGTGAGTGTCAGTATCGCTAGATAATTATTTCATGCTGTCTGTGAACTCTGTTCATAGCAGCAGTGATCCCGTCTTTACCTCTCTCCCTTCCCCTTCCGTTCTGCCTAGTCTGTCCAACAATATATGATGCCATTAACTGGGATTAGTTTGCAGTAAGTGTTTAGTACCTCTGAGGAATATGACTACTGTCTGCATTTGTGGCACACACGGAATACAGCAACAAGAAGCATTTGAAAAATGTTGGGCCCATTCGCTACTGCGAGCCGCCGTTACATTGCCAGTCACCAGGTGTCGCTAGCCACATGCCAGCTATAGTGCAGGCGGCGTGCGATGTCCACGACGACAACAACAACGACAACGCGTGACAGAGGGGACCGCTATGGTACCATGGAATGGTCCCAATGAAAGAAGTTCTGCTGCTGTACCTGAACCTGAAGCTAATAATCTGAGGATGCATGCTCCCCTCTCCTCACTCCCCTTCCAGCAGTGGTTGTGGACATTGCCGTATCATATTTCATCAGTGGAATGTCATCTGCCAGTCAGGATGTAGATACTGCTGTTCGCTAATAGCATGCAAGACATGTGACAGCCTTATCAAGGTCGGTCGTGTTGATTACCCTTAGTGTGGTGACAGCTGGCTTTAGTAGTCAGTTCTGTAAAGTTGGGGATCCGTGGCATTCCCGCATTATAGTCGAATTTGTGTAATAACCAGGCGCATAATAACGTGATTGCAGTGTAATGGTGTCATTGTCCTTATGATGAATTTATAATGCATACAAAATGACACAGGATGGATTTACAGCTTTTAGATTGCTGCAGGTTTAAAGCTTTGCTACGGCAGTAAATAAGTAACAGATTTGTGGTACAGTAATGAGACTGTCCTCATTTTAGAGTTGTATGGCAGACGTACGCACGGTTAGAGTTGAAATACAGCATATCTTCCTGCATGTCCAAAGGTGTAAACTTCTGCATGAAAGTGGGGGGGGGGCTCATATGGCAAGTGTGGATCATGAGCCTATAACGGGAACTTACTGTGGCGTTAGTTTAGCTTTTTTCATTGCTGGAGTGTTTATTTTCACACTGTTACTGTAATGATCAGTATTTTTAAGTAGGATGTTCAAAACACATAACAGTTGTGATTGTTTCTGTAGAATCTGATCCGGTCGTTCGTCTGGAGATTGTGACGACGTCGTCCACTTCGCTAGGACTACGGTGGTCTCCGCCGGCGTCGAGCAATGCTCAGGTCCAGTTCTACGTACTGAGCTATCGCGAGCTGGAGCCTCTTGCGTGCATGACAGGACCCGGCTCATGGAGTCCGCTCATTGACGTCGATGCAGATCGTCGTCGGCTTGAACTTCCCGATCTGTTGTCGTACTGCAAGTACGAGGTGACGTTGTCGGCTCACACCATTGCTGGACGGGGCCTTGCCGCAGTTGCCGTGGCAACTACTGATGCTGCTGGTAAATATTCTGGTTACAGTAATGATAGTGATAGCCTGCAACACCACCAACTGCACTGAGCACGGATTGTTCAGTCATATTTGCCTTGTGATGTCCATATGTACCCAAGTTAACTCGTGTTCTCTTGGGCCGACACGAATCTGCTTCCCAAATGATATCTCAATCAGTTAGGCCATTTTTTCACAGCCCGCCCATTTCTGCCATGCATGGATCATTTAGTTGTATTTGCCATATGGTGCCGTTGTGCACCCACCCCCACCTAACACGTGGTCCGTTGAGCTCACGTGAGTCTGCATGGCATCTGCATCGGTTCAGCCATTGTTGCAGGGTTTAGCCGTGTGACCAGCACACATACACGCTATATCAAGACATGCTTAGGAATAGCCGGCATCCAGCACTGTTTGCACTGCTGGTGGTGCGGGTTAACAATGATTCTACACTGTTGCTGTCAGTGCCAGTGATACTGATGATGATGATGATGATGAGTGCATTTATAGAGCGCATCATAAATAGTCCTCAGACGTGCCAACAGTCAACAAGTGAGCCTTCAGATGTTGAGTGAACGTCGACGGGGAGAGAGCTGCAAATTGCAGGGTGGTTGGTAAACCATTACAGATGACAGGACCTGCGACTGCGAAACTCCTCGTCCCATGCGTGGTGGTCCTTGTTCTTGGTACTGACATCTGGTACCAGCGGTAATATGGTAAATGTTCTGGTGTGCAGCTCTTCCAATAACTTTTAACTTGAGCAGATACTTGGATTAATTTCTCTAAATGGCTGCTTCTCAGTTTTGCAGTTTGTGCATTTACGGCTGATGTTGGTTGGGAGGTGGGGGGCAAGATGGCTGTCTGGTCTCTAAAAGCAACCTCCACATATTTCAAAGGTGTTTTTTGGTATTGCTATCTTGATTGATGTAACTCCACAGAAAGTGGGATTGTTAAATAATGATGGGAAGTAGTAGTAGTAGTAATAGTTGTGGTAGTTCGATATGTGTACTGTAGCAGTAACCACATGTATAAATTGTACTTAACTATTTATGAACTAGTTGTTGTTATTATGGTTGATGTTATGCCCAGAGCCGGGCCAAGTGCGCGGCTTGAGAGTCAGTTTACTGACGTCGACTGCGGCTCAGATGATGTGGAACCGACTGCCGTGTCGCAAGCACAACGGCGTCACAGTTGGGTACATGTACGAACTGAGAAGGCATCTACAGCACAGTGGACCATCAGTGGATATAATGTTTGGCATCGTTAATGGCACGGCACTAGACTTGAGCAGTCTGATACCGTTTACCAACTACACTTTTAGCGTCCGATTTGCAAACAGCAAGTATGAAGGACATCGTTCGTCGCTGGACTTTATCACGTTTGAAGACCGTGAGTATCTCGTGTCTTCAGCCAAGTTTACTGTTAGGATTTGTTGCTTTGTAGAATTTTTGTCAGTAATTACTGTGCTGTTTTTGTAGTTCGGATTGTGATAGTTAATGGTTGCTGTTATCATAACGAGTTTATAGTTAGTGAATCAAAAAAATGTGTAGCACTGTATGATGTTACAAGCAAGTCAAATTCCGATGATGGCTGAATGTTCACATTGGCAGTAAACAGTGTTACTGGTATGTGGTTTGAATTGTTGCCGAAAAGCCAAGAATCTTCGTGGCATTGCTTTAGTAGATGGCGTGAGGTGGCATTGTGCTCTTGACACCTGCTGTACATTCATTCATTCATTATAATTTTAATTAAGAACAGACAAAACGTTGTTGAATAATGTCAGTACAAGCGAAGATAAGCGTATAGACTATAAGTGATACAGTAAGTCAATGAGTGTCATGATATGCATCCATTGTTCTTGAAGAGCATGCGCATAAAAACTTACTATCAGTGAGTGAGGAAGACCGGCGGGGTAGTTGGAAGTTATGTGCACGCTCTCTCAGTTCGTAGTGCTGTTCGCGCTGTGGGGCTAAAAGGGAGTACAGTGGATGACGAGGGTTATTGACAATTTTAAAAAACAATCGTTTTGTACACAGAAGGAGCATGATGAATAGGATTACTAGAGAAGTGATAATGATGATCCATTGGTGGAGCGGTGGTTACATACGGTGGCTGGTTGCCACGTTAACCATTGCTTGACAGGTGCTTGTTAGTGTCAGTGCTCTGAGTGTGCTGGTAGAATGATAAAAGAATAGTTTTCAGATCATGGCGGAACATGTCAGACGTTGAAGACTGACTGGTAGTGAGTTGTGAGCCGAGAGTAAATGCTCCGTGGCCAGAATGCAGTGATGCAGCAATGCAGCATAGTTCAGCAAACGCAGTGGCAGCCTGTGTGGCAGGTGATGGTTAAAATTTTTATAACTCTGCGTAAAAACACTGAAAATGACAACATATTTGAAGCAATTCAGTACGGATTATATGCACAGAAATTATCTGGAAAAAATGACAGTGACTTAACAACATTCAGTAAATTGCAAATATAAACACATCTAGAATATTGTTCATCGGTCGTCATAGTTTTTGTAGTGTAAGAGATGATTATTGTTAGATAAAAACTTCCCATCCATAAGCATTGCATAACATGTATTAATATAATATTTTAAAGTTTTTTAAGGTGCTTTTATTATAAATAATTTAATTATGTTCAGCTTTTAATTTCTGTATATATTTTTGGGCTGTTATAAAAAAATCAATTTTTTCAAATGTCCATGCTGTTTTTCGCGGCACACAACACTCTCTGTCATATGCAGTGTGCTGTTGAATGGACCGTATATGCTGTTCTGGTGGACTAAGTGAAGCAATGTAAAACAGTATAATTTATAGTTCATTGTCATTTTAATACGAGACAGTAGTAGAGATTTGTAGTAACACCAACAAGCTGTTGCACGTATGTCTGTTTAGTGCCGCCAGCTCCGAGTGATGTCCGAGTGCTGTCACGACTTAGTCGAAGTCTCATGATTGGATGGCAAGCTCCGTATCCTCCTCACGGCATCATCACTCGATACCTTTTCAAGTATCGTCCTCACGACATGCCATATGCTGTTCCATTTCTCATTGTTATGCCGCCAACATCTCACAAGTACAACGTCACTGACCTGAGGCCAGATTCTGTCTATGACATTCAGGTTTGTAACTGCCAGTGGTTCTCAATCGCCAGACACATCCTTAGCAGTTAGTACTAGCTACTTATTATGTGTGCTAGTGGTTTTTTAGGATGCTAGCCCACTCGACGAGCTGTAATTTGTAAACATACGCTGCGGGAATAGTTGAATGTGATGGTATCAGTCTGCTAGTGCTGCTGGGTCAAGCCGTTAGGTTTAGCAGCTCGACCGCCACACGTGCCCCAAGTTACTACTTTGTGATTGCCTGCTTGTGCGTTACTGAAAGCCTTCATGTGTGTTTAGGTGAGAGCGTCGACGAGAATGGGCGATGGACCTTGGAGTCAAATAATGGAAGTACTAACGGATGAATCTGGTACTAGCATTTCTTATGTTTTGAGTTTGTGCCCTGTAGAAGTGTGGGTATAGCCAGAATTCCAAAGCCATGTGTCACAGACTACTTCTATCCATAAAACACTTCTTATGCACAGTTTGAACAGCATAGCATTACTGTATGTAATTTGTAAATTTGTGCATTGTCCAGCATTTATGTCCAGTGCCTCAGATTCGTTTTCACGATTTTGGCGCTATATAAATTTATTTGTATGTATGTATGTATGTATGTATGTATATATGTGTTTGTACATTTGAGCAATTTTACATATGTCATAATATAGTTTATGCTGTTATACTGCAAGATATATGACAGCAGTGAGAATTACTGGTTTTTCCCCTTTTCAGTAGCTTTATTTGTAATACATAATAAAGTATGATGATATAGTTGTGTTTTAACTGATGAATGCTTTAGAAATGGAGGCTATTAAGGGTAAAATTACCATTAATAACATGGAAAGAAGTAGTTGAATATGTCTGAAGTCTGCATTTGAAGAACGAAGATGTGATGTTGATACAGAACATTAATAAGCTGTGGTGAATTTCATAATGACAAAATTGGACACACGTGGACACTTTTTGTGGTTATTTTTTTTTAGCTCAGCTGGAGTCAGTTAGTTGCTTGTGTTATTTTCTTGCTCAGTTTGTTCCGAATTGTGAAGATATTTGGTGCAGATTTCTTGCTGGCAGGATACCTTTCTGCTCCCGTTACCCAGTCAACAGTGCTGAAGCATTGATGGCAACTGAGAGCACTAAGACCAACCGGGAAAAATCACGTGTACTGTTTTCATGAACTGTCTGACTGCTGATAGAAGGACATTCAGCTCTCTTTACATGGGCTTTCTGATGCCAGTACTGTGGAGAATGTGAACTATTTTTTTCTCAAGCTGCTACTGTGCATGCCAGTTCTTGCATGCCAGTTTTGATTTTAATCCTGATGTACAGTCAAATGTATGTTTGTCATGTCCCACACAGTTCCGAGCGCTCCTGTTGGCTTTGTGAATGTCTCTCGTACTTCGTCGTCGGTGTCTTTCACGTGGAATTCTCCAGTCAATGCGAACGGCATTCTGCGTGACTATAAGGTGACATTTTGTTGCTTGCATTTACAATATACATCACTGTTCAGTGTACGATATTAGTAATACTGCTGTGGGTTTTCACTTAACCAGCTTTTTTGGAAGTTACTCTAGGTTGAGAAGTTTGAGAATAATTGGAGCCAGTTTTAACGAGCCAGATGATTTCCCTTTTGCCTTACCAGTGATGTCAAAGAATTGGTGATGCAATGTGTCATTAGCATATTATTGACTAAGTTATATTTATTAATTATCTGCACTAGTTTACTGTAACATTTTTGACACTACTTTTATCAAGACGTTGCATTGTGCCGTTGTGATTCGCAGAATAACTGGCAGACATAGAGTATCATGTATACGATTTAAATACTGTGTAGTGAGCGAGCTCACTGCAGCTCATTTGCCTGTAAAATTTGACGTCGGAAAATTTTTATCCCGTTTGTTGTTGTTTTTAACACCGTCAAGCATAATTTTAAAATAATGCTGCTGTTCGGCGAAGTGTGTAATGAGATGGTTGTTGTGTTGTAGTTGGCATGCACGCCGACTACATTTCTCGGTCGATCCACTGCGGCTGCCGTTGAGTATTCGCTGCCGTCATTTGTGAACAAGTATTCACTGACTGCCCTTCGTGCTGCCACTCGCTACAGCTGCCAGCTGCAAGCCAGCACACAGAAGGGCTTTGGGCCGTCGGCTTCCGTTGTTGTCTGGACAGAACCTGATGGTATAAAAGTGCCGTATGTTATTCATTTCTGTGCTTAGATGTTGTTCTTCTTGATCATGCTCATTTTTTGTAGTTCATATTTTTGGGCCCATTCCATGGGGCCATAGCGGTCCCCTTGTCACGCGTTGTCGTTGTCGTCGTCGTCGTGGACATCGATGCGACAGTAGCGACACCTGGTGAATGGTAATGCGGTGTGCGGCGGCTCGCTGTGGCGAATGGGCCCAACATTTTTCAAATGCTTCTTGTCTATCTTGTGTCTACACTATCACTCTTTTATGCGGACAGTTTTCAGTTGTGTGGTCCAGTACCAGCAGAAATGGCATGTGCATGTCACGATAGCATGGCCAGTTGTTGCAGATGCTCGTTTCTTGCATTATACAGCCGTGATACAAGTGCTGTTATTTACTGCATTTCTTGGCTCTGATGCTTACCGTTATGTGCATTCAGTGCGTTTGTCACGTGTTGTTTACACGTGACGAATGGCATCAGACATGCTCAAAAACCGACACAAACAGTTGCCTGGATTTCTTTTGGGAGACCCACTGCTGTCCACTGTGACAGCATAAACAGAACTAAAAACGAAGAATATAGGTACATGTGGTGGTAGTTGTAGTACTAATATTGGTTAAGCATTTAAGCAAGTATTTTGGGGTCGTGGTGTGTTAACGTGTGTGCGTCTGTGGTATGATGGTAGTCGCCAGAAGCCTACGTCGACCGGTGATTAAATCTTCAAAATCTCCTAAGACGAAGACAGCAATGACGTTGATTCTGAATCCAGCTAGTTCAGATGCCAGTGTAGATGATTCAGGCGGGTAAGATAGCATACGTTGTTGAGTGTCATATAACATTTGTTTCATTTGGCTGCTGTTATAATAGAGCTGGGGTTAAGGATGCATCCCCCGTCCCTTAGGAGACTGGCACAGGATGAAGAGTGGACGGGGTTAGTGACTAAGTTCCTTTAGTGCCTCTGCTTCGACACGATTAACTGTGTTACAAGAAGATTTGGTCTGTTGTGCATTATTTATAGTATTTACAATAACTTTTCAATTGTTACTTGTTTAATTTAGCTGTCGATTATTCTCAGTTGACAGACGTGGAGTGTTGAATGTAGAGGAGTGTATCACACGTTTAGACCGACTCCGTAACTAGAGTTTTTGGAACGATCTCATTAGATCATATAGGCTGTGGG
>Ga0209782_1001863_pt1 | contig 11375 bp, 4 predicted proteins | sample WorMetmaBAHAMAS1_FD_187390 | JGI IMG/M metagenome (GOLD analysis project Ga0209782, IMG submission 187390) | Marine gutless worms symbiont microbial communities from Max Planck institute for Marine Microbiology, Germany - Inanidrilus... | ecosystem: Host-associated > Annelida > Digestive system >...
CTGTAAACCAGCCCCTGGCCCCATGTCAGTGACCCTTGGGTTGTAACTTGTAAGAACATGCCTGTTCTTATAGGCATTTTTTTCTGTTGGGATAACGAAAAGCATCAAAATGTGAAGTCCTTCGCAAGCTTCATAGACCCACAGTATGGCAGTGATCTGGACCATAGATAAGGGGCTAGTATATACATACATACATACATACATATACATACATACGTAAAATGTTATAGTGCCCAGTATACATACAACAGACCTATATACTGTGCATTACAGAAGTTCAGATAAGAACGATAAACTAATTAAAAGCAATGTTAAAAAGATGAGTTTTTAATGCATGTCGGAAAGCAGGTTGTGAGTCAATGAGTCTGATATCAGTGGGGAGACTGTTCCAGACGTCACGGCCGCTGACTGAGAATGCACGTTGACCGAACTGTGTTCTTGTTCGACGGATGACAGCGGACCTGGTTGTGGATGACCGTAGCTGAAGCTGATGTGCACTGGGGCTGAATGCCACTAGGTCCTTGAGGTATGGAGGGGAACGTTGATGGAAAATATTGTACATTAACGTTGCGACTTTGAAATCACATGGTTTGCCTGTTTGTTCTTAGGTTCATTGTTGGTAGCCTACCAGGAACTAACATGGCGTGGCTGTTATTTGTTTACATTTTTATACCATACCCCTACTTTCCTCACATGGAATAATTTATGTGAGCGGTATACCATCTGCCTACCAGAACCTACTGGAGTCTGACTGCGGTAGTCATGTGACTACCATGTTTACATACCAAACACCTATCAGACACACCCTGTTTGCTCACCGAAAACACTACTCAAAATAATTATTTTTTACATTATGTCTATTTTTATGCATTTGTTACTGAACTATTTAAACAAAATAAATGAGCTGATAATTTTCAAACTCACAAACGAATTTTGTTTCATGCCATGTTTTAGATGCTTCTTCCGCAAAAAAAAACTAGAAAATTAAAGCGCGTCAAAATAGACCGGATTTTTTATCGCACCGCTGAGCACTATTACTATTGCCAGCTCAGCCTCCTACCTTTATTGGTATGGGAAATCAGTACCGACCAAAGGTGGTGATGCTCGACAGCTGGGCAGTAGAGACACGTGTGGCTTATTACATTTGTGGATAAATGTTTGTTTGACAGGTAAAACTTTGTGATCCCTCGTTAACACACACGTACCTGAGCACATTAGCGGTGAGCTGCTCATTATAAAGCACTATACAAATGCATGCTTTACTTACATGTGTAAGTTTTAAATAACACAGAATGTGTCTGCCACCAAAATGTGTCTCAGACCAAAAGACAGCTAGAGTGAGAACCCAAAGATATGAATTATGACTTTGACAAACCTAAAAGTCTGTGAGATCAATTCTGGCGAATGTCGTAACTCATCATGAATGCTTAGTGCCCGCTCACAGAAACTATGCTCCTCTGCACGGCATGGATGCAGCACGTTACCTGGACAAATAATATGTCACCGGTACTAATAACAAGAGGGCCTAGCAGTGGCTAGCATAGCGCACGATGTGGGAAGCTCTAGAACAAACCGTTCTTCAGATATAATGCATTTTCTACCGCGATTACTAGAGAAAACTCATCAACACGAACGATTATAAAAATTTCAACAAAACTATCACGTGTTTCCGGTCCAGACTCTCAGTAAGTAAAATAAGTGATATTGCTACAATTACCAATTTTTCCATACTCCCTTCAACCAGAAATCCCGGCATCATCCAATCCGACAATCGGGTGAGGCGTTGTCAGTAAGTAGCAAAGACATCCATCTATCCAAGCATGCAAAGATATCCGGGATCCATTGCACCCTGTGACCACAATGCAAAATGTCACAGACAGACGGACACTGACATCGTAGCATAAGCGTGAGATGTATATATTACATCTTGCGCTAAAAAGTGGTCAGAATTTTTACAATAGGCTGCACTGCAGGGGTGGACATTATCCTTACAAAGCAAGTATAACATCCTGTACTGGACATACAGGCAACAATAGAATTGTTGCCATGTTCTTGGGTTATGGTTAGGGTTAGTGTCAACAAACCCTAACAATAACCCTGACCTCCATCTACGACGTGGAACCACCCAACCCAACACCCCATTGGTAACTCAAGTCAGCCATTTTACCAAAGCAGAGAAAAACCGGTTGACTGACTGAATGGACACGGGAGTCGGCCAGTACCATAGCTAACTCTGTGATGCGGCTAATAATAACACTGATACTAAAAAAAATCCACAATTAAAGGTTACAGTGCTATCATCATGAATCATCTGAAAAGCTACTGCAAGAATTCATTCGGATCGCACGATGAATCGGTCTCAAAATGGAGCACAATTCTCAACTTGGGTAACAAGCCAGTAGCAAGCAAAAATAAATGACAAACACTCAGACATATTATCACCAATGTGTATTACCTGACAGCTTCTGTTTATTACAGTCATACACGAGGTAGCTCAAGTTGGCCGGCAATGCTTCTGCAGTATCCTAGACATTACACAAATACAACTTGACGTTCACTGTTAAAGCTGAAGATTTGTTTAGCCCACTCAGCTAAGTTGCCGAACGGGCTATATTTAGCCGAGCGTGCTGCCGAACGGGCTATATATTTTAAACGTTGTATGAAGGCAAAACACAAAACTGCCAGATTTCAACATTTATTGGCCTACATCACCAGCAAGCAGTGGGTTATCCTATGTATGACGTAGCATGGACTACATGGTGTGTGCGCGTGTCAGCCATACTCATACTTTTGACTTAATTTAATGGCCTGGTGACAGAGACACTATCCCTGCACCTCTGCACTCTAGCAACCTGCTTATCAGGGCAGTTGTAAGGCGGCAGGGTGGGGCACCACCCCCCAGTCAGAGGTCTTCCTCCCCAAAATGAAATTTTTGGTAAGTGAACTGGACATGTGGCATGAAAATTTAGGGATTATATGTTGGTTTTATGTCAAAAAATGCACATAAATGACAAACTTTTTTTCTGGTGACTGGCCCCTCTTCAGAGGTCCCTGGCCCACCAAAGTGGAGGTGCTAGAACGGCCTCTGCCAGTTGCTCAACAATGTTTCTACTCTTGGACTGATCACGTATCAGTTCAGTGGATTGATGCTGAGTCATATTCCTGGCTGCACAATCCTCCCAAACATTGTCTATCCACTTTTTCTTTGGTCTGCCTTTTATCCGACTGCTGTGCATATATCTATGGAGCAGTATGTGACGGAATCTGCCATTACTGTGATAGAAAATGTCATTATATGGGTAAGCCCTGTGAAAATGGCTGAGTGAACCGATTGAGATGCCATTTGTGGAAAAGCAGACTCACGTGGGCAAAAAGGAATGATACATCAGACGGAATTCATGTGGGCACACCTGGCAAATATGACTGAAAAATGAAAAAAACAGTGGCAATGTGGGCTGTTCCTATCATTTACTGTAGCAATTTGTTTTTTTCTCATCACACTCAATTTTGCTTAACTAGCTTTCTTTTTCAGAGTTAATCAAGGTTGGAAAGAACAATTGGGATAATTGAAGCAGGTTTTCACAGGCCATCTTCTTCTTTTGTCGCCAAACTAATGGCGTTGATGCAGTGAAAGGAACTCAGCACATGGGAAAATATCACCCATTGGTCACATCATTTCTAGATCCACCAACCGAATCCCAAGGAAAGCATGTCACTTCCTTTACTCTGGCTCCCCAGTGCCAGTAACCATTTTCCAGTAATATCATGGTCAGCAAAAATGCAACTAAACATAAAACGTGAAATGTCATACATTCCGAATGTAGCTGGTTCCGGTTTCACAGCCGCTGTCAGAATTCTGTAGAAGAAGGTATTCCATTTCAGCCAAATGTGGCAGAACAGGACACCACTGCACAGCAGATATGCACATCAAATATGCACAAGTTCGACGGTCAATTTCTTAACAAACACTGGTTAGCCTATTGTTCCCTTGTGTCCGAAGAGGTATTTGGTGCACAAAACTTTTTTCTGGACCACATACGCTTTCTCAAAAAACTCAGGCTGTCTGTCTAGAAAACTGTAGATCTGACTCAGCCCCTATGAGGAACGTTGACAGCCTTCATTTATGACGGTATTGATGTCAATCCCTAACGACAGACAGTACATCACCATAATGTCTGACAAATGCCAGATAACAGTCCTACGTTGCTAATGCGAGTAATCATCGGTTATATTGGATACTGACATTATCAATTTATACAGCAGTTGAACAAGCTCCAGCATATGACCTCATAATCCATATGGGCCTAATACATTTAACAATTTTTGGCTTTTAAAATTTTACAGAGCTTTTTTTTATAAATATCCGCAACTTCTAACAATGTGTCTCCAGCTTAACACTGCTAGGAGCTTTTTCAACCTAAGCTTGGAGGCCTCAATACTAGGCACAGCAATGTTACAATATATTAATTATACCAGCTACAATGTCAGCATCATTAGCAATGAAAATGCATTAAACTGAACAGTGAACAAGCGAAAATAAACATTAACTATCCACTGTCCAGATAATCTCAGCAACATCGGTACAAATACTTTTCAACAACAAAAAATAAACAATGTAATACAATGTCCGTACCAGGTCTTTAACGACGTCTAATACAGACAAGGAATCTTGCTGCATGAGAAGCAGAAAAACAGTCTGAGAGTTTCCCTGAATGTACAGTACCAGTTGGACAAGCTGACTGCTTTCGTCGCTGGCACAATGACTATCTGTGTCAGAACACATCGACAGCCACCGAACCAACATCGTCATTATCTGTTGATGTCAAGATGTGACATTTTCAACAACAGTGTCTGATATCTAGGCTCTTGCTCAATCATTGCACAATTTGTAGGTTTTGGAAGATATATGCAAAAACATCTGATTTATTTAAAAGTAGGAATAGAGGACATGACCTCAGTACTACAGCAAACAGGTTGCAATGGTATGGGCATGTATTGTGAATGTATTGTGAATAGATAATGACTGGTCGAAGAAATGTATGGAGTACGAAGTGGAGGGTTCCACACCCAGAGATAGAACAAAGAGGACTTGAAGAAAAGTTGTGCAAAAAACTGTCAATCATGCAGATTAAACAGGGAGTCTGCCATGGATCATAGTCGATGGAGGAAGCTGATAAAGGATGGTTGATGATCATGATAGACACGAGTGGGTGAATGTATCTTCTGATACCGGCCCACTGGGGTTTTTATTTTAAAGTGATCACAATCCAGATGATATTCATTTCATTAACAAAATTCATTTTTATACACAACCATAAAAAGACACCCTACAAGTATTGCAGCAAACTGCTTTTCTGTTTTATGACAGTTTGAAAGCCATGGTTTCTTTTTCATTCTCAATATTTAGTCCCACATAAACAGCAGACATACTAACTAGAAATGGCCAATGACTTGTAAACAGCTGCAGACTCATCAGTTTCTAAATGCCGGCCATGACACTGAGTCTGTGATTCACTGGCAAACACTTCCGCATTGTTTTCACCATCTGTTTGCTTGCCGCTCTTTTCACCAACATTTTCAAGGTGAAAAACACCGACGTCAGTGTCGCCCACAGCTGCTGGTGTACATCCAGCATGTACAGTATGTCTCTCACTGGCACGATGTTGTTGTACTGGGTCTGTCGATTTATTGTCAAGCTCTGGGTACGAAGGACCACAACACCGGATGAGATCTTTGTATTCATCGGCACTCAAAAATACTGACAGCAAACGAACACCCTCCGGTAGACACGTCACTGCAACATAACACCACTTGTTCTCCACACTGTTTCGAGTAACATCAACTTTCTTGTTAGATTTATGAATAACAGTAATGTAGAATCAGAAAATGTTCAAGACTTGTTCTGCATCTAATAATTATAAGTTCTGACCTTTCAAATAGCACAGTTTCAGGACTACTCTGTGCCAAACATAAAAGATAAGCAAGGACAAATATCTAGTGTCTTAAAATCATGTGTGTGTATGTTGATTATCAGTGGTTCGTGGTCTGGAAATACGTCGTGAAATCAAAAATTGTCTGCTGATGGATAATACATTCAACACTGGGACACTGGTCCAGCACTCTTAAGTAAGTAAGTAAGTTTAATGTTTCAAAAGCAGTCAGAAACCACTTGATTGCAGCTAGGCCTAGACAATCGCAATGCAAACAACAAAATACAATGTACAAGATCAACAAACAGCACTGCCAATAGAACAATAAAACTGTGAAAATGTAAAACAAAACACAACTCACACAAGACTACTGGAAATTTAAAAGAGCATAGTTGATTGTGGAGCAGTATCTTTTAGTACGAAGAATTGATATATCTATGATCATATAAGTTAAACAACCCATTTGGCTAAGCTGTTGTCTCAGGCTAGCAGTGCTACTGATGCTGGTTATGCCCAGTGTTACAGATGGTACACCTCATCTTTTCCATATGCAATGCTGTCAACTTCTCAGTTTTTACAGTGACATCAAATAACACTGCTTGATGACAGAGATATTAACCTGCTGAAGTTTGCCATAAGTTTACAATTTAACTGACAATTCCGATGTTGGCTTAACCGTGCTGTCCTGAAAAAGTAAACAGGCATCTGGCTGACCGAAGGTTGCTAAGAAGCAATGCCAAAACACCAGGCTCAGTGCCATAAAAACTGCACCAATGTGACAGTGCAGTACACTTTACATTAAATTTACTGCTAATGCAAAAATGTGAAGCCTCCTACATCAATCTGGGATCCATATTTTCTAGAAAAAAAACGTGTCTGCAACGCAACTGAAACAAAGATCATTAGTATCATTATGTGCATTGCACATTGCTGCGTCTTGTTTCATTACAATAAAGCCAACAATTTTGCAGTCAAAAGGTTCACAACCATAGAAACAGTAACATAGTGTAGATAGTCTGTTAGTATTTGAACTAATCAAAACAATGTTCTTTCGAGTTTAGCCAGTTTTATGATACATCTAATTGCTGATGTGTAAACTTGCACATCCAAAACCAGGCAACTGTCATGCAGTAAATGTAATTAACTCAAAAATGTAACAAGAAGTCCTAAATATACCACAGAAATTAAGGAACTTACCAGACTTGACAATCTCACAAGACAGCTGAAAACACAACACACAGCACTACTAAACACCAGAATGCCACCAGATAGACTGGGTTACACAGTCCTGCATGTAACCTTTGGGAAGTGCTGTAGCTAAGCAAATAAATTACACAAGATATTTCAAATACACTACTAAACACTAACACCAGAACAGGTAAACAGACATTTTCAGATGCCATCAAAATTGGTCTGACATGAGTATCCAACTCACAAAATAATTAAATGAATAAAATAATGTCAAAAATAAGTCTATTATAGTAGCTTACAGCTTCAACCTATAATTCAGTATTTCACATGTTAGCAGTAAAAATATTATATACAAAACTCGATTAAATAACCAAATACAACAACTCATAGGATAAAAAGTTGAAATAAAACAAGTCTATTGTTTCAGAAGCATGATATACCTTAGAATATAATACATATGGTGGCATTGTGCACAAAAATTTAGCAAATTATGCTCAGTATGTTTTAGAATTATGCATGCAGTTTTTCAAATTATGTAAAAATTATACTCGTTTATTGATTTATTCTTATGTGCTCTACTTACATAAAAAGCAATACATGTTGCTGACTTTATATAATGCAAAAAACGACAAGCATTCTGTATAGTGGGTTTATCTTTCACTTTTCTGTCAAGCTACACTAACTTTATGCACATTAGGTCACATTTATTTAGCCATGTGTAGCAGAATTCCAAGATCTCATAATGAGATGGGCTGGACAAAGGCTTAGATGCCCCTCTCTAGACACAACCCAATAATCTCACTATAAAATTCCTGGCATCATCCCTGATCATGTAATTATCACAAAATAATACTATAAAATGTAGTGTGAACAATAAATCAATAATAAACCATAAAATTATCTAACATAAACTGCAAGTCCAATGGGCATCAGTTGTTTATACTTGTACATCAGTGATAATAGCTTAATAATACATGATCTACGAGGAATATGTAATGCCTAAGAGTGTGACAAGATAAGGTATAGAGCGGGGTTGCAATATAAAACTAATGCTGAAATACCCAAGTTGAAGAAATAATGGAAAAATACACAACATGATGGAAGGGATATGTAGTTTTAAAGCTGTCTGTTAAGATGTTCTTGGTCACCGTAAATTAGTAATAACTGAATAAACATTATCATCTAATTCACTACAGCACTGACCAACAAATACAATTACTGACGTGATGCTGTTTAGGCTGAATAATGCACAGTCGTGATGTCAGCTGTACCGACAACTGCGTATATACAACTCTGACAAACAAATCCAGCTTTATGTAAATCCTACTATGCCAAATACCTGTATTGGTAATTAAAACATAGGTGGGTGTCAGTCACTTTAAAGGTGCATTTCTTCTAGACTGATTCTGTACTGAAAAAGGCTTTAGAAGTTATATAACATACACCCAGTCCAAAAAAACTTAGACAAAATTACTCTTAATTATTACAGCACAAGTACCGCTAGAGTCTTCCTTCGTAGAAAACATTTTAATAAAGACATTCAACATGACAGAAATACATAAAAGCCCCAGTAACTCCTACTGAAATATTGCTGCTTTTATGGTTCTTGCAAAATAAATGATTAAAACCTCCATAAGTCAATGATGAGCATAATAATCTAACACTCTACATGTATTATTATTAAGTACACTTTTAACAAAAGTCACATATGCAGACTTAACGAGCAAATATGTGCAATGCACACTGATTGTGCAGTTAGTAATGATTAATGATAATAATTAACACTTTAGTAACTTCACAGCATTTCATTCTACTACACCACTATAACTTTTCGTTTATGTCTAACTGGTCTAGTCTTGCAGGCTGGCTATGCTGCGTCTCCCAAACGCAAACCTTCAGCTTACATTAAGCAGATTTTAACGACAAATGCACAACAGCAGGCTAGAACAAATATAATGCATTACGTGCATCTGAAGAGTTACCATGCTACCTAACAGTGCATATCTATCTATAACATTGAGACTGAACCTAACTGATGGACAAACAGACTGGACAGGAAGTATCCTTTATTGTTTGTCTGCCTGTCTTGTCAGTGAAAAGTATAATCTAATCTAAACAGTTCCATAGAGTCGGCATAGAACTAACTAACGCGCATCTCTCTATGAAGAGTTATCACGCTACCTAACAGTGCATATCTATAACATCGAGACTGAATCTAACTGGTTCTGATGTAAGATGCAGCCGGCGAGTGCTCCTGGAATACTGGTAATAACATTGTGCAGCAGTTGTGAACAGAATGCATCCATATCACAGCTTTCTAACTGTGTGTGCAAACAACAACAACATTAATTTACTTTAAATGATATTGATATAAAACCAAAAAAACATTTTATGGCCATTATGCCTGGCAGCCAACCTCAGCTGGCACCTGCAGTTAGAAACTGGAGGAATATACTTGAACAAAGGTCTACGGGCCGAACTCGCATAATTACCACATCTAAATTCTGCAGAAGGTGCCGAGATCTCAGTGGCACTAACCAACCATCTCTCTACCAATTCTTTTTGAAAAAATAATCGGTACAAAACTTTCAAAAACTGCCAAAAAATCTGTGCCGATAATGTTTAGTCGGTTAGTGCTTACATCAATTGTGGTTTTCATTTTTAGATAAATAAATACCAAGATTACTACTTTCAGTTTCCATTTTAGCAGCCTTGCATTGAGAAGCTACTCAAGGTTATGCAAAGCAATGGGCTTTAACAGTCTGACTGCCCTTCCTGTTTGCAAACCAACATATTCATAGCACTCTACGGAATGATTTCTACATACACTTTACATAACATTTTAAAACAAAATAGATCATGATACAGTCAAATGGGGCTGCAATATACAGAAAAAAATCGCACGCGGTTTGTATTTTGCTTACGACACAAAATTGGTTGCCATGGCAACGTCCCTTGAGGAATTGTAAAAAAATGGACCTGATCAAGAAAATTCACGCAAATACCTTCCATTTGGTGAAAAGATCGTAAAAATCGGTCTAGTAGATACTGAGATAGCTTTGCTCCGAGTAAAAAAAAGAAGAAATTATGGAAGGTAAAATATATAGGCCGGTCCACAAGTTTGCCGAGCGGACTAAAAAAGTAACACTAGTACACTCACCTTGTGTTCGGCGAAATACGGGACACACTGAAAGCCAACAGACAGCGCATCACCATAATGCCTGACAAATGGCAGATAGCAGTCCCATGCTGCTTCAAACTCCGCAGTAAAATCTCGACCTTCTTCAATACATACCTGAACAAGCACAACTCCATAGGCTGCTATACTGAACATTAGTCTATGACGGTTTAATATTAGTTGGGCTCAATATCGAATAACTTCGCTGACGTACACAATTCCAAACAGCTGGAGGTATCTTTATAGAGACATCAACTAACCATTATATGATACAGAACCACGGCAAACTTAGGTAAAATATAAACAAAAGTCAACAAAGGTGCTTTTGTGGACTAACAAATCCATATATTCAAAATGTGTCATAGCTGCATGCTATCACTTTAGTTTTTGTTAACTTTTCCGGAGTTTGTCATGTTGGGTCTCACTCACCCACAATACAACAGAATCTTTTGGATAACTGTGATGGGTTTTTTAAAGTCTGATGCATTTCCATAGGTTTTTGAATGCATTTCCTATTACCTAAAGAAAGCTGCCAAAGTGCATCACAGAATGTAGATAAGAGCATAAACTGTAGCATAGTTTCACAGCAGCTCAAAAAAAGAAGTCTGAAACAAAAATAAAAACAAAGAAAAAACAGGCAACTCATGTTTGTAATCTTATCAGCAGACATCAAAGTTAATGTCCTCTTACTTATATAAATTTACAATGCACACAGTGATCAAACACAAGGCTTTAGTCTGAGGAACGGGCGGTCACTAGATGGCAAAAAAGGACATGTTAACATCCAGTAAATACGTAGGTATTAAGGCGGCACTTGAAAAGGTCCAAACTATGCACAGAACAAATTATTATTATTATTATTATTATTATTAAGCACAATTACAGAGCGCACTTTCGCAGGATGCCACAAATGCGCTGAAGACAACAGTTACACGTTAAATAATAACTTTTTCAGTTTGTTTCTGAACGTGGTCAGAGTGATGTCGGGTGATCTCAGTTCATCAGGAAGACTGTTCCACACACGAGGTCCATGGACGGCGAAACCACGATCGCCGTAGTTTGTCCGGGTGCGTGGA
>Ga0209782_1001864_pt1 | contig 11372 bp, 13 predicted proteins | sample WorMetmaBAHAMAS1_FD_187390 | JGI IMG/M metagenome (GOLD analysis project Ga0209782, IMG submission 187390) | Marine gutless worms symbiont microbial communities from Max Planck institute for Marine Microbiology, Germany - Inanidrilus... | ecosystem: Host-associated > Annelida > Digestive system...
TAAGTTGCCGTTTAATTGTCATATATTTAAATATGTACATACTTTTTCAGATGTCACTCTGTACGTGTGTGTCTGAGGGCTGAGGCACCTAAACTATACAAATGAAACTTGATGCATTTGCTGTCATGTGTACTGCGTGGGACAGTGGACACTGTACACCAAATGCAGTATTTAACCGAGGAAGACATGACCGAGATTTCACCTTCATAACCTGTGATTTCTTGTCAACATCTGTCTGTGATCGGACTAACGTCATAGCATGGGCGACGGTTATGAGCAATCATTGTGTCGGAACAAGCACACGTGGACCAGAACAACACTGCCTCCGCTGACGGAATCTCATTTCTGGTGTTCGACAGTGTCCTCGGGGTGGCGACATTCCGACTTGAGCTTGACGAACTCCTTGGCGACGTCGTCGCCGGTCCGCTGAGAAAGTATCCGCAGCACGGTCCATCCGGTCTCGTCGAGTCGGATGCACTTGGCCAGCGGACACCAGCAGGCACAGCTGCCTCGCTCGGCCACGTCCCTCAGCTGCAGCACCGCCACGCCGATCAGCCGGTCCTCGCGTGCGAAGCAGTAGTCTTTCACGCACAGATGCAGCTCGTAACAGTCCGGCTCCGACTCGTTGCTCAGAACACTGCAATACAAAAAGGGCAACCGGGTCAACTCGGCCTGCATTCCTCTGGAGATTCGCTAATTTGAGTACCAACCTTAATTGGCTGGGTTAAAGGCGGGAACGTCATCTCTGACAGGTGGTAATTAACATTGTGTGCTCGCATATGTCATGCGAGTTCCCACAGCAGTGAGGCATGTTGTGAACTGCTATACCCAGCTATTTTACTTTACTTTAAAGTATACAAATCTCAGCTGCCGCAGACTGATCGGAAACAAGAATTGGTGTATCAGTGGCAAAGTAGAGTTCAAAAAGTCAGAAAAAGAAACAGACACACAAAGAGAACTTACAACTGGAAACTTTCGTTGAACACCGGCGACCAGTTGTTACTCTTTGACTTGGTTGCAAGCTTGCGCTTCTTATTGCTCAAGTTCGGTCCGATGATGTTGACTTCCACAAACGGCCGGAACATGCCGTTTGTCACCCACTTTATGTTGTTGACAGCAACCACTGAAATGCAAGAAGCTTGCAATTTGCAACTTGCCATCATTGGACGGCGTCATCACTCTCTATAGAGCAATAGTGGACTATAGTCATTGAGCATTACTTCCAACTATCTGCTGGTCTGTGTGTGTGTGTGTCTGTCTGTCCAGTGCATTGTGGCAAAACGGCTGATTGGATATGTATGCGGTTTGGGATGGTAGATTGGATGGGTCCAGGGATGAGGCAAGTAGTTGGGTTTGGGGATTGGTCCACGGGTAAAAGTAATTTGGGGGGCGAATGTGGGGCACCTAATCAGAAGTTTGCAGCATAGCTGTCCAAAAGTGTATGAACCGTTGCATATGTTGTTTGGGGTGGTGCACTGGGTCGGCTAAGACATTGGTGTATTAGTGCATCTGTCACCAGGGGTGCCAACGCGGCCTGTTCCCAAATTATTTTGGTCAGTCTTGCTATTGTTACTACTATTATTATCACCAATGCCAGATGTAGCAAAGCTGTTGGTTGATCAGTTGCATCTGAGTATGTGTGTGCATATTTGTCTGTGTGTCTATGTGTCCACATTCTAAAAGGAAAATAATTCAAGATATGAATGCCAAAGTAAGCACAGATGCAGTCCATGGCAGCTATTAGCCGTGCTAAGACGTCTCTTGGAGACGCAAGATGTCTCTTAGAGACGCGAAAAGGTTAAAGGTAAAGATCATATGGTTATAAAAAGGTCATGGTTGTGTGTGACTGTTGCACAGGAATATTACCTGGATCACTGCTGTGTGAAAACTAGAAGCATTTGAAAAATGTTGGGCCCATTCGCTACTGCGAGCCGCCATTACATTGCCAGTCACCAGGTGTCGCTAGTCACACGCCAGCTATAGCTATAGCGCAGGCGGGCGTGCGATGTCCACGACAAAACAACAACAACATCAACAACGACAACGCGTGACAGAGGGGACCGCTATGGCCCCATGGAATGGGCCCAACTAGAGTTCCATGGGTACCATTCAGTACTGTGTTTGATAACGGGTTCAGCCATTTACTTACCCAGTACAATAAATAAACGTGGACACATCTGACGTCCGTCAAGCTGCATATGCATCATGTGGTATAACAATCAATTCTATCCAGTGCAGTGCAATTTACTCCATTTTAATGTAACCAAATGATGACAACTGACCTTTAACAGTGACTTTATGTTCGCCAGTCCCCGGGTGTGTAAACAAATCCACCTGGATCGACGCTTCTCCAACTGGCTCCTCGCCAGGTGCAGGGTTCTCAGACATCGACACTGCCAAACAAACAACAATAATTATAACAATAATAACAAATAATCAAAGAAAATTTAACGTGATATTCGATGGTGTCAGTGGCTGATGAATTGTTGCAATCTGAAACACTGCCACATCTGTACATGCTGTCGTCTTATACCCAGTACATCTGAATGTTCATTTGCATTTGCCCAGTGGTGCTAATGTGCATCACCAACTAATATGCAGTGTCCAGTGCATAGACTTCCACGGGTGGCTTTTGTTCACTGTTTTCCAGCAGGCATGGAAAAGCTGACCAGAGGACATCTGACAACATGTGGCACACTTGTCTAATTTTGTGGTAACTACATGCTAGCATTGGACCTGCACAGATCGAATGTCTGATTGCAACCGACAATTTTTGTCCTGATCACAAACCACTAATTTCTACTGATGCATTAACAGTTTGGTATACAGAAGAAATTTAAAGACACCTACAAAACTTCATACAAAATTTGAATATAATAAGTACAGCGGTCATACTTGAAACAAGAAAAACTGCGAAATTCACACAGAGCAAACAAATACGCAACAGAAGATATCAATAAGCACAGATGAACACAGCGTTGCTTACCCTGTGATGTCTGTGTTTGGACGAAGGTCTTAATGAGTGAATCGGTCGTCTGAGTGTAGAGTGACAAAGCATATCTCAGAGACTGCAACTCCGGACTTTTGTCGAGGAATGTTTTCTTGAGGCCACTGCCGCCGGCGTGGAAATACTGCTTGATGGTGTCGAGTGCCATGTCAAGAACAGCACATTGCTTCGGTGACATGTTAGTTATCGATGAACCTATCCCGGTGACCTTCTCCACGTCCTTTGATATGTCCTGTTCACATATCACATCAGTATCATCAGTTTGTGGTACAAAATGTGTGGTCGTCAAGTATCACATGCACTGTACTGTAACAGCATTTCATCATATCCAAAACACTGTCAACTACTATGATGAAAGGCTTTTAAAATGGGCTATATCAGGCTTTCGAACCACAAAATGTCAAGACCAAAACATTGAAAGAAAGTTAAATCTTTAAGTCACATGATTTCAGACACAAAAATTTTAGTATTTGTTTATTATTTGTTATATAACTTGTACATGGAGTACAGTAAAAAAGTGAAAAAGAAAAAAAACAATGAATAAAAGACACACACACAATGCCTATGGAAAAAACACTAAAGAAACCTTAACCTTTAAAAAGTGAACTGCCTATTATATAGCTAAGTATACAATAATTTCACAAACCTAGTTAAAAGACAGAAGCAGGGTGTCTAAAAGTGTCTATGTTTATTACGAAACACACAGAATGTATGCAAAATATAGATTAAATGAGAAATGTTAAAATGTAGATTCTTAAAACTCTCATGCACACTACACAATGCTAACTTTGATCACGTGATTAGCAGGAGAGACAACAAAAGTCATTACTTACTGCCAGCTTCTTGCCAATATCAGCAAACGGCTGGCCCGACCCAGTAGTGACTTGATGCAAGATGGACTTGCCAGGCATCTGACTCACATGTGTCAGCAGCACTCCCGACACGTCTTTGATCTTCGCTTGTGCATTGCCTGGAATGGCAAAGATCTACACCAAACACACAGATGCATATGAAGCATTCTCACGTACAGTGATTTGCACTATCTGTCAGTTGTGTCTGTCTGTCCGTCTGTCAATGACACAATACTCGAGAACTGTATCATAATGGCCAAATCAACAGTCAAGAAAGCAATGCTGCATGATTCCAAAGGACTGTTTTTACACACCAATTTATAAATACACATAATGAGCTTGTGGCACTTAACAATATTGTAGCCCATTTTCTGTGTTGAACAGTTACTCTGAAAGTACAGTTTATGGAGATATAAAACGTTGAGGCAAACATACTGCTCGTGGATCAGTGAGAGGAGGCAGGACGACAATCTTCTCCAGACTATGTACAACCATCTTCCACAGTTCCTGCAATATGTCGGCAATAACCTTACAGCTCTTACAAACAAATACTTCTATGGATGTAAACGAACTGATATATTAACCTGATATCTTAACCTTAAAATATCAGTAATAATAATTTAAGAAGCTATCGGTTTACAATGCAATTGCTGAAACAAAGACACTTGTGGATCTTAGGCAATCCTGCACTTTTAAAATGACTAATAATAATATAAAATGATTGTCCAAAGTAATTTTGTAACAGGCTGCATTGTAGCTGGATAATGAGTCTTTGGAAAAATCTGGACATCAACTGTTAGTCAGCAGGGTTCTGGAATATCTTGGCATGATTTTGTTGGCCCACATAAGTCTGCCTCCTAAACAACACCCCAATCAGTACAACCATTTTTGTAGTCCACCAACTGCAGCCACGGACAGATAGCTTTGTGGCATGAAAGTGCACTCCAACTAATACATGAGTTTATACCCCAAAGGGCATGTGGATTGTGTCCGACTGCTTCTATTAGCTGTTTATCATGGCTTGTGGGCTACTGCGACAATTTGTTTGCCACTGAAGCTTTGAAATCATGAAATGCAATACTGACTTACCTAGAAAAAATATGCTACATAATTCTGACGAAAAATTATCTTCAATCAAACCAATGCAGCAATGGTAGCCAAGTGCAGGTAACAGCCACATCACCTCTATGCTGTTAAGGGCCAAAGTCAGAAAATTAAAAAAAACATAATGTTGGGCACCTCCAGTCATGAAAAAAATGCTGGTGATACCGAACGATTTGCAAGGTGTGATTTCCTATTAGTGTTCTTTAGCCATATAACGCATAGATTGTATCATTTTTGAGAAGTCAGATGCCGAAGTCAGTAAGTGCCAGCAGAGTATCATGATCGCAAAGCAGTGGTTAGCGATACACCAGAGTTAATGTCAGTAAGTTGACGTACCTTGAGCAATCGTTTGAGGATGGTCTTCTCACAGACTTGAGCAAACATCGTGAGGCTGCCGTCGAGGAAATCCATCAGCGGCTGCAGCACCGTGTCGGACTCCTGTTGAATGATGTTGCGCTGAGCCGGTTGTGACAGTGACACCTGTCCCGTGCCGGACACCTTCGCCAGCAGGCTGCCGACCTCGCGAACGCTCTCTTTTATCTGGCCGTCCAAGCTGTACAATAGACACAGCACTATGCAGACATGAAATCGGTGACTGGACAAAGTGGACAAACCCCAATATAAGACAAAGACACACCCACAATCACACACACACGCACGCACACACAACATTCGTATATCTGCTGATGCTCATAAAATGTCACTTATATTAATTTCCTAATAAAACTTCCAACTTACATTTCATGGTATAAGAAATGCAGTCCAAATTTATATGTGTTTTATTACTAACAAAAGTAAAACACAGTTTGAACGTGTTTACATTTGCAATTCTCTTTCGTCATGCCACAGAAAATTCAAATACCAGAGCAAGTATCATATCATGCTGTTCATTGTAGTTCAGTCTGGGTTCCATTTGGTTTTAGTTCACTGCTACTCATTGCCACTACAGGGTAGGACACGGAGTTGGCTTGGTTGGATGGTAACATACTGAAGTAGTTTGTCCAACAAAACACAGTCATCCAATATTAACCAAGCATGATGCGCAGTAACTTTGTCGACATGCCCATTGCCGAACAACATTACCGCTATGCCAGATGATGACAATCTGTTTACCTGGCAGCAAATATGGCACTAAGATCATCAAGAACACTGTTGAGCTTCTGCTGCAACTCTGTGAGGATACCGGACGCCTCTGGATCGAGCTACAAAACATTCACCTCAGACATATCAATTTTCATTCCCTGTACACACATCAACAATAGCTCTGGTATTATATTTGTATATGATCATAGACTGGGTATAATTTTGAACCAAACTGGTGGCCACACACACTAAACAAATGGTATTGTCTTAGTGATATATGGCCTACTGAACAGCACCAAGTAACCTCAGAGATCACTTCTGCTACTTCAAATATTTCTAACTCCAATAATCAGGAAGTTGTGATATATTAGAAAGAATGTGTTCACTAACGAATTGGAGATCACACATTGGCTACTAGTTTCCCTTCAAGTGCTAGTGTGGTACAGACTACGTCAAATATATCTGTCTGAATAAAACGGTTGAATAAAATGAATCAGTTTTACAATGGAGTCCAGTTTAGGTCCTCTTAAAAGCAATGACACAGGGTCCTGTTTGGTCTCTCTGTGACAGCTAAATTTGTAAATAATGATTTAAAACGTTTTTATGTGACAAGCTGCACACCTTCTCGCCTCCCATTGCTTCAAACATCTTCTCGAGCTGCACTCGCAGTTGCTGTATGTTATTCATCATGATGCAGGCCTGCACAACAAACACAAAAATGACGTATCGATAGTGATCAATGAACGCAGCCACTGAATCTCTTGCAAAACACAGACACACATAGGAAACAATCAGTGACACAATAAAACAAAATATAAACTAGTCACATGTTCAATTCCTGCCAAAATCTACACACACAGGTTCAGATGAAAACCATGTAAATATATACATTTATTATGAGACATCGGTGACGTCAAGATTTCAGTCACGATTACTTGCTAGATGTAGCAGAATGTCAAAGATTGGAAGAATCAACAGTCCAGATAAAATTTTGTTGAAACTGAAAGCAAGGTAGTATTGGGAACAATTTCCAGACGTAACCTTGTTTGATCGTCGATGCTACTTTCACTTAGGCCATTACTCTGCTTTGTTGATGTCATGTCTACTGAAACTCCACCCGTCACGCCATGTCACAGGCAGTTACCACTAACTTACCATTGCTAGACACAAACCTTAGAAAAGTCTTCCTGACGAAACAGAGGGTAGGATTGGCTGACGATTTACTGTCAGCATGGCAAAGTGTTATTTATAAGTTTGCCATTAACGATGATGACAATGATGCTAATGATGATGACTCCAAACAGTTATAATACCGGTAATGTAGCACATACCACATCATGCTTGCCGGTGTACTGCGGGAAATCACGGCGAGCCAGCTCGGCATACGCAAGCAGAACTTTCTGGATTGTCTGCAACCAAAGCAACTCGGCACATTAATGATATTGTTTCTGTTGACCAGTAGTCAAAATATTCTCATGGTCGTATACTATAGCTACTGCCAGAGCATGAAACCACTTATTTTTACTTACTTTATTGATTTACTTTTTGCAAAGCAATTTCTCTCAAGTGCATCAATTGACATTATCATAACTTTATTACATGATGTTGCTTTGGCCCCAATATGATCAATTTCTTTAAAGTGCTCGTAAATAAACGAAAGGGAAAACCCATGACTTTTGCCAATTTTTTTACTGAACCACGTCATAAAAGAACCATCATTCCTCCGTGTAAAGTATACTGAAACATCAAAAACAATAGTGTTAATTAGTAAATTATTTTTTTATATCAGGACCATATTTGGTGGCTGTTGGAAAAAAAGAACAATCCAGAATGATGCTTTAGTAAAGGATTAATACCCAAAAAGGACTGATGTGTGTTGTGTGTGTTATGTCTACAACAGTGGTACAGGCACAGGAGTACAACAACTGCAGTGTTGACTTCATTGGTCCAGTTCCGTGGGGTGATGTTTTGTAGCCGCTCTGGTTCCATTCCTGGGCGCTGGCCAATCACGAATAACGCTATTAAAATACCGCTATCACAATATGTTATAAAATACTTCTAATGCACTGTCACTGCTACTGTGACTACTGCTGCAACTATTGTCGAATAACATTATTAGAAATATTAAACCAACTGAACGAGTTGGCTGGGCATTTGGAAACATCGAGGTATCATACCTTCGAGAATCGTATCATGTAGCTCTTGACGACCTCCGGGTGTGGACATTCGAGTTTCTTGATGACGTCAAAACACTGAGTGAGTTGAGTGAACACATCGGTGACGGAACACGAGAAAAGAGCATGCTCGGATGCCTTCTGGAACTGTACATTGTCAGACACACAATAACATATACTTCACTGTATTCAACTACTGGTACGTGCTGAAAAGGCAGTTGGCACTCACCTAATAAATCGTTCTTATCTTTACCTTCAAAACTCTAAACAATAAATTAAGTTACTGCAACAAGTTACTTATTATAAATCACACACTCACAAAATTTATCACTTATACTCATTTTTGTCATAAATATCACTCTCATACTAACATTGATCACTGATTAATTCCGAAGTTCCAACTTACAAAGGTGCTATAGATTTACCAAAAACATCATTCTGTATGATAAATTACAAACCTAAAAGTGTGATAGGCTATAGCATAATTTGTTTTGATTTTTAAGTTCCAATAATTCTAATCAGCCAGTTAATGTCAAAAAGCAGGGGCATCTATCCTTCCTAATAACAAAGTCACAATATCCCCAATGTGTCCCTAATGTAGCAACTTAGTCTGAGATGCAATTAGTCTTAGATACAATTTCTACAACACTGCCCCAAATCAGGAGCTGTAGAATAAAACTGCAAAACAGCTATTATGAAAACTTAAATATGTAAACAAAAAAATTATAAAACCTGATGATACTGGAGTTTAATGCTAAACTTCAGTTTAAAAACAAAACTAATCCCCAAAATCAGCGACAAAGCACGGCATCAATTGCACAGAGGAACCGATGCCACAGTCGAAATGCCAGCAAGAACTCAATGCACTCTGTCTGACAAGACAGAAGGCGGAATGACTGACGTTAAAATGTTACCAACCACGTCCTTCTTGTCTCGTTCGTAAGCACCGTGCAAGTAATCCATCGATACATCATCATTCTCATTCAGCCACTGCATCACAAACGTCTCAAACCACCTGCAGCAACATATATACAGTTCAACCAACAACTGTTATAACACATTTCACGTAACTTATTTCACTGCAGTTCAATCTGTTGTGCAAATCAAAAAGCCATTCGACAGCTCTTGCATCTGCCACATAACCAGCGCACACTCACAACTACATCTCAACTGCACTATAAATATAAAAAAGCAGTTTATCCATAATGTTAATGGTGACATAAAAAACAAAAATCATAAAAATGTCGGTGACAGCCCGCAATTCCAAAGGTCCGCTATTCCAAATGGCCGCTATTCTGCTATTCATGAGGTGTACTTTATGATCCAAGCGCAGAACTAAACAGAATATGGAGAATAACACAAGCTCAGTATTTAGAAACTCAACACACCTTCCTGTTGAACATAAAGATCAACAAAACAGATAAAAAACAATGAAATAATCCTTAATCAAAATCCAGTTGGTTAGCCAGGCTCTGTCTACTTTGACAGTGTTGTTTATGAGCAAATAATGGGTGCATTTTTGTGAGTTGCTGGCTTCTGTGTTATCTGTGGCAATTAATCAAACCATGTAAAATTCACTCATCAGTTGTTCTAAAAATTGCTCTCAACAAAATGCATATCGAGCCTGGTTAACCAACCAAATATGTGGCTGATGCCGAACGATGGAGCTATACTCACATTGGGTATTCAGGCACTTCTTGCTTGTACGTTGGCACCTCGGCTACATATTTATTGTACAGCCACTTCACCTTGAAGTGCAAGTTCATGTACTCCGAACTCTTGCACAGACATTCTTTGGCATGTGCTGCAGCACCAAAATGCAGATGACACTTTAAAATTAACTCAAATATCTCTTAATTATACACTTCAACATAATGTTTCAAATCAGTATTTCTGCCATTAGTAAAGACATGCCATTAATAAAGACAGCACATGAACTGTCAATACCTTCTAAGGCATATTTCATGTCCTGAGAAAATAAACTCCACAGCATTGCAGCGCTGACTTGTCCGACATTCAATTCCTGTGGGAACCTATACACAAAAACTTCAGATGAAAACAATAATTTGTTACATTTGTATATTTTTGGGTATTTTTGAAAGTAATGAAGTGCATTATGGCTGTTGTTCCATAATTGTACTATATTACCATTAAGCAGCATTTTTCACTTTGTAATGAAATAATGTGTCCAAAAAGTCGTCACAAAACTTTGCTGTAAAAGCAGAAAAACACCCTATCACATATACTGCAAAATCACGACTTTTGAAAGCAAAAGAACACATAATATCTAGTTTACTGTGTGAAATAACACAGTACTGTTATAGGCAACTCCACAGTCTCCACTAACTGGTTAAGAACGGTCGTATAGCTTGTTCGATCTTCTTCAATCACCGATACGATGAGCGCAATCAATCTGTGCCAGAATTCGAGACTCTTGGTGCTGTTTGGACCCTGGTCAACAGCTTCCTGTGGTTTGCTGGAGGTGTCTTGGTCCGTCTGGAACTCGCGATTGTACAGCTCACAGCAGTTGTCAAACAGGAACTGGTAGGTGGACTTCATGCACGCTTTCACGCAGTCCTTCACCACCGTGCTTGCACGAGGTGGACTCGACAGCTCTTGCACCTGCCACGTAACCAGTGCGTCCGCTAACTCACAACTACATCTCAACTGTGTTATAAATAAAAAAGCAGTTTATCCATACTGTATTATAATGGCGACAGATAAAAAACAAAACGTCTTAAAAAGGTGATATTACCCACCATTACGTCGCCAAAATGTCAATGTAGTGCTAAGTAATATCAACTTATGATTTTTGCAGTTTTTCATCCAATGTCGTTAAAATTATAGACAAATTGCTGTTTTTTACATTTACATTTGTTGTGTTATTATCAATTTCTGTACTTCTCTATTCCACATTTTCAGAAAATTTAGAAGGTAAGTGAAACATGATTGATTTCACATCATATATATTTTTTATCTGTATCTTCACTGTGCTTTTATATATATATATTTGTTACTACATATGCACAATCAGAAATGGCAATTTTTTATTTTTTAAAATGGTGGCTGTTCACCATCTTGAGTTTTTAAAAACTGAAATTTTAACAGCCTATTGGTTTCGGAGAATTAATGTACATTATCATGCCAAATTAT
>Ga0209782_1001866_pt1 | contig 11368 bp, 9 predicted proteins | sample WorMetmaBAHAMAS1_FD_187390 | JGI IMG/M metagenome (GOLD analysis project Ga0209782, IMG submission 187390) | Marine gutless worms symbiont microbial communities from Max Planck institute for Marine Microbiology, Germany - Inanidrilus... | ecosystem: Host-associated > Annelida > Digestive system >...
CGAAAATATTCATGAGGCAAAATTGTTGCAGCCAATGGCGTCTCGCCCTGCCGATATCAAGGCTGCCTGGGCGCTGCGCGCAAGTAGCCTAGAGATGTTGGCACGCGTCCCAACGTGAATCGTCCGTTCTGGTGCTGTTGGCGCCACTTCGAGGAAACATTTGAATGACTGGCGCATTTGCAATGTAAAACTAATAATTCGGAACGCCCGTGCATTTCGTTATAGCCAATGCACGTTATGTAGTGTATTACACGTGATTATATTTTAAAGCACAACGCCATGCTAGCGCGGTATAACCTATACTGTTGTCGTGTATCTCTCTGTCTTTCCGTCTGATTGTTTGCCACAAGTCATTGTTCTGCTATAATAGTTAAATGTAGGATCATGCAAATTACGTGGCGAGGGTCCGTTTTGCGGTGGAAACGCATGGAATGGTGTTCCCAATCTTGCTTTCGCCATGGAAACGCCGTTCACATACTTTCACGGCTTCACATCCAGCATGGACGGCGCATACGTCACTGTGTAACCAAAAACTGACACTAATTTTTATGGCGCAACGCTATACGAGTGTGGTATATGCCATTGTCTTATGTCTGTGTGTCTGTGTGTTTGTCTGTCACATTGTATCCCAACAGCTTAACTTAGGATTACGCAAACAACGCACTAGCCCACATCTAGTTTTTTGGCACCAAAGATCTCTGGCGAAATTTGGACTGGGTAATCCTAATGGAGGCGACTTATGCAGATAAGTAGGTTAAAATAGGAAGATAGAAACTCTGAGATTTAAATTTGGCCCAAAGGTAAGTCATAGGCTTACAAGTCCTAGCTACCTAGCATACGGATGACAAGTCACTCCTAAATAGAACAGGGTATATATGGCTCACGTGACCCATTTTGCCCGCTAACTCTGAACTGACAAAGATTTGTAACGGCAGGCCGACCAGAGTTACGTGTGGTCAACAAAGTCATCGACGGTGAATCTCTGTTGACTGCACCTGCCGATGACCTTGGTGACGACCGTCTGTGCCATAAAGCTCGCATTCCACGACGTCGACACCGACATCCTTGCAAGGATCTTCGCCGACACGTCCGACACGCGCGATTTCCTTAAGTTATTCCTGTGGCAAGCTAACGACACGCTGACATTCTCGCGACTATCCTCGCAATGATGTCGGCGAAGATGTTGGTGTCGGTGTTGGTGTCGTGGAATGCCAGCGTAAATCTCCAGTTCTGCGTACAGTGTGGCGGGTTAATTATGCGTGAGGCAGCATCACGCGGTCCATCGGCGACAGCTGATATACTCATATAGTTTTGCTTTTAGTGTAGACTGTGCCACAAATCCCCATCTACTTTCGTAATTTTTTTGAGGAAGGAAGGAAAGATATAACAATGACATAAAATTATTTAATAATCAAGCTGCATTAAACTCAAAGGCAATTAACCAGAGGTTTTTATGGTCAGTCGGTTGGGTGAAGAGGGTGCCAGTATAAACCAGAAAATTTGTTACGCTAACATCGGTAGACTTTGGTATTTAATTTTTGGGGAATGGGGGAGGGAGTTGAAAGAGGTAGCCTACACGATAATTTCTCGTTGTGAGGTGTTCAAACCCCCAAACCTCCCGCTGTAGCCTCGTACCTAATTAAACTTTTTCTGTGCAAAATATTTTGCATAAAAATTAAAGAAGTCCACTGTCACGTAAAAGGCCTATATTTTATTCACAGAGCCACGCCCATCGCCACGCCCACTAGATTTGTTTTATCGCAGAGTTGTTGCAGGGACGTGCGACAGCTGCAACAACGCTAAAACACTAAAACAATCCACGGTCGTCGAACTTGTTTTAGCTGTTTTATCGCAGTGTTTTATCGTGTTGTAACCACGGTCTAATAGGAAGTCATACCTTGCGAGTCAGCGATGACTGGAAGTGCCTAAAATCGTGTTTTAGTACTTAATTACTCGACACATTTGGTATTCTAGGTTTTTGACTTTGGCTTTCGACAGCAACGCTAATGCCGCTATATAGCCCATATTTGGGTAACAGCCGAAACTACTGCTTCGATTCCAACCAAATCTGGCTCAACGATAAAGACCAAGTATCATGGTCGTGCAGAATTGCTTTGTAAATTGTTTTACAACTGTTTTTCACCATTCTCTTTCTTTCTCTCCCCTTGTTAAAATATGAACATTCTATGTTAACACTGCTGCGATCAATGTTTTGACATGGTTGGTTGGGTGACAGGAAGAACGTCTCACTTCGCCTAATTGTCACCTCAAAGTTTTTTCTTCATAACAAGAGGAGGCAGAAATCAAGCGGAAAGAGTTAACACAGTTCACGTGAAGAATGGCTATTAAGCCTAAATTCCACGGGAGGAGTTTCCTCGTAGCATCCTCGTGACATCCTCGCGAGGATGTCGCTAACATGTCACGAGGAAATCGGGCGTGTCGGATGTGTCGGACGAAAATGCTACGAGGATGCTAGCGACTTGTCCGCAACAAGTCGTGCGTGTCGTGCTCGTTGGATTTGAAGAACGACACGACATAGTTTGATGCTACGAGGATGTCATTGTGTTTTTCTGCTTTGATTAGCATGTCTATGTATTGTATTATATTTTATATATACATCTTTATTGGTAGCACAATATAGATAGAAAAACAACGACAGGCAGAATGTTTAACTAATAATTAAGTACGTCTAATAAAAAAACATGAGGCAAACACATATCAAAGAATGCATATAAAGATAAGATAAAGCATATTTGGTCTGCAAATTAACGGCGATCATGACTATGGACTAACGAATGTCGTAATTTTTCTATTGAAATCTAGCAGTTTTCGTAACTTGCTATTGAAACAATAAACTTACTGACACACGGATAAACGGGCAGCACTGACGGCAGTAGACGGCTGGCCGACCAATCAGGTAAGCGTGTGGCAAGCTGAACGGGAAAGTCGACCGACACGCACGACGTCCTCGTAGCATCCTCGCAAGATGTCGCTCGTGTTGGGCGTGTCCGCGAAAGTGCTACGAGGATGATGATAAGAGGAAACTGCTACCGTGGAATTTAAGCTTTAAGCAGTGTATGTGTATAGCCTGTGTGCTGGTAACACTGTAATTGATGAGCCAACACACGGCGTGTTGTAGTCAGCGTGTGTGTCTGTGTGGTCTGTGTACTGCTGCTGCTGCTGCTGCTGTTGATACCTTCAGCGCTGGCGGCACGTATCTGCGTGTTGATGAGTCTCTCCCAGTCGGCGGTGAAGCGCTTGATGAGCAGGTACGCGTTGACCGGGTTGCCAAGGTAACGCTCCGGGTCCGACAGCGTCTCGTTGCTATGACGCTCAAAGTCGTCTGCCAGCCTTGACAACCACCATCAACACATCACACATCCACGTAGTAACACATCCGCACAAGCACGCCCAATCACACGCCTGCGCCGACTGTCGCCTGAAGAGCTGGGATGTTGCGATTTGGTGGGTACCTTTGATGTACTTTCTTGTAATGATTTGACGGGTGGACGGCTGCATTCAAGTGTGACGGAGTTTCTCACACGCAGCCGTGTAGCGGCGTATTTCATTGCAAGCATGCACTTTAGCCTACTTTTTTCGTTTTTTTTGTCTTTCAGTGTTGAGTATACGTTGACTGATTACAATTAGTTTTCTTGTCACATTTGTGTACAATATGTCCGCTACAGTACATACGACAACACCAGTTACAAATTTAACCTGCGCGTACTCACTATTCAAATGACGACATCACTGGGTATCACGCAGCCAACCGGCGCCGCTACAGACCACCGCCGCCTACGTCGCCCATGCGTCTACCCACCAAATCGCAACACGATGTAATTAGCACCCACCAAAACGTCACATAATCAAACAGCTAGAGATAGACGGATATCGTTGGACTCCGTAAAGGCGAGTTTTTCGACGGTGTTTAAACGTATCAATAGCAATTATTTCATGCTGTCACAGCCACATGCATGCCAAATTCAGTGTTGTTACTATTAAGATCTTCACTGTAATTGTAAGAACAATAGTTTAACTAGAAAAAAATGCGAAGTCGTATTGAACTGAACTGTACACCGTCCACGCCGGCAATGCATTTGATAACCCTGTGACGTGATTTTTCGACCTTTTAACTCAAGGGTCAATGCATGCCAAGAAATATAGCGATGTTGGTGTTGATAGCTCAGGCCGTTTTTCTGGAGAGACAAAGTGACAGACGCCTTAGCAGCCGGCGGCGGCAATCAGATGACAATGATGGTGACAGTGGTGATAGGAAGTTCACGGCGTGTCTACAGGCAAGTCGTTTACCTGCGTCGGCTCAGGTCTACTCAGCCTTTCATCCTTAATTGTTGGATAAATCGAGTACCGGCCGGTTACGGCTACGGTAAAGGCGGGAGATGCTGCCTCTGCCAAGTGGCAGGTAACTCTGTGTGATCCCATTATGGCATGCAGGTTCCCGTAGCGGTGCGTGTTTCTAGCACATACGACATACCTTGACCGTTACCTAGTGAGTGATGAGACTTGGTACGTACAATGAGAGTGTGCGTAGACGCTGTGTCTGTTCGTCGACAAACTGGCGCAGATGCATCGCCACTTCACGTTCAGCGTGCAACAGCTGCTCGAGGTCAACGAGTGCAGTGAACAACTCGCCATGCACCACACCACACGCCAGCGCCATCATCAGCAGCTGAACGGCCTTCATCTCTGTGATGGAGTTAGAACTGTGTCAACGCTGCTGCAGAACGAGCGAGAGAACTGGTGAGTGAACAGACACGCCGACGAGCTAGTGACGTGTCGCCGTGTTCAGCCAGGTGTGACCAAGTCATGCTCTCACACTGTAATAGTCGACTGTGTGCTTGCGTGTGTGTTGGTGCTAGGCCGCACACTGCTCGTGGAGTCGGTGCATGCAAGCATAACATGCCAGCTCAGACACACCACTTGCTCTACGACAGCAAGCCACGTCGCGCCGCTAGCCGCCGGCAAGACGACCGACATGCTGGATGTCTGTCTTTCTCTCGACAAACTACTCATCATAGGCAGTCAACAAACTAATTCGATGTTAATAGGAAGTCACGAAGTAATATGCAGCTGTCATTATCGGCATTCAGTGAACTTTTGCCCACACCGCAAGCTACAAAACAAGAGTGCATTAGCCCCACCACGTTGTCGGACACGCTGTGGCACTAGTAGGCCTACATTCGTTAGTCAACTGACCGGATTGGCGTAGCTTATAATGTGCCTACGTAGTAACATATGTAACTAACTCATTTGTCTTTTATTCCATGATGTCTTTATAGAAATTGCAAAAATTATATTAGACAATTGTGTCATTGTTGTGATTTCAAGCTGATTTTTAATAAGTTTATATGCGTTTATTTTCCCATCCATGTTCGATGAAAACCAAGCTGTCGATCACTGCGACGATAAGCTGTGTTCACATCGCGTCAACTCAACTCAGGTTGTCACATATTTTTGAACTCTGTAAGTTTGGTTGGACTCGACACTATATGATTCAAGGCGCGTTCACATCGTCCACTCCAAACCGAACTGAACTATAGGCGCGGTGGTCCATCTGAGGCGCTGTGAACGCACCTTAACGTACTTACAAGGAAGTAAGCGTGCATCTCTACGGTTTCCCGAAATTGTGCGCATAGGCCCTAAACGCACAATCTGGATAACGAATTAATGTGAGTAGCGTTATAACAGAAATAAACACTCAATCTAGGAAAATGTCACCGTGTCTCTGAGTTATATTGGGGGATAAATGATAAAAACTGCTGTTTCTCTATTGTGTCAACAGCCATGGATCAAAAACTGCAAAAATCATAAAAAGGTGATACTACCCACCATCACGTCGTCTAAATGTCAACATGATGCTGAGTAATATCACCTTTTTATGATTTTTGCAGTTTTTGATCCATGGCTGTTAACACAATAGATAAACTGCAGTTTTTATCATTTATATTTGCTGTTTTATTATCAGTTACCGTATATTTTAGAGCACTTAGGCTAGGGAGGACAATTATGCACCAACACACTAAAATTCTGCTAAAATAGGTCCAAATGATTTTTAGAGATATTATCATGTTTTTTTTTATATTTTTCAGATGGCAATTGGCCACCATGTTGAATTTTTAAAAGCATACAATTTTATAATGCTGACGAGGTCGGGAGGATCGAGGCACATCACCATGCCCAATTTTTTCGAAACTGGTCTATCCAAAGCAGAGATATATTGCGAGTTGACGGCTGTGGAAGATGACCCAGACCAGATGGCAGAACTCAAGACCAGGGTTGACCAGCGCCCACCAACTGTGGCCACCAACTTCTACCACGAAACGACTCAGAGCTGGAAAGGTGCTGAAGAGCCGTTTGACACTGTACTGCTGTTCCACTGTCTGTACCACGTGCAGCTGTCAGAGCGTCCGGCAATGTATAAGAAACTCTTCGACAACGTCGTGGCAAACGGCGGTCTGGTCTTTATAATACCCCATGTGACTTACAGAACCTACCAACCTTGATTGCAAATATTCTGAATATTCCGTCGAATAATTGGATGGAGGACATAGATAGGATCCAAATATGCGACATGATGACATCAGTTGGGTTTCATGAATGCTATCAACTGCCCATGAAAGGTCAGATGATGATAATTTTATGGAACTGTTCGTGTTTTGCAGTCGAGGAAGGTTGAGTCGTGAAAAAGTTCGAGATTGGCTAAAGCAGTGTTTGGCAGTGAGAAAACTGTTCCGCACGAGATTGTGACTTGGCGTATTCAGAAAGCCGTGATTTGGCTAGGCCATAACAATGATTGTTGTATTTATTTATTTCACGTTGCGTCTTAGACAGTCTACGTATATCTTGTGGGCCTGCAGCTTTTAAGCTTTTAGATCTGTGATAGATCTAAAGGACCTAACTGATTTTGTATTAGGTCTATTTGAATCTAATCAAAATATTATAACTACTTCATAGTGCATGCATTTTGTTTTGAATTTTCATACAATTTCATGTTTATATTTTGTAGGTGAATTTACAGTTCGTGTAATTTGTGCAATTAAAACATTTTTTTCTGCAAAATAGAAAAATTTCATTGTTTGGTTACAGCTTGTATACATAAAATTACATTTAAAAAGCAGTGATAACTATACTGCCAATCACTGTGATAGATCTTAGAGGCCTAAGCCATACTGCTGCTATTTTGAAATATCGGTACTGTCCTAGAAATGAAGACACCACGATTTACAACCGATATTCAATTCAAATTTCTTTCATAGGTAGATTCAACAGTAAACTGATAATAAAGTTGTTACTAAAGATCCAACATTGTAAAATATTTTTGTCCAAAAATACCGCTTTCAAACATAAAATGTAGTGAACCACCATATACGATCAACTCAAGTTGCCAAAAAGCGAAAACACAATTTCACATTTTTGAAATGCAAAAAATCGGAAAAATAGACCTATTTGTTCAATGAAATTTTTACCGCGCGACGCTATGCTAGCACAGTTTATGCTGTAGTCCTGTATGGTGTCTGTAGGTCTGTCACACGCCGGTATTGTATCAAAATGGCTGCACGTACAATCACGCGAACAATGCCACACGATAGCCCAGAAATTGTTTTCTGAAGCAAAATTCAAATGGGTTCACCCCTAATGGGGGCGGCAAATGCAGGTGGACTACTGAGTCTAACATCAACACCTGTTTAACAGCCCTTTGTCCGAAACCACCCAAGTGAGCTGGAACCAGGAAGGTAAAACCAATGTGGATTTACTGAAGCAAGAGACAATGAGTGACAGTGGCATCAGCTGGACCATATGCAAGTCTGCACCTCACTTTAGACGAATAACCATGTCGTCACCGCACCACTCAAGTTTTTTTACAGGCCAGATGCCCTTCCTGGTGCCAAACCAACAGTGTCAAAGCACTGAAGTCACTATGGAGTAATCCCTAAGTTATACTCTGACAACTGATCGATTGTGACAAACTCTGAGGAGCGACACAGACTGGTTCAGTGAACCATTGTTCAACACGGTCAACAATCAACGCATGCTGCTGCAGTGTGTAGACTGCAGCTGCTGCAGCCTCGCACTCCAACTCCATCATCAGTTTCCGCAGCTGACGTCTGTCAATGTTTCTTCACTGCATCCAACAAGTTGCTGTGACGTCGGTGCCGGTCGTGATCTGCCGCTGATGAACATACAGCCACACAACAAAGGTCACTCAAACAGTTCAAAACTAGTCACCTCACAAGGCAAGGTAGTCGGCGGTCTGGCCATGACCTGAACACTTTTTCTTACAGGAACAAGATGATGACAATAACTTAAATAAATTCACTTTTACGAACCACACAATCCGTTTTGCAACGTCATACTTACCCCCCTACAACAACACTCAAGACACTACGTGGTTGGACCACTTTTCAAAAGCCGACTTCGGCCCTGCCTCACTGCAGTTATCTATACATCACATACCACACACCAACAAAAACACTCACTTAACAGCCTCATTTCTAGTACAATTGGAACTGCTAGCCAAGAAAGGTAACCCATTTGAGATTTCAAGTAAGCAAAAGATGATGCGGTGGAAATGGCATCATCTGGACCATATGCAAAATATCTTCACTTCAGTCAAGACCCACACCGGCAGTACCTCACTGCTTAATGTTTACAGGCTGAATGCTCTTCCTGATGCCCAACTAATAGCACTAAAGCAGAGAAGGCAATCATAACCCATCATGTACATTAATCTTTTTATATGATATTTCATGCAGCTGACCTCTCAAAATCTTGCAGAATGTATGTTGTCTGAAGGTCTATTGTTCCAAAAAATTCATCTTAATAACAGACCAACAACTTTTGGAATACACTGAGCCAAAATTAACCTTGGTATGTAATAACTATTACGCAACAGAACAAAACAACAGACAAGTGGTTGTACAACTGCAGCAACAGCTCATTATGGGAGGTCAGCAATTCACTCATGTATCAGTTCGGCATTTTACCAGACTGCCCAAAATATACAGCAGAGTAACTGCTCCTTAAATTAAGAAATTAATCATAGTCAAACATCTAAATCTAAAAATTGTGTTGTGCTAATGTGTGGTTTTGCGAAAAGCACAATAAATCCGACGTCTTGCTTGTTGCTGAAGTGCAGAATGCATAAACAATAAAGTGCATATTTTTGCATTACTATTAATAAGATACCCACTGCATTACTTCACAGCATAAACAAAACAATACCAGAAACACAAAAACAACAACTGGTGGCATTTTTTAAAAAGATAACCAACCATCACATAGAACAATGAAGATCTTGTCATATGGGTAAGTTTTTTGTTAGAATTTGATTCAATTCTAAATTACTGTGAATTCATCTCACTGTTGATAAGGTTAATGTGTGAGTAGGTTTCTTTATCAAAGAAAAAACTGTATGGAGTGAGGACCATTCCGTATTACTAGCTCAATAGCAGCAGGTTTATATACGTGATTCTATTTAAGACTCACACTTCGGCTGATGCTTTTTACAAGAACGTTCTTCTTTTCTGTGCTTTTTCTAGTCACAAAAATACAACAAGTTGCTATAGCAACTGCCCACACCACCACATATCACACATCATACAATTGTATTCGCCAGGTGGCGCCCATAAGCACTCCCATCTAACACATGGTTCCCACACGAGTCTGCCACAAACAGCATCTTATCGGTCGGGCCATTTTCACACGTTTAACAGACGTGACCAACACAATTCCCTGTGTTAAATGTGTATCCTTTGGTCTAAGCCTTTAGATTTAGCCAAAGTTGACCTCACCCATTGTTAGCCGACGTCCATCAATAGCACTAGCCCGTATCTAGGTACTGAGTGCACGTGACGTCGGCTAACAATGGGTAAGGTCAACTATGGCTAAGTCTAAAGGCTTAGACCAAAAGATACATATTTAACACAGGGAATTCCCAAGTTAAGACTGATTGGTTCAGCTTAGCCTTTAGACTTAGCGGATGTTGACCTCACCCAATGTTATAAAATGTATCCACATATCTCAAGTCAAATTCCTATTAATAGCAAGTATCAAAAGCAGGCATACAGAGAGACATCTATACTAGCTACCACATGGTGGCATAAAATAATGGAGAAATAATTTACAACCTTTCGTGGAATAGAATTATACAAACTAGAATGATTTCCAGACACAGAAATGACACAGGCATAAAAATTAATTAATTATATATTCAAAGGTTTTATTACTTATTACAACTTGCTTACATGAAGTGTTATCATAAATTTGTAGCCTGTCATCAATGGTGACATTAAATATATGTTTTCATCAGTTAGGCTGTAAGCAGTTAGCATGAGGTATTTCACACGTATATAAACATATCTCACTGTTGCCTGAACATCATCTGTCATTGTAGTATGTTAAATAAAGTGTTAAAGTTATTTGATTTATATTTTAATATATAAATCTTCTAGCAGCATACTTTGTGGCTGTGACTGTCTTTGTCGAGTCTGTGTTTCTTGTTCTTATGATGTTTCTTCTGCAAACAAACAAACAAGCAGCTTGTTGATGTGTGTGACGTGAGCTGTTGGATGCAACCAAACTGCAACACTCCACATTTTCCATACCTCACTGGTCTTCCACTCTTCCTCCGTAGAATTGGTATCACACAATATTACAATCCGGGTCGGCTTCGGCATGCATGTAGCCAAGACACCGACCTATCCTGTCATGTGCTGATTTCTAGTTTTTGTTGCACTAAGTGATCATAATCCAATGTTACAGACAGAAAGATAGACGTCATGCTCGTAGCATATGGTAAGCACGACACGCATGTCATACAAAGAACAACACCAGATAACAATATTGTTACACTTCCACTTCATATCTAGCAGAATGACTGGACTGTAAGCAGATTGCAAGCCACACTAACCTAACATTAACTTCCACTTCCTGTTTTCCCTAAGTTACTCAAAATTTCACAGGGTCCCGCAAACAATAGCCTCAGACTTCTGCAACTAAGTAACTTGGCTTGTAATCTGCTCGAAATTCATGTCCCATACACCGATGTCACTTGTGCAATGGGCTCATTTCTTGGACAATCTAGACAAGCCAAGTCTGAACCGAGTTCATGCTTGCACCACCTCCTCCCAGAACCAAGAGAACCCTCGGTCATTTCTAGGCTTAGAACCTATCAGAAATATCCTGGAGTTTACACTCGAACCAAACGTTACTGATCCACTATGTGCTAAATTATTATCAGGATAGTATATCAAACCATTAAAAGCTCCAATTACAATTTTCCCACTAGTACCACTCTATTTTCCTCTTTTATTGTTATAACGTTTATTTTATAGGCATAGTCACATTATGC
>Ga0209782_1001867_pt1 | contig 11367 bp, 6 predicted proteins | sample WorMetmaBAHAMAS1_FD_187390 | JGI IMG/M metagenome (GOLD analysis project Ga0209782, IMG submission 187390) | Marine gutless worms symbiont microbial communities from Max Planck institute for Marine Microbiology, Germany - Inanidrilus... | ecosystem: Host-associated > Annelida > Digestive system >...
CTACCAGACTGTGGATGACACTTGCATCATTTTATTGAGTGTATATTATCAATTTATCAGAAATAACCCCACTTGACGTCGACATATTTGACTTGTTCTCAATCTTTTAGTAGAAACAGCGGCTTTTGTTAGATTCTGCTGTGCAAAATGTGCCAGCAACACGAACGTCTCACAACCGTCGGCTTACGGCGGACCTTAGAAAATATTTCGGCAGGTTGGGTTATTTCTGATAATATGCACTAAATAAAATGATTCGGACGTAGTCCACAGTCTGGTAGTGCCAGTTTTCGTCCGTTATCGCCCATTTCAGCCTTAATGATGGACCGTGGAAATGGTTCATTTTTCTGCAGGAGACTTGATGCATTGGATATTTAGCCGGTTAGTGTTGGTTTCAGTGTAGGTATTATTGGTATATGTATTGACAGCCGTGGCTAGTGGTATATATAGGTCAGTGGAGTAACTACTTTTCATTCACCTGGGGGTGCCACTGGTCAGTAATGTAGTGATACAACTTTTCCTGTTGTGCTGGAATTTTTTTGTCCTGTTATTCATTGGAATTTTCCCAATTTTTTGGAATTGTAATTTCCGTTTTTTTTTTAATTTAAATTACTCACAGTGACTTAAGACATCAAGATTAAATCTTGTTTTAGGATATGTAAGGATTTGATCGCAGATGTTTTTTTCAGTATTGTCCCATCCAGGTCTGCTGTGTAGTTAAATTAGTTGAATGGTCTGCTTGTTGTGCTTGCCTCTGTTGACTATTGCCCCCAGTGTAGGAGGGTCGGCTTTAACTGCGACCACACAAATGGCAGTAGCCAAATGGATGGTTGAATGGTCAACTGGCAAAATAGCTTGTGTTAACTGGCTTAATATCCTCTGCCTTTCTGTAGCCTGCAGGTTGTGTTTAGAATATGAGTGCTATACTGGCATCGCACCATACCTCTGTTTCTAGCACTAACCCTAACATTCGTCTAACGTGCATATAAGCCGTCTGCTACTTCATTGCTAGTATTATGCGATTGTAAGAAGCATTACATGACGATTGTTTAGTTAATTGTACTGAACACTGCTAACAAAATGTTAAATAATAAACTGTGTGTTATGACCCTTGCAACCCTGTCTAATGCCCAGTCAATGATAGCACTGTGCACAGAGTTAAGATGAACTTGTAATGTGGTTTTGAATGGTTGCTTGCAGAACAACATGGAAAGTATCTATGCATTGTTACCGCTACTGGAGTTGATGTTGATTTGTACATGTGTTTCATCGATGGAGGCTGTTGGAGAAGCGTGTGAACAACAACATGATGGGATAGAATGTGCTGACAGTTTTCGTGCTGAGTCAAAAATGTACACTAGCATTCAGGGCGATACTCATGCACACAAATTTGATATTACTGTTGAGAATATAGAAAGACACCAGTAAGTAACTGTAATTTTTTGTTGTGTACTTGACTACTAATTTACTAGTAGTCTACATAGGTGTAAGTTACTGTCCAGACTGAATGAGTGATTCATTTGATCAGCACCAGGAAATGCATCTGTCATATTGTCTATGCAAAGATCACCAATCATCCAGAGGATCAAAGGAACAACCTTCTGACCCACATTCACGTAAAAACGGCTATTAATCTGGTATGTGTGTAATTTTGAAACAGCTTCACTAACACTTAACTTCATGCAGCAGGATGAGTAAAGCTGAAGGCACTGGAATGGAGTTCTCTCTATGTTTGCAGTGACACTACCACAAATCCACAATGTTACGGCTTTTATAATATTGCTTCAGTTTATTTTTCAGTTTTCTGAGGGGGGTATCTGTAAATGATTTCTCACTCAAAAGGGAGAGGGAGTTCTAATTGATGTGACAATGTGATCTAGGGAAGTTGGGAGGATCAGGTGTTGTTAGTTAAATTGTTACGTCACACAAATCTACACTGACAACTGGGTGGTATGTGCTGTCTATACTGAAATTACCATGTGACCTGTGCTGTCTGTCCAGCCTGTTACTGATGACTGACAGATTAAGCAAGACATCTCATCAGTATTATGTATTGCTGATGATGCTTCAGAGTCACACAGCCATACATAAACATCAGTTTGTTGATTCCTGCAAAACCTGTCAGACCAGTTAGAATGGCGGACCATTGGTAATGTGATGATCACTATACATATGCAGAATGGAGAGAGTGTAGAGTGGCTTTCTACCAAAGACAGTTCGTGACAGTGACTCTGTAACCTCGTTTAAATCTAAGACTTACCTGTTTTCTCATACTTTCTCTCATAGGGATACATTTTTTATCACTAACACACTACCTGGTGCCAGTGTCTCTGAAGTCATGACCTCATGGCACTATACAAATATGTTTTGTATTATTATTATTATTATTATTATCATTTCTGGGGACCGGGTTTATAAGGTTGTGAGTCACAGTTTTACTAAGGAGAATTTAAACCAAGGAGAATTTAAACGATTCACGTTGTTGTATTTCGTGTGAAGGTCAGCAGTGAAACATCACTTGTCGGTTGTTGCATGCGGTGATCGTTTGAATGAGACAGTCGTCATGCTGAAGTCTGCTGTTCTGTTCAGCCAAGAACCGTTTCATGCTCATATCTTTGTTGATGATGATTTACGACCACAGTTTCAGCAGCAGGTGTGATAGAATAGCAACATCTTATTTCTTGCCAGTTTCACAGACTATAAAGTGCCTGTAGAAGATGGTTAATTGTTATGTATTCTGTCTGTAGAACTTTCATATAGTGTGATGATAAATGCATATATACACCTGTTACAGTACTCAGAATTTGACAGTTCAACTTGGTCTAGAACAAAAATGAATCCTAGCATTGATTTCCAACTGGACTTTCACACACTAGGTTTTAGCTTTGAGCTTTGGCAATGTTGTTTGAATGATAAGAAGGCCATCTAGTCCCCCAAAATATTTGTTACAGAAATTCCCTGAAGTTGCAATGAAGATTTCAGATCTATCGTGCGATAACCATTTAAAATTTTACTCACATATTTGAGCTAGTGTCTTGTTTTGTGCAGCTGAGTTTGTGGCCTGAAGCCGCAGCAAGTCGAATGACATTCACGCTGTATCCGATACAGTTTCCCGACCATTCAGCACAGAAGTGGAGAGAACTGTTCAAGCTTTGTGCGTCGCAGCGAATTTTTATTCCTGTGAGTAGAGGAATGAACGTTAAGTTATGTGTCATTTTAGCAGGCTTTACACATTACAGAGGGTCCGAAAGAAGAAAGTAACCTCTTGAGAGTTTTACAAATACTTCAGCTGTTACTTAGAATTTAAAAAGAAATTTTCGTGCATATTTGGAGTTCGTATGAGTGTATTTATATAGATGTGCTGAGTTTCACTTGGCTGTATTAATATTCTTAATAACTTGGTTGAGCTAGTGCAAAGTTGAAAATGCAGGACTGCTGATGATATGTCGATCACAGGAGATACTGCAGCATGTTGATGCACTTCTGTATGTCGACACCGATGTGCTGTTTCTGCGGCCGCTCGAGGACATTTGGCAGTTCTTCGACAGGTTTAATGACCGGCACATAGCAGCATTGGCTCCCGAGCATGAAGAACCAACTGCAAGCTGGTATGCCCGGTTTGCACGGCATCCCTATGTTCCTCCCTATGGTCAGTCTTCATAACCATCAACTGCTGATACACACATATACTCGTACTTACACACTGTCTGTTCCGTCTAATATTATTGTCAAATTAAATTAACAAGGATTAGATTATAGTGATGCTTAAGAAAAAGTTGCAAGGGCACCTTACCAAGTGTTGCAGTTATGTTCTTATACTGGATGCAGTCAGTATTAGTGGCATGGTGTTGGAGATGACTTCAGTGCTTCGACACTGTTAGCTGGACGGCAGGAAGAGCATCCGGTCCGTAAAAAATTGAGTGATGGGGTGCTAGTGTGTTATCTATGTGGAGCAAAATGTAGATGATATGGTCCAGCTGATGTCACTGCCACTCCATCATCTCCTGCTTCTGCTTTTCTGACACTGGCTTACCAGGTTGTCGTGGAAAAGAGGCCATTAGATGGGTACAGTTGTAGTAAGTCGGTGAGAACTGTACTGAAATGGAAAATGTTTTCAGTGCCCTGCTGACATGTAGGTAGTCAAATCGAAGTTGTAAATATCAACAGTGTTAATTGGAGGGAAGATTATCGGAGCTGTTCTGTGTAGTATTGGTATGTCATAGTTCTGCAGAGAGATATGCACTTACATATGAGCAGTTTTTAGTGATGAGCCTTAATGTTAATTTTTGCAAGTTTTTTTTATATAGTCAGTAATTTGTATCTTATATTTTCCTAGTGTGGTATTCTACGGTCACTAATATGCACACACATAGACTTAGGTTTATTGGCCATGTACCAGTGATAGTGGGTTAATTAGTTGCTTGCTGTCTTGATTCACAGCTTTCACTTATACCAACAGCCTTTACTGTCACCAGTCATGACAATCACTCTGTCAGTTTTATTATTTTCCTACCCACTTGTAGACATTATCTGATCCATGAGGATTGGCTGGATCTTGGAAGATTATCAGAATTGTTCTGTGCTGTGTCAGATTTAGATTTCTCTTTGTGTGTTCTTTTTTTAGGTTAGTATTTTGGGGGTCAGCGTAGGTATTTAGTGTTACTTGATTTTGATGTGTCTGGTTTTTTTTTCAATACCGGCCAAGAGATCGGCTGGGAAGAACATCTCTGAAATGACCTGTTTGTGTCAAGTGGAACATAAAATCTTAATTCTGTTAATCGTTAAAGTCAGCCTCTAGGCTTTAGGATTGCCACTGCAGTATAGTTAGGCAGCATATCGATGCGTTGCTAGGAGTGAACTCGGGAGTAATGCTAATGAATCTGACTCGAATGCGTCAGTGTGGCTGGATCAAACTGATGGTCTCCTACTACGAGACTTACCGATACGACATTACCTGGGGAGACCAGGATCTCATCAATATCTTCTTCCATTTCTTTCCAGGTGTGAATATTTGAATATGGTAGCTGGACATCATCTGTTGTTGTGACACACATAACATATTAACTCGCGCACAGTAGTTTATTTTTCCAGTAACCTAGTAGCCTATTCTAAAAAGTCATTGTATTAACTTTGTTGTAAGTTAAAGATGTAATATATGTTAGAGTTTCTTTGCTTCTTGATGGTATCTTAATCATGTCTTCATATTATTATAATTTGGTAGAAACTAATTCGATGGAAAATATGTACATTTTGTGGACTGATGAAGAAAGTCAGCATTAATAAATAACTATTACAGATGACACTAGTGCATAGTGTTTTACTATCAGAATGAGCTAAAATACTAATACAACAGGTCACAATTTTCTGGCATTCATGGCACTGCAAAGTCCTGACATATGAGACGTTAGGACACAAGAATTTGAGATGTTTTACTTTTAGAGCGATACGAGATCACAGCCGACATCTCCACACAATTTCTTGTGACCGAGACGTGAGTTGTTACGAAAATGAGATGTCGAGACCGAGACTATATCCCCGGTCATTTGAACGGTAGGTAACCCTGGCAGACAGATATTTAGAATGTTTTGTTGTACAGACCTGCTGTACCAGTACACATGTGACTGGAACTATCGTCCGGACCACTGCATGTACATGAGCAACTGCCGCGCTGCTGAGGTCCACGGAGTCTCAATGCTTCACGGCTGCCGCAGAGCTTTCCACATCGACAAGTGGCCCGTCTTCCGAGCTGTCTATCAAGCCATTGAAAATGTGAGCTCACACTCGTGTATGTTTTAGCTGGTCTAATTTCTAATTTTTTCATTTTTACTCTAGTTCCACATGCTTGCTATAACAGCCATTTCTGCAGGTAAATCTGGGTAATTTAATTGCTCTGTTGACATTCTTTCTTCATTTACCTATGTCTCATATTGGGCAGACCAAAAATTATAATATCCTGTATAATGAAATCCCGCCATGTCTACCAGAGTTGTCCTTTGTTCAGTTCCATCTCATAATTAGTTTGTTGTACAACATTTGATCTGCATTTCACTTGGTCAACTCAGTCTAACCATTGTTGTCACCAAACTCGCTTGTTTCAGTTGCATCAGTTCTGGGAGTTATCGAATTTTCCTTATTTTTTCAAAGTCACCAGAAATCAAACATTTTTTTGTAAAGTTACAATTATGCTCATTTCAGTTCAGCCTTATCCGACAGTCCACTTTCGTCACGCCAGCTATGGAAGTCCTTGTGCAAGATGTAATAGACTGATTACATGAATTTCCTCAACATCAGACATAAGTTATGCGAAGTAAAGCTGATAAGTTTCTATAGTGCTATATATGCCTTAAAACTAACTCTAAAATAGCCGTTGAACAGTGTATATGCATGTGTGAATGTGTTTGTATATTCTGACCTTTATATTGAGCTTTATGTTACTTAAGTTTTAAGCTGCACATTACCAAGTCTAGTCTAAACAAACTTATGTTGAATTTCGCAGCACAAGTTTTCTGCCGACCTGCACCGGTTGCTGAGCGACATGATAAGAAACATTAACTCGCTGCACGATGGTGGCCGATGTCATCAGGTGGTGCATGTTTTCACAAAACAGATCGATGATCGACTACGGGACTGATATGGTTGATCGTATCTCTATGGTGTTGAGAATTTGTATGATGGCGATATTTTGTGGTTGTCATCTACGCAGTGCTCAAGTAGACGTGTTTTGGCAAAGGCATAAGGTAAGTAAGTAAGTAAGCTTTATTTATCTTTGGTAGCCATAAGGCTAGATTAGTTACAATAATACAAAATACAAAAAATACCACTACTAATACAAATGTGCATACAAACTATATTAGCAAGTACATAACATTAAAATATAACGAATATAAGTATATATAGGTAAAGTTCTGGACATTTCCTGTAAAGTTGCTAGATGTTAGACTCACTGTAAGCAGCACTTCTTATTGGCAGTTGCCTGGCATTTGTGGTGCAGTGCATTCTGTGGTCGTTCTTTGCATGCTAATGAACAGTTGGACCCATGACACAATGTCACCCGGCTAGCCATGATAGACTTCAGCCTGTAGCTCACACTAGCCAGGTTATTTCTCATTACTTGTCCTGCCAAGGGAGGTAGGAGGGAGCGACTGAAAATGCAGAAGTTGAAAACGCGGGGCATCAAAAATGCGGGGTGAAAATTGTGGCACCAGAAGGCAGGGGTGGAAAATGCAGGAGAAACGAGTATGGAAAGCCAAAATTCCCGTTCTCTGACATTGCTGTCGAGACGAGCATCGGATTAGCCAATAGAAGTAATGTGATTCAGAACGACCTTATAGAAAGTCATGCGAGCTCTATCGAATGGCTATGTTGCCAATGACCTTAAGTGACCCCTAACCCCCAACTACCCAAATTTCTGCATTTTTCGTCGCGTTTCATATCTTTGTAGTTGGTGAATGTAGAGATTTCAAATTTGGTACACAGCTTGACCGTAGCTAGTTGCAGCCCTCTGACGACAATCTGTCCCTGAAAGAGGCATGGTTATGGTTATGGTCCTGTAACCCATTTAAATTCTGAGTCCCCTTAAAATATCTCTGCCATGGATAAAGCTAGACACTACAAATTTTGTGCACTGGTTTGCCATATGATGATTCAGCATTTGGATTACAAACTGTTTCTTGAGTGGGCGTAGTCACGGTCACGTGACATCTTTAAATTTTGGGAAATAAGCGATAATATCTAGGAAATGGTGCAAGATAGAGACATACAGTAGTTACAATGGAAGACAAAATAGTAAATAATATGTGGCCTATAGAATGGCATGACTGCCAATGACCTTGAGTGAGTTTGAAGGTTACTTTTGCTGTTTGAAACCTTTGTAATACCTATAACTCATAAATAAAGTGCAATTTAAGTACGATATGTTTACACATAAATTACAAAGCACATATGGCTTGTAATTTTAAGCTTCATTGTCAAAAGCAAAGGAGTTCTCTTGGTCACAGGCTGTCATGTTCACTTCAAAAGTTGTAGTAGTATATAAAAACGGTGCTAGATAGACATTTTAGCAACGGCCAGTAACGGGAAGTGATATATGGCCTGTTTAAAAGCAGCAGTTGTGACGACCTTGGATGCATATACTTCAAGGCCATTTGTCGATCGCAATCTTTTTCAAATAGGATGTTTCGTAGTTGCAAGATTTCTACTGACAAGTGCGTCGTGCGGTCCCTCTGCAATAGCAGAGCTTCTTGTAAGTACTTTGTTTCTCTGTCCGTTACAACATGTTTATACAACTGCTTATCATGTGCATAATGGTATCCCGAGCCTTTCTTCAATGCTCGGTATTCCAGGACTTGTACGTGTAATCTGTCGACTTCGCTATGGCTGTTGCGGACTGTGTGTCTTATAAGCAAGTCCAAGCTGTAATTGTTCTTGGTTACTCATCCGTCCTTCTATCTGTGCTCAGGCAGTGTTGATAATTAGTACAGTTGTGACGGGTACCTGGGTAATGTGTCACAAACCTGTGTTTCAACTCGGCTCCAGCCCGTTCGTGTTCTACTGAGTTAACATACTCTGGTTAACCTTCACGGCACCTAAGAAGTCGAGTAGAGTCGACTTCTTAGGTGCCGTTAAGTCATGGAATGGCTAACATACTCTAGTCAGCCCAGCTTTGTGCAGCAGTAACATTTGAGTTAATTTCACTGTCTCATGTCAAATGTTGCTTTTTCCAAATTCACTTGATGCGCTAAAACGTTTGTATCATAACGCCTTTTTCAGTCAACATAGTCAGAAATACATTTTAAAACCTTCACTTTTCATTCTCCCGCATTTTCCACTCCCACGATTTCACCGTCGCCGTAGGAGGCTGAGTTGGCATGAGCACACAGTATACCAACTTGCTTAATGCTTTCTTGCTATGCTTTCATTGGCTCTGCCATCTCTCACGACCATTACAACCACCACAGTCTGTGATACGGATAACAGTGGTACTTGTTGATTTATGTACAGCATTGTTTTATTGGTGATTTTTCTGTACCAGTAATTCTGACCGATGACCATGGTCAATACTGTGACCACTTAGTGAACAAGGTGCTAGTTGTGTGTATGTGACTGATGTTCAGCTATTGTCAGATGTCAGTTGCTTGTCTCTTCAGCCAAGTACTTACATGACGTGCAGAACTGTGACATTTATATACACTGATGACTGTTGAGTCTTGTCTTTGACTAATTTTAAGCATAATTTAGGCCTACGTTGTTATGTGGCAGACTTACAAAGAGAACATTATTGTATTTACTGTATATGTGTATAACAAATTGTTTGAAGTTAAAATGCAATTCATGTTACAATTTATACTGATATTATGATTAATTGATCATTAATATGTGGGTTTTGAGAGATAAGATTTCAGTGATTAGTTGAAAGTAACGCAGTATGCAGGGTAAATGGCTTCCGTGATGTTGAGTTAGCAGACTGATGCTGCGCTGTAGACGGCTTGTGACTGTGTCCCACAAATTTTTATATTCTGTTACTGTAATTGTAATATTTAAACAGTTTTTTCTGTGTTATTGTCATATTTTTCGTTTTTGTATTTATTTGTTGTTGCTGTATGCATCATTCTTAGCTGTGTGTTAAGCAGGTTATTGCCACGTTAGAGATTTATTTTTAATGTGTTTTAATCTCGCATCTCACTTTGATAATCGATATATTATCACATATTTGAATGTCTTGAATAGAATATCTCGTGCAGTCATTGTCACATGTAGAAAAATTCCAATGATGGGAACAAGATAGTTGCCATGGGCCCACATGCCAAAAAGCGTGGCCAAGACCTAGACACTAACCTTGAAGACCACGAGTCTAGGAAGGATGAGCCTAGAAAGTAACCTTCATAATTCAAGATAAAGACGTGCTAGCATTCTAACTAAAATGTCCTGTTTGTCCATAACTGTGTCCTTTACTGTCATGGGTGGTGAACTAGAGATGATGGCTGGCTCCCAATGACTGCTTTGGCTCCCCACACTGGCCCACCCCAAACAAAATTTTTGTTAAGTGGATATCTAGGATAAAATTTAGCGAGTATAATGTTGGTTTTATCTAAAAAAAACTGCATAATAGTATTTAAGTATATGACTGAAAACATTTTCTAGTGACCATCCCTCCTTGGGAAACCATTGGTCTCCCACTGCCCTCCCTCCTCTTCTTATGGTTAATGCATGCCACGAGCCTGCCATACATCAAGTTTGGTGTTGATAGCTCGTCAGACCGTTTCCTCCGAAAGCGCAAACACATGCAAAGTGTTAAACGCGAGTGATCACTGTCACACTATCAGTATGGGTAATTAATAAAAAGAGTAAACCGAAACGATTACTACAGGAAATGAGGCCGAAGAAACTGTGCAGAACAGGGAATTTTTCGTGTGAAGCGACAAGTTTCAGTTTCAGTCCGAGACTCATTGAGTCCTACAACCAGCAGCACCAGCATACTACAAGGTCATGAAAGTGAATAAGTCAGGATAACAGAATTAACAAATCACAGAAATTCGAAGACATTCTACTTTTGTAAATATTTTGTTGATACATTATTTTCAGCATACAGTATATTATAACCGCTATCAACAGAATTTGGAACACCTGCTTTCTAGTAAAATATGCACTTTCCTGAATTCATGAATATAGATTACGTCGTCACAGCAGCCGTTAAAGTCGTTGGCGCGGCGCCAGTGACTACGTCGTGGGCTAAATATAGATCACGTTGCCGACCGCAATGGTGATTGGTTGTCACGAGACTTGCCGCCAAGCAGTGGGCGGGACTGTTCGGATTTGTCGTGGTTGTCGTTTGGAAAGTTATCGGCAATAATCGTTCAGTAAATGCAGTAATCGACGATGGCGGATCGGGAAGATAATGTTTACAAAGCGAAATTGGCCGAGCAGGCCGAAAGATATGACGGTATATTGTCGGATAATGTTACTTTTCATTTTTTGGTAGAAGCATTACCGGTGGTCGTCTAGCCGCCGGATCTATGGCAACGTCATGTGTGGTGTCCGTTAGCGTGTATTGAAATAACAAAATTACAACTGACATGGTGTGATTTCTGGCATTCTTATGACATGTTCCGTCTTCTATGTTTATGTTAAGTGTACAGTACAGCATTCATGTCTGCCGTTTTCTAGTCACTGGTGGGATGGGCTCGTCAGTCCTGCTTCTGGCCATGTACAGACAGGTTGGGTTTAATCCGTGTGGGACCAAATTAGGAAAGACTTTAGAATTGGACCGCCCAAAATTTCACACTTTGCGACGTTGGAATGGCAGAAAACGATGTTAGAAGCAAAGAGAAGAGTTAATTTTGACACGGAAATGCAATAATCAGCTGATAACAA
>Ga0209782_1001868_pt1 | contig 11366 bp, 6 predicted proteins | sample WorMetmaBAHAMAS1_FD_187390 | JGI IMG/M metagenome (GOLD analysis project Ga0209782, IMG submission 187390) | Marine gutless worms symbiont microbial communities from Max Planck institute for Marine Microbiology, Germany - Inanidrilus... | ecosystem: Host-associated > Annelida > Digestive system >...
GACGTTCTCGATGTAATCACGTGTACCAAGTTTCAAAATGAAATTTTCAGGGGTTAAGATTTTACAGGGGGTCGAAATTTCCATTTTCCTATTGATTTTTGAATTGGCCTTACAACAGTGCAGCGCTACTGCGCTGCCTGTGATGCAGATTCTTGCACTTTTCCGGCATGTCTTTCTTCTTGATTGCTTTAGGTGCATAAATTCGAGTATTGTGTTTTTTTGGTATGACACAGCAAATATTTTTTGGGTGAATTGAAATGAAGTTAAAATCATTCCACGAGTGTGTTGCAGTAACTGTCTTTTGAGCAACTACTTTTTATATGGTGGTTTGCTTCACATAATGTGGCAGTTTTAAGTGAAATTTTTCAGATATATAAGATATGGTCCTATCTTCAATAGTCGCTTTACTATGAGTTTAATGCCAGTCTGCTCATGAAAGATTTGTGAAAATTAGTTAAGATTTGCCGGAGTTAGTGCCATGAGTTAGCTGTGTTTTTTAGGACACACTCTAAATATGCATGAGGTGCTGAGGTGCCTGTCTTTCTGCCTCAGATTTGGCTTTGGCTGACCATCATGCCTGTTTACAATTTACACTTTAAATAGCAGTGATAATTTTGACAAAATTCAGCAAGTTATAGTAAACATGAAGCACTTCAGTGACCTGTAATAATGTGAGAGTTTAGTCGTAATGCATTCATAAGAATGCCGTCTGCAAAACTTCGACATACACAATGTTTAATAGCCATATTCCAGTCGAGCCTGATTAGCTGGTTGCCGCTTGATCTTTTTTCTAGTTGCTCTAGAAGAACCTTTGTTGATAAGTATGTTTATGTGTCAGACTGCATCCTGTCGAGCAACAAAAGAATAAAGCACTGAAATAATACATGTTCTAGTGGATTAGAAATTAGGAACATTAGGTGCATTTTTTCGTTTTTATGTTGTTATTCTGTGTAATTGTAGATGGCATTTCCAGTTCGTGTTGTTTTGGCAAATCTTTGGCTATTTGCACCCATCTTTACCAGGTTTTGCTGTAGCGTCTGTGTTGTTTTCATATAGCCGTGCGCACTGTTGGTTACATGAATTAGTTGGTACGTCATTAGTTGTTTGTTAGCTAGGGGCTAGGCATGTGTATATGTGGAGGAGTGCTATTCGCCGTGGTCACCGTGGTGGAGTGACCGATGCGACAGCCCTCGCCGGCTATGCGACTCCACTGATGATGATGATGCATGTGTAAGAGTGTCTACATTTGGAAATGAGCAAGTTGGCATATACGATTTTCACGCTTTCAACTTTTACCTTGGTTTCACTGTTGTTTGGGCGACATAGAAGGTATCTTACCGGTCAAAATTTTACGCTAGAAGTGTCCCTTTAAAAATGTATGGTTAAAATGTTGATTATTTTATGCTTTTATGGAGGCATGGCGGCAGTATTCATCAGATTTTCGGAGGCTGCTGAGACCATGAGAGGTACGCTGCAGAGTCTTATGCATGGCCAGTACACTGCTAGGCATATGGCTACCTTCTCAGCCAGAGAGGCTAGCACTGCCACTAAATTTTGGCCGGTACTCATTTTTCACCTTTCTAAGGGTCTAGGAAACTGAGTGGGCTTGGGTGTCTGAGATTGTTCGCCTGCAACTTGTCAATCAACCGTCTCAGTATCTATTGGGCTCGACTGGGTAACTTTATTGATGCAGCCATCACTGTTACAACTATGCCACACCACCACACATTAAGTAGACTTATTAAATCAACAAGAAGCTCAGCAGATGCTGAGGTAGCACAACATGCGAGCCATTGAATGTCGCCGAAGTACAAAACTCCACATTTTTCAGTACCCTATCAGTCTTCCTCAGTAGAATTCAGGATCTCTGGATATACGATCTAGGTTTGCCTTGGCATGCAGGTAGCCAAGATACCGACCTATTTTGACGTGCCAATTTCCATATTTTGTTGCGCTGTGCGAGCACAATCCACCAGCGTTATAGACAGACAGACAGACGTTAAACTTTTAGCATAAGCACATCATGCTATATAGCATGGCATGCTATAATCCATAAATAGCAGTTACAAGGTTACTCAACATAGTACTGTCTTTGTTATTTAAAATGATCACTGACAAATTGAATCCTGTTATATTATCGTGATAGTTGTTATTTATTGCATGAATCATGTATATGAGATGATATGACGTTTCAGAATACTTTCATCAGATCCCGCGATGGATGCCTTGATGCGTACGACGACTGCAGTGACGATGGTGTCTGGCGGTATTAAGGTCTGTATTGTATCATTTATTTTAGGTGTATTTGAAGTAGGGCTGTACTGAATATTCGTATTCTATTCGGGCCGAATAGTTTATTTGTATTCGGCCGAATAACACTGCTAAAAGTACACCGAATACAAATAGTCATTCATTTGCACTGCAGTAACATCGGTTAGCCGTGACAGTAACTGGTCAGTAGCGGCAGCCGTCTTAACTGCTCGATAATAGCGAGTTTAATGACTTTGTGTGTACATATGTATTTAAGACTTATAATAATGAATTTATGACGTTGATCGTAAATGAATAATGTACTATAACGATGTTAACTTTAACAATGATGAACGACAATGACATTGCTTCAAAGTTCAATGCAACTATTCATATTCTATTCGTATTCGGCTGAATAATAGTTTTAATTATTCGTAAAGGCCCCCTATTTGGTACTAATTTGAAGAAGATACTAAATTTCTGGCTGCATGATATGTGATTATATGGCTTATCTTCTGGCATGTGGTTGTTTTACATTAGCAAGTCTTTGTATTTAGTATTTTACAATTATTTACACATTTCAGATTTCATTGTAAATAATTAATATTCTGCCCCTTCCAAATTATATGCTGGTATAAGACTGCTGCTTTGTTATGATTTACATGTACTTTCATGCGAAATTGTGGTTTGTTAGCTGATACAAAAACACTTGGTACAGAATGATATAGAAAATGATGATTTGCATGACTTAAAGATTTTTTAATTTAATTAATGTCTAGCAGTTTCTGTTTCATTAAATGACTGTTACTTTATAAACTGGCAAATGCAAAATAATGCAGAATCTTAGGTTATGATTTATTTGGGTTTATGGGGACAGTGGTTCAGTCTGAATATTTTAAGAATTTGTGAAATCGGATTCTTTGAAAGCAGTAGCTTGGTTATAGTCTTATTATATACAGCCAAGTTCACAGTCGATGCAAGATTTCATTAGTGCTATCATGTAGATGTATTTTTGGGCCCATTCCATGGGGCCATAGCTGTCCCCTCTGTCACGCGTTGTCGTTGTCGTCGTCGTCATCGTCGTTGTGGACATCGATGCGCAGGCGGCGTGCGACAGTACAGTGGCGACACCTGGTGAATTGGCGTGAGACGGCTCGTTGTGGCAAATGGGCCCAACATTTTTCAAAAGCTTCTTGTCTGTTAATTTATGTAGTTTGGTTATAGGTTTAGTCATTACAGAAAATTCAGGTAATAGTAATAAGTTATATCACCAATATGTGGCTTTCTGAGCACACGTGCTCATAGCAGGTGCCTCTGACAAGAGATGCTATATCAAGAATTGAATTTGTGACTGATTGATTGATTGATTGATTGATTGATTGCATTTTTACAACAAAATTGACTGAAAATGTGCAATATTCATTCTGGGTTTTCCCATATCTAATTGTCAGCTGACAACTATAATTGACAAAATTTGATGTACTATATATTTATTTTGTCCTCTAGTAAGAACTAAACTGCGTTTTGCCGTTGCAGTCCAATGTGCTTGCACCATATGCGGAAGCAATTATCAACCATAGGATTCATCCGTCACAAAGCATTGCAGAGGTATTACCAAATTTCACTATTGCATTCTGTCTGTAGTGTATTTAGCGACCGCGTAGCATGGGAGATAATACGTTTGGTAGTGTCCACGTGTGTGTGCGTGTGTGTGTGTCCATTTGCTGTGGGCACTCTCCTGTTTGAACCGTTTGACCTATGACCTTGATTTTTGGCATGAGGGTCGACCTTGACCTTCGCTAGCCTGGGATTGTAGGTCAAGGTTGTAGGTCATAGGTCAAGGTCAAACAATGAAAATTGTTTACACTCCCCCAGTGGTGCGGAGCAGGTCGATATTAGAACTTGGCTTGCCCAGCCAGTGGTAATTGCGAATGACAATTACCAGTCCATTGGAATTGTCTGTTTGTCAGTAATCAGGAGGCGTTCAACGTGTCGCATAAGCGGTCGATCAGCTTTATTATTGTAGATATATTAGGTCAAAGTGTAAAATTCTGATACTAAAATATGATTAATTTTTAAATGTTTGACTTGCAAAAATTTCTTAACTATTGTGAGATGTAAATTGCATTAAACACATTGCTAAATTCTAATCAGCCATTCACACAGAAACTTTTCATTTTAATGCTGTTAAACTCCGAAATGTGACAGTGTACAACACAGCAGGGCACCTTTTGGTTTTTCAATTATTATGACTGATGCATAAACCTGTAACTTTAATTTACCCATTTATTAGGAAATTTCTGACTGCTCGATGGTAAAATAGTGATGATATAATGGTGTGGCTTCAGATATTGGAACGAGATCGGGCAGTTGTGAATGATGACCGGGTAAGATTTGAAGTGCTGGCTTCGTCAGATCCACACCCTATGTCCGACTACAGTGCCGACTGCTTTGGCTTTCAGACGGTTAAGAAAGCCGTGAGGCAAATTTGGGGCTTGCAGGATGTTATCGTTTCTCCAGGTTTGTACTGCTTAATATTCATATTTTGCCTTTCATTATTTTTACAACCCCATGCGGCACTGGGGCCTAATGTGCCCTCGAGACATTATAGATTGTTTGTGTGTTTGTGTGTTTGTTTTTACCTTATCACTTGCTTCCTTTTGTTTGTTGTAACTGTATTCCATCATTTCGATTTGTCAGTGTATTTGTTGCAAACTTGATTGAATAATATATTGACAACAATTCGACCAAGTGGAGTTTGAGCATTTTCGTTCATATATGTGCTAATAACCGACATTACTTGGACTGTAGCAATTTGCTATCAACCGATGCTCGTTTCTTGGCAATTGTGCTCGGTGGGCAAGGCGATATGGTCGATTTTGCGTGAAGCAGCATCGTGCGGTCCATCGGCGTTAGCAGATATACTTATGCTTCTTGTAACTTGCTTCTTTTTTCTCGTGCTTATATTTTCCTTTCTTAATTACTTTTCTTTTGTCTTTTTTTGAGAATAGGCCTGCTCCATTTCCAGGCCAGATGTCGCAAGAGTTTTAGGTTGTTTTCATTTATTTTACATTGTATTTTTTTGTGTTCAGTGATTTTTATTTTGTTTATTTAGTGGTTGCAGATTTAGTTTTGTGTCAGCCTAGGTTTATTATATTGTTTTTTTTCTCCCGGCTTTGATTTTTTTCAATTACGGCTACTACCGGTATACTGGTAAATTCATGTCAATGTTATGTATACATGTGATTATAACAAGTGCTTAATTTGCATCAATTTGCAGCTACTCGTTAGTTCTTCAGTTATGTAACTTGCACATACGTACACCATGCACACTTGTTATTTTCCGCAAATGTCTAGCGACACACTTTATTATTATGTCTGCAGCCGCGCTTTATCACGAATACACATGCTGGTAAATCAGTTTCGTTACAATTTGGATGCGTGTATAGGATTATTGACGGCTAGCACTGACACCAAACATTACCTGGAACTCAGTCCATACGTCTACCGTTTTTCACCGACGTTCATGTATCCGGACGATCTCGCGCGCTTTCATGGCGTTAACGAACGAATTTCTATCAAGAATTATGGACAGGCAGTCAATTACTACAGTCATTTGATGACAAATGCCGATCGTGAATCTCTCACGGCAGTGGCACATGAGGCTCACAGTGCTGATCTGTAGTGAATCTGATTCGTTGATAATCTCGCATCTGTGATCACGTGATACTTACATATACAAACTGAACACCAAAGTAACAATATTTATAACAGTTGTGTTTTCGTACTCACAGACTGAGCTATAATCGGCAACAAATGTAATGCTTGACAACAGAACAGTATTTTAAAAATTATCTGTCACCATTTCTTAACATATATCCGTGTGCAAATCCATATTTGCAATACATTAGCCAACTATACCTGCCCTACCCCATAACTAACTCCATAAGTCCAAACATTAACTTCCAAAAATACCCCTAACTCAATTCAAATAATATCCGTAGCCCAATCTCCAAAAGTTTCAGTCACTTGATCCCCTTAAAGTTCATAAGTTTCCAGTCATCAAAACAACCACTAACAAGTGCTTAATTTGCATCAATTTGCAGCTACTCATTAGTTCTTCAGTTATGTAACAGTTAGGGCCAATCCAAACCAACCAAATTCCTCAAAGATTGCCAAAAGGTGCCCATTGCAATGTAATAATGACTGGAAAATTTGGTAGCAATCGGTTCAGAGCAAAGATAAAGAGCAAATCAGGCCCAAAAGTGACCTCCAAGCCTAAACCAGCTACATCTGTCATTGGCAGAAAATTGAGAAGCCTGAGATAGTTCTCTGCCATCGACAGATGTAGCTGGTTCAGGCTTGGAGGTCACTTTCGGGCCTGATTTGCTCTTTATCTGTTGTCATTTCACAAGTATGAAGCACCCATGGTAACCTTTGAGGAATTTGGTTGGTTTGGATTGGCCCAGACCAAACATAGTGGTTGTTTTGATAACTGGAAACTTATTTGCATTTTATTTGCTCACTGTATTATTATGTCTGCAGCATCGCTTTATCACGAATACAGATGCTGGCAAATCAGTGTCGTTACAATTTGACTGCATGTATAGGATTATTGACGGGTGGCACTGACACCAAACATTACCTGGAACTCAGTGCATACGTCTACCGTTTTTCACCGACGTTCATGTATCCGGACGATCTCTTGCGCTTTCATGGCGTTAACGAGCGAATTTCCGTCAAGAATTATGGACAGGCAGTCAATTACTACAGTCATTTGATGACAAATGCCGATCGTGAATCTCTCACGGCAGTGGCACATGAGGCTCACAGTGCTGATCTGTAGTGAATTTGATTCGTTGATAATCTCGCATCTGTGATCAGGTGATACGCATATTGGTGCTTCTTACTGTCGACTTTCAACTATCTCAGGCTTCTCAGTTTTCTGCCGTCGACAGATGTAGCTGGTTCAGGCTTGGAGGTCACTTTTTGGCCTGATTTGCTCTTTATCTGTTGTCATTTCACAAATATGAACCGACAGCTACTAACTTATCCAGTCATCATTACATGGCAGTGGGCACTTTTTGGCAATCTTTGAGGAATTTGGTTGGTTTGGATTGGCCCTGGCCAAACATAGTGGTTATTTGGATGACTGGAAACTTTTGGACTTTAAGAGGGTCAAGTGACTTAAACTTTTGTAGATTATGCTATAGGTATTATTTGAGTTGAGTTAGGGGTATTTTTGGAAATTAATTGTTGGACTTATGGAGTAAGTTATGGGGTAGGGCAGATATAGTTGGCTGATGTATTACAAATATGGATTTGCACACGGATATATGTTAAGAAAAGTTGACAGATAATTTCACAAATACTGTTTTGTTGTCAAGCATTACATTTGTTGCATATGAAACAGAACTGTTATAAATGTTGCTACTTTGGTGTTCACTTGGCATTTTATGTTTTGAAATACAGGGTGGGCCAAAAAACCTGACTGTTGGTAACTTTGTGATATGTCAAAAGTTTCAGAATTTTGTCTAGAATTTGCATGTCAGTGCATTTAAATATTTTTTAACTAGTTTGCACATATATTCACTGCAGGTTTTAGTATGCTGAAAGTCGCAAAAATGCATGGATTTTACCCGTGTTTCAATTCGAAGTTTGGACATGTAGTGAAAGTAGCAGCAGTGATCGTCTGCGTACAGAATTGGTCGAGACGAAATTCAAAATGGTCATTCTTCATCTTGATAACCATCGTCAGTCTTTTTTGCAGCTGATCGATCTCGCATGGTTCAATGTGTCCTGGCTCAGCTGAGTCCAACAGTCGTTTAGCATACATTTCAGCCGGTTAATGTCTGAAATTTTGTTGTGATGCACTATCTTTGGCAATGCTCGACACACTGAATAATCCACAGGATTTAGATCCAGAGTATTGGGAGGCTACTTTTCTGGTAAAGTGCACTCTGGCACATGGGATTTCAGGTAAGCCGCAGTGTGTTGTGAACGCTGTGCCAGGGTCAGTCTTGTTGACACAGAAGTCGTCGTTTGAAAAAAGGTGAATGTCGGGCAGTAATACTTGTTCGAATACGTGATCACAGTAATAGGCACTGTTTATTTTAGCACCTGGTCATGGTCAGTTTCATCAAGTTTTGAAACAGCAAAGGGAACCATAAAGCTTTGAAAAAAGTATTACCGTCCCTTCAGCAGTTGCTCGGCGGACGAGTAGTGAATATTTAAATGCACTGTAATGCAAGTGCTGTTCTTTTTCTTGACAAAATTTTGGAAACTTTTGATATATTACATGCCTTTTTTCCATTTGAAGTTATTAACTCTCAAAAGTAGCCCACCCTGTAAGTATATGGTAAGTTTTAATACATTTTAATACATTTAACTTTCCATTTAAACTCATGCCATACCTGAGCATCTTAATCTTAGATGATGGTGTACAGATAAAGAAAGACACACGTGCACGTTAGTGGCAGATAATTATTGTTTTGTGAATATGCTGCTGCTGTTTCACCAAGTTTTTGGCTATTTTTACAGTAATTGCTATCAGCTAACTGTAGATAAGACATCTGTCCAAAATCATGGTTAGCATCAGTAAAGGTTCATTACAAAATGTACTGTGTGTTCCATTATATACGGTAAGCTCATCATTTCCGCATGTATTATAGTTGCTGTTTATGTTTTGATAACTTTAAGTGGTTATTGCAGAGCACTGGCTGTTACAGTGACCTTATTTTTATTTGAACTGTAAGAAAGAATGAAAAATGTCATGCATATGTGTACAGTTTTATGAACAAAAACATTTGCTTGTGTACAGCTGTTCATAGTTTATTTATGAAGTATTTTCACAGTCAACAAATCAACTGTATTGTTACGCAGTACTTACAGAGAATAGGAAGGAGAATAGACATTCAATCATTGCGTCAAGTTGACTTTTCTCAACAAATTCATAATAGTCTGTCATCCTATTATCCTATTCACGTTCCACATTGTGTAACAATACCAAAGTAGTATCGTTGGCTGTTTAAAGCAAAACATTAATACACGTACATAGATTATACATACTGTTACAGAAAAGATCCCAATAGCTTTTCGCTGTAATGTGACCAAGCCTTGACCAATTTGTCTGATTTAAAAATAATTTTTGGTACAAACAGTATTCAAGAGATTAGCAGTCAAAAACTGGTTTATTAGAAAATTATAAAAAATCTGAACGCTTGCTCATTACAGCTTAAAAAATGTCGTTTTTTTTGAAACACAATCTTTGAAAAAACAGCTTATTTGATTTTTGGTCATAATTTCTGTGGATGTCGATTGATTATTAAAATTTTTCACTTGCTTTTTCCCAAGGAAGCTCTGTGTACCTGTGACAAAAACTTCCACCTAACCTTAACTGCATTGCTACACTACCTTGTGAAATTTGAAAATTCAGAGTAACTGGCAAACTATTACTATTAAAAATCAGTGTTGATGTGTCGAAGTTTGATCAAAAATCAAAGCGGTTGTTTTGTATACACGGCAGAGTGCAGACTAGTAGAACAAGCATTAAATGTATTCTAACATGATCTATAAACAAGTCTTAAATATGCAATTTTAAAGCGAGTACTGTACATTGGGTGGAATGACGTACCAGAAGTGGCGGTTCTAGTACCTTCACTTTGGGAGGGGGCATTGGGGACAGCGGTCTCCAAAGTACCTAGACCCACAGTGGTAGCTTCTGGATTTAAGGGAATCGGAAATGGATGCAGAAAGACAGTGTGTGCAAATAATAACGATAGTTAAGTTTAATAATATAGTACAGAGGCCTACCTTCACCACTAATCCCAAAGGCTGGATTTTGCAAGACCAATATAGCATACAGCATCTCTGAAACACCGAACCGGCAGTAGTCACTGAGAAAATTTTGCCGGTCATATACATGTAGTAAAATAGGCAGTTTTTGGCATAAAACCAACATAATCAGTAAATCTTTTATCCCAGATGTACAACTACTCTAACCACAAATTTCATGTGGGGAGCATTAGAACCGCACATGCATCCCAGTAATCTGACTACTGGTCATGATACGATAATTCCTCTGGCAAAAGTGCAGGATGACCCAGTAAACTCCAAATGTCCTTGGAGGCAACGCTGAACAAGTATACTTAATCTTCTGGGATTTCGCCAATAATCTGCTATCTCCTTATTGGAATCCCGGATCTACCAATGCCGGTTCGGTGTTTCAGAGTTGCTGAAGGCTATATTGGTCTCGCAAAATCCAGCCTTTGGGATTAGTGGTGAAGGTAGGCCTGTGTACTATATTATTAAACTTAACTATGATTATTATTTGCACACACTGTCTTTCTGCATCCATTTCCCGATTCCCTTAAATCCAAAAGCTACCACTGTGGGTCTGGGTACTTGAGTGTACGCTTCTAAAGTTACACGTCGAACCCAATGAAAAAATGACAGTCACAGAAGTTGGAGGGGATTAAATACATCTGGTCTCCAGGATCTCCAAGTTTGAAAGGACGTAGTAGGCCTATCCAACGGGTTCCATAAGGTGGTTGCATGTAGCCTATGTGTACAGGCGGGATTCCATTCCTGTCAACCAACCAAGCAATGTCAAACAGCGTCAACTGGAAGCGTACAAACGAGTCGGCGTGCAGACGCATGCCTGATCTGCTATGTACTATTCGTACAGTTTGTACGAGATAACTTGTGAGATAACCTGTGTGTGCTTTTTGACCTATTAATCTCAGGATCAGTGCATGCTGACTGCTGAGGGCCTGCCATGGACTGTAGTATCGCTACCGAATGGTGTTGATAGCTTTTTTTGCAGCGCAGACAGACACCCAACTCCAACAGACACAGCCAAACGCCTTAGCCTGTCACGACAGTCACTGGCGTTGATAAATAATACTCAACGGCGTCGATCTCACAGGATTATTTTTGGGGAGGGGGCATAAAGGAAGACTTTGGGTCTGGGGACGAAGTCCGCCAGAAGCTGAAGCTTTTTTGTGAAACTACACATAATATTTGCATTAAAATACAACAAACAACAGTTGCTGTCACTCTCGCCGACATCCTAAACATCACTTCTAAAATATTGGGGGGACATTACCATGGATGTC
>Ga0209782_1001869_pt1 | contig 11361 bp, 8 predicted proteins | sample WorMetmaBAHAMAS1_FD_187390 | JGI IMG/M metagenome (GOLD analysis project Ga0209782, IMG submission 187390) | Marine gutless worms symbiont microbial communities from Max Planck institute for Marine Microbiology, Germany - Inanidrilus... | ecosystem: Host-associated > Annelida > Digestive system >...
GGTTAAGGTCGTAGGTCAAAGGTCAAGGTCAAATAATGACAAATTGCTCTCCAATTTGAACCAGTGGTGTGGAACAGGTTGATATTAGGACTCGGCTTGCCGAGTTCAGCCAATGGTAATTGCGAATGACCATTACCAGTCCACTGGAATTGTCTGTCATTGATCATGGGCGTTCAACGTGTCGCGCATAAGCGGTCGATCAGCTTTAATTACCGTTGCATTTAGTCAGTCGATCAAATTTCTCTCAGTGCTTTGATATAGCACTGTTGATGATTGTTTAATAAATATTAACATGACATTTTTGCACGGTTATATTACTGCGTTGATATTTGAATGAATCTGCAGATGATAGAAATTTTTGTTTTTAGTTGGCACTTGTCTGATAAGCAGTCGGCTTCGTGGTTGTTTGCTGTCTCCGATATGACCTGTTGCCTGTTGAAAGGGACATTAAGTTCTTGTCACTTGTTTTGTGACTGTTCAGGCAATGAAAGTTCTGAGTCGTGCCGTTAAATTGTCAGAAACTTTGTACACTGAGGCACAGAAAATTGTACCATCTGATGCTGTGAGTTGCATTATTTTTGTCATTAGCACTATAGTTCAGAGCCATTTTTGAAAATATTGTCTTACAGTACAATTTGTCACAGAACTGCTTTAGGACTACTTTTTGGTGCTGAGTTCAAATCTTCCTCTTGGCCTTTCCAGTTTTTTTGTTTCCCCCTCAAAATGCCTGAATGCGTACAAAATTGTTGTGTTCTGTTGCCGTAAATTGGCAGTTTGTGATAGAATTGCAGTCTAACACGCTTTTTTGCATTTTGTGATGACGTCAAATCTAATTTAAAGAGCCCATTAGTATAGAATTAACTAATGTGTTCATTACTGCCAATGCTATGGATATCTACCAGTATAGCATAACTGTGACACATACCGGTATGCAGTATTTATAAGTGTATGTTATGGCCTGTTGTATATTCTGTCTGTGTACGATGTCATTTTCTGATGACCACTTTGCAGTGGTCTAGCGTTGGCATACCTGGCTGTGGTGTGAGAGACTGAAATCAGTTTGCTGTCGCAACAGCCAGCACAATACGCAGTCTCGGACACAGGCTGCTGCACCCTTCCTGCAGTGCCTAGGTTGACTCAGCCTTCTACCTTCCGTTGGATGGTAAAATGAGTACCAGCTCTTGGGCTGAGTAAATAGTAATAAATAGTGATGGTTGATGTAGATAGTAGCTGCCAATTATCGTCGGACTCACAGCTCATTTGGTTGGCTTGGTCTGAGGGTTGGCGGCCACTCAGCGCTCAGTCTGCATTCATCAAATGAACCGGGTGAACTCTTGCAATGGCTCTGAGCCATGATGACAGCTCCATAAATATCATCGTGGTTATTTATCATTCCTCAGATAACTGAAAAGTCTGTGAAAAGTTAGGAAATTTGTGCTGTTGAGAAGTGATCACGCTGAATTTGTTATTAATGATCGTGTTAGCATAGATGGTAACGCAATCGCCTCTGTCTGTTTCCATTCTAACTTTTGAAACGAGTGACCTTTCACCTTGAACTTTTGTATGTGTATGGGTCACAACCATAGCTTTCTTGGGATTGAAGGCGAGGTTGAGGTTAGAGTTAGGGTTAGGCTTTCAGTTTGAAATGCAGTCAGTTCACACTCAATTAAGGACAGTTTTCTAGTCTGTACATGTTTTTGCCTATTTTACTGGTATTTGATTTATAGAATTTGTTGACTATTAACTATTAAACAGTATGGCAGTGTCTAATGAAGGTCTTGCAGTAGGCTGCAGTTAATTTCATCAGAATGTTTTGCAGTAACTGTGTCGTCTGAACTTGCAGACGAAGGACGTGAGTCTTCCAGTGCATCGGCAGTGTGTAGCCGTGAAACTAGCATACGGCCGTCTGCTGCTGTCAATGTTACGTTTGCATATCAGTGATGAACGTCAGAAGTTGGTACTCAAGCTTCAGAAGCCGGCCGTCCTACAGGTTACTTACTTATCAACAAGAAGCATTTGAAAAATGTTGGGCCCATTCGCCACAACAAGCCGCCTCACGCCAATTTACCAGGTGTTGCCACTGTACTGTCGCACGCCGCCTGCGCATCGATGTCCACAACGACGATAACGACAACGCATGACAGAGGGGACCGCTATGGCCCCATGGAATGGGCCCAATAAGCGTAATGTAGTGATCTTTCATTGTTAGTCACATCACATAGCAAAACCAGCTTTTATAAATACCCCGCAATGTGTTTTGTTGTGGTTTATAGTTCTGCCGACTGTGAAGGCTTATAACTTGACAGCATTTCCACCTAGACCTAACATCATTATAAAATGCTAATAGGATGTCAAACCTTACCAATGCATTTCTGTTTGTTTTACAAAAATGTGAAAATCTGCTCTGTGTGTGCTAGACGTTGGATGATATTACGTATGAGACGCCGGAGTACGAGGGCTCAGAAAAAGAGTGGCATGATATTGTTGGGTAACGTTGTATTTCATTGTCACTTTCTTGACCTCAATATCGTCATAGTTAGTTTGTTGTATTTTATTCTTGAAATCTGTAACCATGCCACATCACATTAATTTTTGCTAGCAGGCTGTTTGCACCTAGAGAACGGTTTAAATGTCTGCGACTCTACGTTATCAGGTTTTTGAATTTTACTGCCCATGTAGTCTAGGTAGTGCAGTCGGGCCACTTAGTGTGTGTGTGTGTGTGTGTGTCTGCTCCTACAATGACTATCAAATGAAATGACCTTTGACCCAGAAATCTGGAATGTTTATTCAACTTGACCCTAACTAGATTGAGTCTTTTTTATGGTCATAGTTCGATGTCACATATGAAAATCGGCTGAAAATGAAAGTGAAATTATGAAAACCAGGTCAGTTACAGCGGTCGAAAAGCAGACCTAAATTGGAAACTGTAAATAAATAACACCAGCTGAAAAATGTTTGATGCGACTGCCAAGTCAGCTGCACATGTAGTTGCATATTACACTGCTGCATATTTGGTTTTTTGTGCAAATGGCCTACAGTTGTGGAATTTCTGCAGCTGAGGTTAGGTGTCTCAAAGATTTGTTATACATTGACAGAACATTAGCTGTGAAGATTTCAAGCAACTACACTGCTATTTAGGAGTTAGTTGACCGTGATAAATTGTGACTGTATGCTTATTTTTGCCTTAGAAATATGCTTACATACATGTACATACTTAATTTGCTCACCTGTTTGACATTTCATGTGCAGGATTTTTTGGATCAAACAGTGACTAACTATTATGGGTATTTATAGTTGGATTAAGAATGAAAAACACTACCATCACTTTAGCAGTTACATGTTCAACATTTTTAGCGCGAGATGTAATATATACATCTGGCGCTTATGCCATGATGCCAGTCCGTCTGTCCGTCTGTCTGTGACGGAAGTGCATTGGCGCATTATAGCTAATTTAGGTTTCAAATTCCGATCTCACTTTACCGCGCATTGGTCGCCGTGCTGCTGCGGCCACCATGCTGCTGGCAGGCACCGTGCTGCTTGCGGGCGAATTATCTCACGCCATGCTAGCCAGTGCTAGAGTCTCTTGTAGTGTTATACAAAAAGTGAAGTGATATTGTGGTCTTTGGCAGGCAACTGGGCAGTGTTATATTGGCAGAAGCCATAGACTGCCATGGTCTGAGCCAAGGCCTTCCTGAGCTCACTGCCAAGGTTTGTCATGCTAATCTTTTAGTCATCAGCAGCAGCAGCAGCACGTGATAGTTAGAATTCACGTTCTATCATGATGTAATAAACTGTGTAATAGGACAGAAAGTTTTGATCTGGATATGTGATGTCTTTAGATTTTGCTATTTACATTTACCAGTGCTCATGTGTCTGTGTTTTTGTTTGTTTTACTACGTCTGCCAGAAACCTTTGATGATTCTGGAATGATTTTGTCTAAAGTTTCTGTCGTATCGGTAGTAATTTATGTCATCCTATGCACCAGCCTCACGGTTCATTAGATTTTTCAGAAATTCTGTGGCTGTCACAGCCCTGATCATCAGGAACTTGAACCTAGTGCAGCACGAAACTTTGCCAACCTTGATGCATTCAAGACTGTTATAATGACAGAACTTTTAATTTTTTATTGCAGCCTACACATCATGATATTTGCAGCCTTTGATTCATTCAGTGACCCATGGTACTGAGCAAATAAATAACTCGCATAGTGTATCGGTAATAATAGACGTGTACATAGGTGACAGTGGCATTTTATCAGTAGATCAGCTTCTTTACTGAACTGCAATTTATTGAGTCTTAATTAATTATTTAGTCTTAATCTTGTATTTATTTTGTACTTTGGTCGAAATTTCCAGAGTATCACGTTGTTGTCTCGCATCTGCTCACTTTTTAGGACATGACATTTCTGTTCTTGCCATTTAAAGAAGAATTTGTTGTGTATTGCAGTCACTGTGTCTGATGGGAAGATGTCTGCATCAGTTGGCTCTGCAGTCCAACCCAGACCAGCCACTGCAGTGGCTTCTGCCACAAATGGTACAAAATCTTGACTTATTAGCACACTTTTGTTAAATATTTACATGAAACAGCATGTCGATGACATAGATTGATGTTATTATATCAGCCAAGTTAGAAAGGTTGGTGTTATGCGTACAACTTTATCACTGGTCATGATATAGTAATCGTGATAGTAACATTTCTGCCATAAAATATCAGAATCTGTGTGTGTGTGTTTGTAAAAGTTATAGCATGACAAGCATGTGAACTTTTTTGAGACAGACTGTGGTACGCAGAAGCGATGACCAACTGATTTTGCCAGTTTTACTTGTATTTTAGTGATTATATTGATCCGTTCTGTTGGCTAGATTGACTACCGTTTGACTGTATAATGCAGTTCTTTTTGTTTGCAAGAGGTTGCACTACAAATATAATAATATTAATAATAACATTCACTTTAATAGAGCTAAGACAAACCGCTAGACCAACACAGTGTCATATAGACACATCTGTCTCGCAGGACAGCTGTACATCTAGGCCTAGGCTGCCACACAGGGCAGCCAAATTGGTGCTTGACCAGTGCTGGGCGGCCGCCGACTCAGGCCCAGGCCAACCAACCTAGACTCTGAGCCCGCCTGAATAGCTGCTGAAGTCTATGCACCCGTAAGCTGATCTGTATCAGCTTACTACTCATTTATCGACCCCAAAAGGATGAAAGGCTGAGTTGGCCTAGTTGGTTGACCTGCAGCAGACGGCTTACCCACGTGAGTGGTCACCCGTTAGCTGCAGGTCGGGCGCAGGACAGGGAAAGTCCGCCGGCCAAAGACCGATGTTCTACCTCTGAGCCAACGCCACCAATGTCGGTAATAGTGATGGTGATGATGATGATGCGGTGTGCTAAGTCATACTTAAATGTGATGAATGAAGGAATTGCAAAGTACCATTGAGGCCAGCATCAATGCAGCTAGCGGTGATGTTGCTGCCACTTCCGAAGCTGATGATGATGTGTCTTGCGCTGACATCAGCAGGAAATCATTCGAGAAGTATGCACCGGTCATCACTCAGTTCAAGGTCGACGTTATCTAACATCTTCTTTGACGCATTCCTGCTGTAATGATGATGGCAGTGTTGATGACATTAAAATGTGCTTTTCTAGAAACTATTCTTTGGTAAGGTCATAACTTCAGATTGCTTAAGTTCTGAGATAAACATGGAGACAGGTCAAGAGACAAGATTTATGGACAATTTTCATCTGGGTTTTTTGTCCTAAAAAGGTTTTATTTTCACCTGATTATTTGGACATTTTTTGTTCGTTGTTTTTTATTGTTGCTTTCATCTTATATGTCTAGGATTGAATCTGTTTAGTAACCGATGATAGAGAAGGAGATAGTAGCTATAAAGTTGTAGCTGCTGTTTTTGACTTGTGCAGAGTATATGCTAGCAACATTTTTCTTTTGTCTGGTCGTTAGAACCGATAGATATTTGATGAGATAGAGATTATTGAGGGAAATTCACACTTGCTTAGTCACTGTTAAATAAACACATAGTTACATTATATATACTGTATGTTGAAGTGTTATTAACTTAATATTTGTTATACATTATGCAAATAAAAAAGCAAATTAGTATCAAAATCAAAAGGTAGTTGCCTATGCAAAGCAAGGAGTTACTGATTTTTTAACATTCTACTGATATAGTGTGGAGTGTATTAGTGCGATATTTGCTGTTTTGTGGCTGTGACTCTAGTACCAATTCAGCAAGATTTTATCTGGCCAGTTTTTATTGTGACATGCACTATATGCAAGCGGAACCCGATGCAGATCATGTTATCCTGTGATCCCGAACTCTGTGGAGGAAAATGAGTGGGGTGTGAAAAAATGTGGAGTTTTTTACTTTGGCTGCAATAATCTCTGAAACGATGCAAGCTACGAGATCACTAATAGGAAATCACATACGCCGAATCGAATGGTACCAACTGTGGGCACCTATGATAACTGGAATTTCTTAAAATAATTTTTAGAGCTTGTCGCATTTGGCAAATCACGAAAGTAAACAGCAGCCAAAATGGCGAATTAGTTGAGTAATAAGTATGTAAATAATAAATCGTCGCTGCATGCCATGCTCATCTCATCAACAGATGGGCTTGTTACCATTCGTTGTATGTCACTTAACCCTGAACTTTTGTTTTGAAACCAGTGGAAATCTGGAAGAAGAAAGATGGCTGTCCTTGGTTACCTGGAAACTGCTGCTAAAACAGAAGTGTGTGTGCGTGGTCATACTGAATTTTACTGAACTGTTGTGAAAAACTGATGTTTTTTGTGTGATGTTCTTATGCTTCTAGGTTGACTTGGAATGTTCACATCAGTATTTGATGCAAGCATCGGAGTGTCTTTCGCAAGCCATTAGCATCGCCCTTGACAAGCAACTAAAGGTTCGTTAGTCTATTGTTGTGCCGTAATAGCTTTTTTTAGCTTCATGGTAAAATAACTCAGCTTGGAAACTAACTATGTTTTGTTTTTTTGTTGACGAATTTTCTGGATTGTTATCAATTACCAGTTTTCAGCACTTTGACATGGTTGGTTGACAGGAAGGATTTTGGAAGGACATTCATCCCACAAAAACCATGTGTAATTTGTCGTAAAAAAATGTTCAAAATGAGTGGAGGAGGAAATCGAGGAGATTTGAACTAACCAAGATTTACCTAAGTAAGTAAGTAAGTTCTTTATTATGCTGCCCGACAAACACAGACACTTACATCGAAATCAGACAATTACCAATACATAAAACAATCATCAAATTAACGACAAAAATTTTGCAACAATAAGTCATCAAACTACAGAAAAATTAGGCCTAAAAGTAACCTGGAAATGGGCATTGCAACGTGGGCAATATATGCAGCATTATAGCATTCTGTCTGGTTGATGTGACACCAGGATGTGATTGCCGATTGTGCACTGGAGTTGGTGGAATGCACTGGGCAGTTTGATCCAGGCCTCAGCAGCCAGTACCTAGCTCTCTATCAGGTCACACTTCTCTTATTAATCTGGCTGTAAATAATATACTATCACCACAATGGGTGGTGATGCTGTTTGGCTGGGAAGGTAACCGCAGGCCCGGCGGAAAGTACTGACAGCCTATCGCCGGGTGGATGGCTTAAAGTCACCTGTGGGTTGACTGCCTGTACACCGGGATCAGCGCCGGGCCCAATGCTCAATAATGAGTATGGGAGAACTTTACCTTTTTTATCACCGCTATTATCAGTTACTGTAGTGGACAATTAACATTTTTGGTATCCTATGTTTAAATAGATAACGTTAATGAACTGTTCTAAATATAGTTTTAAAAGCAATATTTTTAGCTGTTGGTTGTCCATTATTATTTGGTCACAATTGCTGTATAGCATAACCAGCCTACTTTGTCAAGTTCCGTCGTTGTTTTGTTTGTCTGTCAGTGAATTCTGGCTAAATGGCTGCCTCAGTTGAGATGCCATTTGGAGTGGTGGGTCAGGTGGGCCCAAGGAACAATATTTTGTGTGTTTATTATTGAAATTCTTGTCAATTTTTCCAAAAAAATAGAGTGGAAAATAATTTTATTTTGTCACAGTTTCGTAGTTTCTGTATTTGAAACTTTCCGCACATGCGTGTGAATATGACTTGTGACTAATGGCTGACAGAGCTGTGTTGCGTCGGAGTATCTCGAACGTCTCATGTTGACGGCTCTTCACGATCCGTCACTGTCACAGCAAGCCGCCATCTTCCGTCAACATCAGCAGCTGAGAGAAAACTCGGTGATAACTAATGCGATGTGTGGTACTGCAATGAAGTCTGTCCGTGCCCAACTGCAAGACAGTTCTACGGTTCGTCTCTTAGTTTCAGTCACTCTGCTGCTACTTACTGTTTGTTTCTGTATATGTAAAGATGAAATTTTGCATGTGTGTGTTATTTTATCACTGAAACAGCATGTACAAATCGCAGTCGCATGAGTAGGATGATTTGTGGTGTCTGCGACTCTCTGTGTGTGAGCATGTGTGTGTCTTTGTGACTGTCCAGTCCATGATGTGAAAGAAAAATGGCTTGAGCTTTGAACACCATAGTCTGTATAAATATGGTCCATGGCAGGCCAAGCGTGCAAGGGTGGTCGGCATATCAACACCGCGGTTTAGGTTTTCAAGTTATCACTGCATTGAATTTCCTTCAGTACTTTCATACGGTTGGATGGATGTCAGAAAGGGCATTTGAACCATTAAGAATCTACTCCAAAGGATTTTTTTACACCAGGTGGAGGTGCTGGCTAACCATTGTTCACCTCAAAAATGGTCATTAAAACAGAGTTGTTGATAATCTGGCGTTAGTGTGATTTTAAATGATTGCTATTTATTTATTTGTTTATTAATTAATCCACATAAAAATCCAATACATGCATTATTATTGTTGAAGGCACATCGATTTCTGAGCATTTTGCCAAATCACTTGGATCTGGTGAAAGAGTTTCCAACAAATTTTCTCTTTGTAGTTCTGCAGCATTCGCCCGACAAGTTAGTTTCTTCATACTGTGACATATCGATGTACTTTTTAAGTCTAGAAATGCAGCATTTAGTTATTATTGCTGCAGTACTTTATCTTTAGCTGACCTTTTCCATGACTGAAAACATAGATTGAATGATGATGATATTATTACTAGAGTTGTGCACATCAATGATTAATCATATGATTAATCGTCTAAAATTTTTGAAGATTAAAGAAAATTTAGGCATTAAAATTTCAATTAAAGTTACATCACTATCAATGAACTATAAACTGGTCATGATTATTTGTAACATCAGTTCCACATGAGTGACTTTTTAGCTCAGCTGGATACACTGTAATCAAAAAGCAATCATCCCTATCTCCAGAGAACATGAATACCTTAGTTTGTCTGCAAGACTGGATGAATAACAATTGAACAAATGCATAACTGTTATAACAGTTGTGTTGTTGCATTATATAACAGTTGTTAACTGTTTTCGTGCCTTGGTCAACGACCGAAAAATTAATGCTTTTTTGGTCAATTTTTGTTATGTACTGGTGAATCATTAATTTTTGACTATTGACTATTAACTACTAGAAATTTGTAATTGTTATTAGCCCTAATTATTACTGTTACTGTCATTGAGGAGCGTCAGCCTATTCTATTCCTTGGATGGATCAAGAAAAGATTAAGCTAGTGGAGGATTCTCCTTGTTTGGCAGTAACTGAGATTTCTTTAGTCCTTCGATGCTGTTGGTTGGCAACGGAAAGGGCATACAGACAAACTGTAAAAATTCAAAAGTTTTTTATACACAACAAGTAAATGCAAGAAACTTGCAGTGGAACTGTCACTCGGGTTTCATGTCAAGAATGGCCGAGAAAATTGTGGAAGGAGTAGAGGATATAGTACTGGTTGTATTCGGTGTTGTTATCGTTGATGATGCTTTGTAGGTCGTGTCTGTATGGTGCAGTGCTTGATAAGCCGAAGCCGGCCATAGCTGCTCCGGCTGCTGGCAAGCCAGGTAAGGCCACTGCAGGTGGAGGTGGAGCTGGCGCCAGCGCTCAGCAGGGCTCGTCAAAAGCTCGTGTTGTTAGAATGGAAACGTGCGCCACAGTGCTGGATGATCTCGTGGCACGCTGGCGTGCTTTCAAGTACGATTTACAACAGGTGTGTTTATGTCTCCTTCTTTCCATGGAAGATTTCTCAGAGTAAAATATCTCCATGGGGTAAACTTCTACTACAAACATTCTAACATTGAAGACTTTTTACGAGGGTGCAGTTATGCAGTAAATACTGGCATTATGTCTTACCCGGGGATCAGTTATCTGAAAGTAGCCTGCCGCTTTTGATTCGTGTTGAAAAAATTAATTGCTGCGTATTGTAAGTACAGTATTCAGTATGCAGTCAGTCATGCTGTGTGCAGCACTTAGTGTTAATTGTTATTGTATATTGGGCGAAATATATGAAACAAGCTCAACTATGTTCTATCAAACTTGGATCGATCTAATGTACGCCTGTAAAATCGGACATCTTAGTTCTGCTGTCTTTCTAAAACACCAGACATTGTGCAGACCACATTTCTGAGCTGGGTGCCAAATTTCCTACTTCAAATAACAGGCTACACAGTTTTAGGCGTGCTCTGAAGACTGAGCTGTTTGTCAGGTCGTTCGGCAGTGCACGTCACTGGCCATAACCACAGCAAAAAGACAGTGACACTACAGCGGCCCTGAAGTTATTCTGGACTTGCGTCGCTCTGAAACTCGTGGATGATGATGATGTGTTGATTTAGCCAGAAGCAGTTTATTGATAACCACTGACATAGTGGTGGATAAATAAATTCCTGGTTGACGGTTGTTGGGTCATCGAAGAGGGAAGAATATACTACTGTAGCTGACTACTAGTTATAATGTCACTGACTGTTGACGTTTATGCGATAAGTATGAGTATCCGACCGGTGGGGGCTGTGGACGATGACTCGCATAGTTGTAAACAGTTTCTTTATCAGACAGTGTCATGCAGTGCACATTTTATTACTATCCTACGGTCAAGTTTTTCTACATTTTTGCACTGATTGTTACACGTGTACTGTTGCTACCCGTAATCGCAGGTGCTGGCAAGGTCTGAGTTTCAGTGTGCAGTTCTAGCACAGCAGAGGCAGCTGTTTGCTGAAATAAATACTGATGCCGGAACAACACCAAAAACAGCAACAGCGGTATGTTCTTAAGTATTCTGCTGTTTTTATGCATATGTCACACACATACACGCCCCCTTAAATGATCATTTTTCAGGATTACCTTAGTACCTTTTGGTTCTTTACTTACTTATTTCAGCGCTATTTATCCCACATGACAGGAAAAGATT
>Ga0209782_1001870_pt1 | contig 11359 bp, 8 predicted proteins | sample WorMetmaBAHAMAS1_FD_187390 | JGI IMG/M metagenome (GOLD analysis project Ga0209782, IMG submission 187390) | Marine gutless worms symbiont microbial communities from Max Planck institute for Marine Microbiology, Germany - Inanidrilus... | ecosystem: Host-associated > Annelida > Digestive system >...
AAAGAACGAAAGACTTGATCTAGTGACTAGTAGAACAAGAAGCATTTGAAAAATGTTGGGCCCATTCGCCACTGCGAGCTGCCGCACGCCCTAATTTTACATTGCCATTCACCAGGTGTCGCTACTGTCGCACGCCGCCTGTGCATCGATGTCCACGACAACGACAACGACAACGCGTGACAGAGGGAGGGGACCGCTATGGCCCTATGGAATGGGCCCATGCAATCAGTCTCGTTCGCCCGTCTGGCCGTCCAAATAAAATACCTGCCAGGCAGGCTCCCACGTAGATAGATAACTGCTCAGTACGGCATCATCATCATGGACGTTTTTAAAGTGGCCTAAAAAGCAGCGGCGGCGGAACAAGTAGATGTCTTGAGCGTGTTGTTGAACAGCGACAGTGATGAGGCATGTAACATCGCTTGACATGGTGCATTGTGAGAGTTCGTGTGAAAGCAGCAATGTCTGGCGCCGCCGTACCGTCTACAGTACCGTGCCGTGTTGGATCCGGCGTCAAAGAAGATTTGAATATTTGATTCTTTGAATCTTAATATTCCAACGTCTCAAACACTAAACACCCCTCCGGTCAGACTAAGGTCGCATTTGTCATAACCTAGTTGTATCAGTTCTATTTTACCGTATGCGTTTACATCGCACTAACTGGAGTAGTGTGGAGTTCACAGTTAGCCTAAATGATCAAATTTGGACTCTGTGAAGTCCAGTTCTGTTTAGTTGAGTTATCGCAATGTGAACGAGGTTTAAATCACGCGTAACTGCACATCCCAGTGGACACAACGACTTGGTGAAATCAATGGCTCCGTTCACACTATGCAGTAAGCTTACTGTGATCTGTGCGTGGTGTGAATGACCCTTAAAGCCTCGTGCACATCACTGCTGTGTCGCTGGAACGTTTCTATAGTGACTTTGGTGCATGCAGTCATTTGACTTGTCTACATGATAGTGTGTAGATTCCATCAACTGCTTCAAGTATTTATGATCAGTTCACATCGACGCAAACTAACTGTAGAGAATCGTCTTGTCGGCGTCGGCGGTGTGAATGCGGCATAACAGCAATAACATAACACCTCAGTTGGTGCGAAATCACAACTCACTAAGATCACGTTATATTTTCAAGGAGTTTCCTAGAATTTCTGGTGAAATACGCAGAGAAACGTTAAGTGAATCGACACAGTATAATGCGCATAATTCAAGTAGTCAACAGATTCCAACTTACAATAGCGACGACAGTATAGAATGCGTGAAAATAAAATAAGTAAGTAAATATCTCGGACTGGTAGGCAGGCAGACGCGACAAAATTCCGCCAGTCGTCGTTGTTCAGTGCAGAGATTTCATGAGCCACCGTCGCGTCGCGTCGAGATTAAACATTCCAACTGAAACAACATCCACAACAAAGATCGACGTCACACCGACCGCGCTGGACTCCTCCGCTGCAGCTGTTCCGTGCCGCACGCCTCACCGCGCTACTGCGCTGCTGATGAAGTGACAATAAAACGTGCTGTCAGTACTGAACCCTGAACATAACCCTAACCAGTGACCTTATTTTTGACCTTGACTTTCTATTATAGGCGAGCAAGGGTCGTGGTCACAATTTTCGATAAGATTCTCGATTGGCGACTGAAGTATTGTGCAATTGGAAAGAGTATATATAGAAAGACGAACGTAACATAACATAAGATATTCGTTTAATGACCATGCTTGACAGAACGCAAGATGGTTTCAACAAAAATGCAATATAGTGTAAGTATATATACATGATTCAGTACGGTGTATGTAGATACCGAAAACAGTACTTTTAATAAATTTCATAACTATATCGTCATAAACCAAGCTGAGGGGCGAAAGAAATAACATCTGCCACAACAACTGCCACATTTAGGCCCTACATGAGGGATAAGAAATGCTCGCAGCAGAATTTTCATCGTATTCACCAGATGGCGCCAACCACACGAGACGGTGACCAGGTGTTAATTGGGACACGTTCAGTCAGCTCCATATTTGTTGGCGCCCGACCGACAACGTTGTTACAGTGTCCTCAAGAAATGATTTCATGAACTGGTCTCGTACATGTACTGTGCGTGTCCAACGTATATCAGTGAACCTCTACTGCACGTTGTGATATTTGATGATATTGCAACGAAATAATCCTCACGCCTGTCTATACATGTACAGCCTATTTGCTACGCCGTACTGCAATCGCAGAAAGATAACAACAGATTTGGGCTTGTCAGTTCGTGAAATTTATTTTTTTTTCGAAACTCATCATATAATTTTCAATGAATTGAATGTAGATTTTTAGTTTTTATTTTTAAAACTCGACTACTTGTTTACCGCTGTATAGAGTAAAATATGATGAAGGTGGAGTGAAGTGAAGTGAAACTGACCACGCTGAGATGGCTGACAGACACCGTCGTTCTGCAGCAGTAGAAGTGTGCCGTCGTCTTCTGTCTCAGTAGCAGGTGTACACGTCAGGTCACTCGCACACGGCGGGGTGTGCACTCCACTGTGTCGGGTGTGCACTCCACACGGGCTTCCTTCGCTCAACGCGCACACCTTGCAGCAGGCGCACACTCCGATTTCCATTACACCTGCCGGCACACCTTAACCCTCTAGTCACGTCCACATAGCGACGTGATGTATACATCGTCATCGTCGTCAGACGTGTATGACAAGGAGACAATCCACGACAAACTTCCATGCACCGCGGTCTAGAGCAGCTGGTCGCCAGACCAATGATGTCGGCAGTACACTAACGATGCTCGTTGGACACACACACACACACACACAGATACACAGACACAGACAGACAGACGCTCCGATTTCCAGGACCGTTTGATGACAGTTGTCGGGCAGCGCGGCGCACCTGGTGACGTCACACGGAGTACAGCCGACTGGCTCACAGTACTCGCCAACTCATCATCGCAACAGCACAGCGTCTCCGTACATGAATGTGGTGGTTTGTCAGTGACGGAGTGCAGCCGAGGTAGTCACGAAGTCGTTGACGGAACACGTGACCATGACCGCTCGTCGACGGGTTGTTGAACACAGTGGTCGTCTCCACTGCCATCGCCACGCCCACCATCACCGTCATCCATTCAAACCAACCCGCCATCATGATTCCTCCACTAGCCGTACGCTCTCACCGAGTCTCACCTAACGCAGACGGCCCCGCGCGACGCGCTGCGTCACGTCGGTCGTGTTGCAAACGATGGTGGACGCTAAGTGTTATAAACTGGCGATGGTCGGTCGGTCGTCGGTCAAACCAAGTTGAGCGACGATCGATGTCACGTTGTAAATTTTTTTGGGGAGTCCAGAGTTTGAACAAAGTTTTAGAAGAAAACAGACCCTCATTTTTGGAGATATTCACATTCCATTCCAACACAATGGAGGTTAAGATGAGGGCAAACTTGTGCCAAAAACGATCTTGATTCGTTCAGCCATTTCGACTGCAAAACAATGTCTGCTGACAGACACAGATCCGTAGCATATCGCGCTAACGTAGCATCGCGAGGGCAAATAGGAGTGAAAAAAGCTAAAAAGCGAAAATGATGCTAGGAGTTAGGGTTTCATTCCGTTTCGCTCAATTTACTACTTAGTGACACTCACGTGAACCTACATAAGAGCAGAAAATTCGACGACGCGTCTGTGCCGAGTTGTGTCTCTAGATGTCTGAAGATGGTCGAATGAATGCACGCGAGCCAACGACGCACTAAGTCGTGTCGCTAATTGACCGTTCGTTGCACGACGGTCCTAGTCAGTCTTCTTCTGAGAACATCATCAACTGTGGTTCAGCTGTTTATAGATAGACCGCCGCCATTCTACCGGCTTCCGACGCCTATATTTCCGATTAGCCGTCTTGTGTAACAAGAAGCTCTGCTATTGCAGAGGGACCGCGCGACGCACATGAGAAATCAGCAGAAATCTTGCAACTACGAATCATCCATTTGAAAAAGATTGCAATCGATAAATGACGTTAAAGTATCAGGTAAAGATGGAGATTTGAAATAAAATGTTAGCAATAAAACAGCAAATATTTATGGTAAAAACTTCCCAGTTTACAACCAAGTGTAAGACCGACTGCTGAGTCATAGCTCTAAAACAGAAAAAATCAAAATAATTGCTCAATTATAATCACAAAACAAATGCGCTGGGTTTTACATTTAAATCTGTTGATTGACAGACTTAAATATTACAGCGCATGTGCATGTTTTGTCTGTGCGTGTGAAAAGAAATACGTGAGGTATCGCAATTTTTAGTCCGGCAGTTTGTAGCAGCCAATTGTGTAAATTTACCAAAAGATGCAAATGGAGGCCAATAGCCCCTGAGCCGTTAAAACTGTTACAGTTAACTAAGAATAAAGCAAATTGTGAGTAAACAATAAACACATTTTGTAATGTATTTTTCACAAGAAATAACAATAGTTTGTTAGTCAGTTCATACTCGTACAATGCTACTGTTTTGTCCAATTTTACGAACTGTTTTGCACACAGAATAACATTTTTTTTCAAATCTACAGCAGCAGCAATGCATCATCAACAAAGGGAGACATTAATATATTCGCTGTTTTCCCGCCAAATCGAGTGCGGGTTTAACCATTAAACGCTTCTGTATTCTGACCATAAACCTATGACACGGAAATACGGGAGTAATTTTAACATGTTAGGATAATGATTGTCAGCATGGAAGAAAGTTATAATCGGTGTTTTGCGGCTTGTATATGTATTGAGTGTATCGACCCTCGAACGAATCGTATGTTGGCCGCGTCAGAGCACTGCTAATTAATCATAACTTTGTTAGTGTTAAACATGGAACAGACAGACAGACGGACATACAGCAGGCTGTAGTTTTGCGGTCGCTGTAGACGCGGACAACATGAGTTGATGCGTACGTCGATCCGGTCCGGTGAGTGAGTGAGTGAGTGAGTGAGTGTGTGTGTGTCGCCGAATCACAACAAAACTGGTCATCAGAGTATCCGACACTCAGGAAAATGCGACGCAAAAAAATGAAACATTATCGCTAGAATTATGGGTTGTAACGTTCGCTATCTCTACTTCTGAGCAGAGTTGGCTGAGCTTTTAAGGCTTAGCCGTAGCCCTATAGGCTAATATTCTCCAATGTATGAGATGTTATAAGTTACAGCGTTCCCCTAGACCCATAGCTGGATGACAGGGGGATGGGAGGGGAGGAAATGAGGGGAGAGTAACGAAGGATGGAAAAGAACCCAGTTGGAAAGGTTGGACAGTCGCAAAGTTTGAGTGTGATCGACGCCAGTGAATGCATAGTGCCGTCTACGTTATCTACGCGAGCTAGCGGGTTGTGGCGAGTCACAGAGCGTCATAGTCGCGTCGTGGAAGACTACTTGAGACGCAGTGCGACTGACGTCACGACTGACGTCACGACTGGTGGTTGTCATAGATGATGACGTGGTCGAGCGCCTGCTGCAGGTCGCCTAGCAACTCCTCCGCATCCTCCAGACCAACACTGCACCAAACACGTCTGCGTCGTCACCGATTATGCTTAATCTCCAAAAATATCGGGCGTAGCAAGAAATTTTTGTCTAGGGTCAACAATGTACCATATACTTTTACCACGCTCAGTTAGCAGTAAACAACTGAGATCGGGGAGGGGTAGGTATAATGCTGTTACAACAAATCCGCAACGTCTCGACAAATCCCAACAAGTCGGCAACTTCAGTTGTATGTCCTAGAACGAATCCACGACAAATCGAACCGATGGAATTAGACCGATAGCAGACAAGGTGCATACATACGGCGAGCGGCGTCACAATAGAACTTGCCTGTAGCATGACGTCATGCACTCAGCGTTCAATCGCAGTTCGCTTTCCCCTACTCACTCACTCAACCGTGCAGCTGCTGGCCAGCACTTGCTCACACCGTCAGCGGGCTTTAACTTGTCAGTTAATGCCCGCTGATAGGCCTACGACGTCGTTATCGGACATTAACTGCAAAATTAAAGCCTGCTGATGACTTTAGCGGGCGCTAGACAGAGACTGCACGGTTCAGTGAGCACGGGCAAAGCGCTGGCTACTGCACACTGTGGTGGTGCGGACCTGAGTCGAATGAGGGCGGGGTCGATGTCAGCTTGTTGTCTGTCCTCGTCTGTCATGCAGAACGGTCCATGACTCATCGACGCCGGATGCTCGACCAGACTCTCCACTCCACCCAGTGACACAGCCAGCTTGAACGAACGCAGATTCTGCATTCCAACATCCCATTTCTTCATTTCTTTCACTAATGACCTTAAACTACACTGTGGCCCGAAAATTTGGCACAATTTTTGTATGCCGTAACTTTATGGAATATTAACCGATCTTCGAAATTGTTTTCACTGTCAGAATCAGGCGAAAATTTGCAATAATACCATCACTAAAGGTCCCACCACACCTCAAGTGTGTTGCTGCACTACCTACGTAATTGTCGTCAAAGCCATACTAGGTGTTAACTGTAGGTAATTATGAGAAGGAGTGAGTGTGAATAACTGACGTTAGCGACGTTGACGGCGGCGTCGTGTCCGCCGACGACGACGAACGACAACATGGACCCGAACTTGGTCATCTGTCGCTTGGCGACGTGGTGCTGCGGGTGGGAAGGTAGTCCGGGGTAGTGGACGAGGCGTACGGCGGGGTGGGTGCTGAGGAACATTGCGAGGTGAAGCGCAGTGTCGCTCTGTCGTTCAGTGCGCACAGCGAGTGTCTTGAGGCCGCGCAGTATCAGAGACGCGTCGTGAGGAGACTGCAGACATCACAACACAACTCAACTTGCATCATACGAGATATTTGATTCACGAATCCGGATTCGGATACATAGTGAATCTATATTCGGATTCACGGGGCAAATCGAATACAACAGTGACGTAATTTGACGTCACTGTTCTTTGTTTATGTTGTTTTCGGTCCTATTTTGTACATTTTAATTATTCGCTAGCAAGATGCTGTTTGATTGATGTTGACAGTCAGCCTGACTGTAGTGGTTGTGGTTGCTACAAAAGTGTCATCGGGCGTTTCGGGGCCTGCAGTCAAATTTTGGTGGAACGCACACACATTTTGGCGTGCAAGTATCTGATATATTTGTTACGCCGAAAATGCTAGCTGCAATGCCGTAATTTGACGTCAGAGAGAAATATGATTCACTGATTCGCTACTAATTCACTGATTTATTCTGTGAAACTAGCTATTGACATTACATTATTGACATTACATTACATTAAATGCAATTCAGACCCTTAATTTTGCAGCTTCCCAAATTTATTCCTTAACTACTGCAGATCACAGTCAGAAAGAGTCAGAAATAGTTTATAAATGTTTTGATCAGTGCTATTTAACGTCGAACTAATGTAGACGCGGTTACGTACAAGTATTCCGCCGAGGAGTGCACGCATGTGTAAGATGCGTTTCCACTGTTGAGATGTACGTGTTGTCAACACTCCAGCACACAGATCCTCGTGACCACCAATGAATTTCGTGCTACAACACAACACGTATAGGTAAAGTAAACGGTGTATATAGCAGTTCACAACTGCCTCACCGCCACGGGAAGGAACTCACGTGCCATAGACTACGGGATCACACTGTGTTAGCTGGCACCATGCACCCGGCAGGTAACACTGTATGGTTGGTACTCGATTTAGCGACCCCAGAGGGATGCAACGCTAAGTTGACCAAGTTGGTCTGCAGTTATATAGCGGGCTCAACGTTGAGTCATGCGACGAACGTCGCTACCACTACGCTAAACCACCATGCAACCACGTAGGCCTACAAAATAAAACTCATTGACATCGACAGGATATAGTCCGCTGCGTTTGACTGTCTCTCTATTGTACAAGGTAGCGTGTTATAAAGTTAGTATGAAAATAAAATTAACACATTAGATTTGTATAAGTCAAAATGGCGCAGTTCAGTAAGTTGCTGAAGATGTAACTGTTAATCATTTATCGACTTACTCCGTATCTATTATTCTATGGTTTACACGTTGTTCTGACTATGCATGTATGCCACATAAATTTAAGTTCTCTAACTATCTAACTGACTAATTAACTAACTAGGCCTAGTATTCGAGGGCGATGCGGAACGCCAATATTGAGCCCTCTCGTGCAAAAGTGGTTCAAGTCCGATTTTTGTCAATTTCGAGTTTAAGCCGCTTTTGAACTAATGTTCTGATGCTCTTTCATATGCGTTTATCAGTAACAGTTAGGTAACCCCTAACCTCCAAAGACCATCCCAATTTCTAGATATTTCGTTATACCTTTCGCAGGCCTAAATCATCGTCGTAAATGAACGTAACTACACTTGAACAGAGCAAGTTGTCGTATAGGCCTAGAGATATTGGACTGTAGTATATGAGCTGCGGTGGACTTGGTGACTGACAACACTAACGCGCTGTGTATGACAATGTCGACGCCGTAGTTGATTGGCTTCAGCAGCTGAGGACTAGCGAGTGTCGCATCAACCACAGTCAACCTGTCTGATGACGCAGTGCCATCATCATCTGAACAGCTGGCGAGTTGAGCGAATGACTCGACGTCAAGCACCGTCATCAGCGGGTTGCTCGGTGTCTCGGCGTACAGCAGCTGCATGACGTCAGTACACCACATTCACACACGTACCACACAGCGAGTTAGTTGTTTGCTCTCTCTCTCCACGCAATACAGCGCTCATTTTAGCAGATGCTCTTCGCATATATATCTGATGGCTGCGACTGAGATAAACCACACGTCACGTGTAGCCTCACTGGCAATATACACGTGCATAGTTGTCGGTTGCGGCACAAAGTTAAGCAGAGGTAATCACACACAAAAAACATTAATATAAACAAGATAAACAAATAGAACACAGTGAACAAAATAGAGCTATATCCTAACGTGCATAATATTTGTGAATTTTCGTCTTAATGACAATCTTCAATTTGTCCGCGTTGCCACGACTTGTTGTTGGTGTGGACATGGCTATAACAACCGTCCACACTACTCTTCTCATCTGAACTGAACTGAACAGGCTCGGTCCTCCTCTGGCGGCGTTATAATACGTTATGTACTTCCGGTTTTGTGAATAACGTCATTTTTCCTATAGTAAGGCCTATGGCGGCGTGATGCTACGACAGCAGCCACGCTGCAATGTGTGTACGGCCTAACACCCCCTGTGTGGTGTTGGTTGCGTCCTGTCCTAGACGCCTAGACTAGACGAGTCGTTCGTGATGTAAGGAGTGCCGGGGGCGGAATACGCGATCCACCATTGCCTTGTGATGAGACTGAGAAGTAGAACGAGGTACCTTGGTGTTGGGTCGAATTGCGGCCTTGAACTCGGTGACGTCGGCACTATCGACGAACGTGACGTCAACGTTGAGTTTTTCGTTGAGATAGTGCTTGACAAACTCATACGTGCAGCCGTACAGCTGAGACTGTACCACCTGTATCACACACACACACACACACACGCACGCACACACCCACCCATCTTCACATTCCTCACCACCAACATTGCTGACAGCTGCGAGGACCCGGCCAGTGAGACCACACACCTGGAAGTACTGTATACTCGTTGTGGGTCGCGCCATCACTCAAGTAGGATTACGTCTGTTTTCTGTCCGCTGTCATAACACGAAAACCGCACGTCACAACTTCACCAAATTTGTATACATGCTGCATTTCACCGTGGCTTTGTCCTCCTCTGACGATGTTGCGATATGTTATGTACTTCCGGTATTGTGGATGACGTCTTGTTTTCACATAATGGCCCTATAACACGTCATGTGTATTGCTAAGCGGCAACAGAACTTGACAAGCGTAACAGCCGAGATTCATACCAAATTTTGATCAACGACCCGTTTTGAGCTCTCAAGTTCTGACATCGAAAAACATTTGAAAAGTTTAAAGACAGTTTAAATGAAATGCTCATTGTATACATGTATCTTCGCGAATTAGTTAAGTTTTAGTTAATTTTAGATAATGTTCTTTTTTCTATTGTATATTGTACATTTATGTGTTTTTCTTGTCGTCGTTGCTACTATCTGTGCATGGCAAAGACCGGAAGTACACTCACGGTGAGTTGTGCAACTGGCGGGCAAAGTCTGCTGTCTGAGTTTGCCTTGATTTGATAGTGTCTAGTGAGTGTCACACATCGCTGGTGTGTAAACTGTTAAACTGGACTGTATGTTAACAGTAAGTAAAACTCTGTATAGCCAGTCCAGTATATTGACATTTCAACTACTGCTAGCTCCCTCCATGGTGATATGGCTCAGACTCCAATCGTTCGATCTGCTGTGGATCTGTTGCCCGGATTTGCTAGACAACTTGTACAGCAAGTTCAAAAGAGATCTAGAACAAATCGGACTAGTGGAATGTGAGCATTATGCACGCTGTTGACAGCACAAGCGACCTCCAATGCCATCATTAGACGCGTTACTTACTGATTTATAGCTGCTGTTTGTGTTGTTATTAGTCAGAGAATGAAACGCGAAATTACTCAGCAGATTTATCATGCGAAAGCGACGACAGACGAGTAGGAAATCAGTTATCAGTAGGCCTATATATAGCGACTATTATACCTACTGCCTATCAGAACTGTGTTGGCCAATTCACGACCAGTCGCTGCTGAGTGTAAACGTTATTCATAAATAAGAGCAATATATCGTAGGCTTCATGTAATAGACTGTTTACAGACCTAATATGTCGCAAATCGTTCCACGTGAAAACATGTTTACCACCGTGTCATAAATAGGAAGATGTATTTCATCAGTCTGCTGACATGATAATCCTAGGCCTAGATAGTTTGTTGTAAAACTTGCAGTGCACGACCTTCAACGGATGTCCTTGCACTAGTGGGCCTTTATATTATACACCGTGTTACGAAAAAAGGAAGCCACTATAGTCTCAATGAAGTAACTCGGCCAATTCGTAAACGATTTTCAAACTTCTTTCAATAAAAATAATAATCACACCTCCACCACACCTCATACGTGTCGCTACACAACCTTGGAAAATAGAGCCTATTGATGTCAGAAGAGAAGCAACAATCTGAAACGGATGTTGTGATTAGCACTAAATCACAAGGTAGTGTAGCTACATATATATGAGATGCGCTGGAAGGTTCAGTGTTCATACTAGACTTGTGAATGAACGTACGATATGATCGCCCGGATGGAGGAAAGTCAGTAGTGCTGTGCTGATGGCCGCCATTCCGGAACCGAACACAATCGAACCGAATCCTCCTTCGATCGAGTTGACAGCCTTCTCTGCAGCCTCACATGTCGGGTTGCTGAATCTGATGTAGGCGTATCCGCCCTGCACACACACACACACACACACACCAACACTCACGCAGTATAGGCA